>JGI11876J12873_1000316_pt1 | contig 10546 bp, 6 predicted proteins | sample ElkSloMetagenome_4_FD_12873 | JGI IMG/M metagenome (IMG submission 12873) | reverse complement strand
GGCAGGCAGGTGCAGGGCAGCCGACCGGAGAAGAGACAGCCGAACTTTTTGACACAGCGCCGGANCCCCCGCCGCGTTCCGACCATGACCAGGTACGCCACCGCCTGGAACAGGCAGCGGCACTGCTCGAAGCGGGTGAACCGGACCGCACCGTTCGTGCGGTCCTAACCGGACTGTCCGGCTGGATGCGACGCAGCGTCCGCAGCGGCATTGACCGCATGATCCAGGCCCGGCAGAGCGGGCGTATGCCGATTGACGAAGCCCTGCAGATCGCGCTGGCGAAGCTGGCAGAGGGAGGTGCATCATGATCGACCAGTCCGGCATTGACCTGCTCCAGCTTGTGGGGGGCGATCTCCGGCGGGTGGCGCGCACCCAGGGGGGCGAGTGGGCGGGCGCCTGTCCCTTCTGCGGGGGACGGGATCGCTTTCGGGTGTGGCCGCAGGCGGAGCCGGCGCGCTGGTGGTGTCGGCAGTGCGAACGGCACGGTGATGCGATCGGCTTTGTGCAGCAGCGCGAGCAGGTGCCCTTTGGGGCGGCGCTCCAGCGACTGGGGCTGGAGGGTGTGTCCCGACCAGTGCGGCCCGATCCGCCGCCGGCGCGGCCCCCGGAACCGACGGAGCCACCATCGGCAGTATGGCAGAACGCGGCTCGCACCCTGGTCGAGCGCAGCATTGCCGCGCTGCACGGCGACTACACCAGGCCGCTGAGCTACCTGCGCCGGCGGGGGTTCACCCCCGACACGATTGCCACGGCGCAGCTTGGCTACCATCCCCATGATGCGTGGGTGCCCCGGTCGGCCTGGGGACTGGCGCCGGACGGGGAGCGTCCCCGGCTCTGGCTGCCGCGTGGCATCGTGATTCCCTGGTTCAGTGACGGGCAGCTCTGGCGGGTGGTCATTCGGCGGCCCACCGGCGACCCGAAATACTATTGCCTTCCCGGTAGCGCGAACGCCGTCTACAACGCCGACACAATCCGGCCCGACCGGCCGCTCGTCCTGGTCGAGGCGGCCTTTGATGCGCTGGCGATCCAGCAGGTAGCGGGTGATCTCTGCGCCGCCGTGGCCACCGGGACCACCGGCGGGCGCACCCTGCGCTGGATCAGCCGGATTGCGCGAGCTCCGGCGGTGCTGCTGGCCTATGACAACGACACCGGCGGAGAGACGCCGATTGCCTACTGGCGGGATGTGTTGCGGGAGCGGGCGCGGATCTGGCGACCCTACAGCGATGATCCGGCGGGCATGCTGGAGCGAGGCCTTGATGTACGCGGCTGGATTGCCACTGGCGTGGTCGCCGCCGCCCCACCGGACCCGGCCACGCTGGAAGCCCGGCTGTTTGCCGCTGCCGCTGCCGCTGCCGACGATTGGGCGCTGGCGTCTGCGCTGGCCGCGCAGCACCCCGATCCCGCGGGTGCGCGGGTGTTCCTGGCGCAGCTCCAGCAATTGCCGCCGGTGGACGTGGAGGATAGGGAGGCGCGCTGCGCCGCGGCCTAGTCGCTCCTGTCCAGTGTGTCTGGTCCGCTGCCGAGTTTCGGGACATAGGTGTAGGTTACATCGATCCGGGTATGNCCCAGCAAGCGGCTGACCTCGCGGCGGGCATCCGGCTCCCTCAGCCCGCGTTGGCGGGCGCGCACGAGATATTCTTCCGCAAACAGATTGCGGAAGCCGTGCAGCCCCAGGCGGGGGATGTCCAGTTCGTCACAGGCGCTGCGCAGTTCCTGCTGCAGGCGGGCGGTAAAGCGCTGTCCACCGCGCCACAGCCAGTGCCGGTTGCCGGGGATACCGGCGAGCGCGGCCTGCAGATTGGCGTTACCCTGGGTGTCCGCCGGGCATGGCATCGAGATCACGGAAATGGATCGCCGGTACCCCTGCGTGCCAGTGTCTACCTGGGTAGACATCGGACACATGGGCCGGCGTCCGGCATGGAGGCAGTGTGGATGGTGGTGCGGTGCGCCACGCGCTACGGAAGCTCCCATTCAGGGCACGGGCGAAAGACGTTGCGGCCGGGTGCCATCCGGGTTCTCCCTGCTACACCGGACAGCAGCCACGGGTTCGACACCGGTGCGGACGTTGGCGCAGGGCGTGACGATAGCGCGGCGGGCATCCACTGTGCATGGCGTGGGATCGGGGAGCCGATCCGGGGAGGGCCGGGGTAACGAGGCCAACGACGAACGTTCGTTGTTGGCCTCGTCGTTGGTTTCGGGCATCCGAGTGCAGAACCCAGGGGATGGGGAGCAGGCGAAAAAATCCCGAAACGGTACGTCTGGGAGGCCGATTCGCGGGGGACGGAACGGTTGATGGAAGGAGGGAGCTGCGAACGCATGCAGGCCCATGAACAACCGTGGACAAAAACGAATGCTATGGACCTGTTTCACAATGTTGATGTGTCATTCCTTTGAATGCGGGATCGTGACCACCACCACCCGATTCCGCCCGTTGCGTTTGGCCTGGTAGAGCGCCTGGTCTGCCAACCGGATGATAGCATCTGCCCGCACGCCGTGGTCAGGAAAGACGGCGACCCCCAGTGAGACCGTCACCTGGGCCAATGCCTGCCCATTGTGCTGCACCGCCAGGGTCTGGATACCCGCGCGAAGCTCCTCGGCGCGCTGCTGCGTCGCTGCCGACGATGCCCCTGGCAGCACCAGCGTGAGCTCTTCGCCCCCGTAGCGGCAGGCGATATCCGCGCCGCGGGTGTGTTGCTGGAGGAAGGTACCCACCGCCCGGAGCACGGTATCACCCGCGGCGTGTCCGTAGGTATCGTTGAACCGCTTGAAGTGGTCAATATCCAGCATAATGATCCCAACCGGCTGTCCGTCACGTTCGGCACGGTGCAATTCGCGGGGCAGGGTTTCGTCCAGATAGCGCCGGTTGTACAGGCCAGTCAGTGCATCGCGGATGGCCTGCTGCTGGAGTTGCTCGCGCAGGGTCAGGCTCGTCAGCGCCAGCGCGATCTGCCGGGCGACCGTGTCAGCCAGTTGCCGCCACCGCCGCACCGCGTCGTACTCTAGCGTGGTGCCATGGTGGAGATGCAAGATACCCAGCGTCTCCGCACGCACCACCAACGGCACACACAGCACCGCCGCCGCTGCACAATCGGTGAGATGCACGCACAGTCCGCCATTCGCCTGCGAATAGAGCGCCACCTGCTGCTCACGCAGTGCCCAGCACATCTGCTCCTCCAGCGTCGTTTCGGTGGGTGGCGGGTCGCCCCAGCTTGCCATGGCATCAAACACGGGGGTGGCAGTGCGGCGCATATACAGGGCACCCGCCTGTCCGGCAAACAACTTTGCCGCACTGATGGCAATGACTTCATAGGCAGCATCCACCCCGATACAGCCCTGGAGCATATCGCCCATCTGGTTGAGCAGCAGCACTTCCCGGTTGCGCTGGCGTAGGTGCTCATTGCCCTGGAGCAACTGTTTGTTGGCACGTTGAAGCTGGATCTCGGCCAGTTTGCGTTCGGTGATGTCGAGGAATGCACCACTCAAGGTTCTGGGCTGCTGCTGCGCATCACAGATGATTTTGCCGATAGAATGCACCCAGCGGATAGACCCATCGGGATGCACAATCCGTTTTTCGATATCATAGGCTGTGTGCTGTCCGATAGCCTGCTGCACATGTTCTATTGCGGTCGCCCGGTCATCGGGATGGATGATCTGCAAGCCGCGTTCCATCGTCGGTTCAATCGCACCGGGGGCAAAGCCACAGATACGGAAAAACTCATCTGACCAGATCGCTGTGTTCGTCGCAATATCTACTTCCCAACTGCCCAGATGAGCAATTTGCTCGGCCTGTGCCAGCCGCGCCTCGTTCGTGCGTAGCGCCTCTTCCATCCGTTTGCGCGCGGTGATATCGGTGGCAATGCCACAGGTGCCCGTCAGATTGCCGTCATCATCGAAGAGCGGGAACTTGATGGATAGGTAGGTATGGAGCATGCCATCACCATTTGTGCGATATTCTTCGCGCTCAACCGTCTGACGGGTGCGCTGTACCTCCAGATCAACGGCCCAGTTATGAGCGGCAATCTCCGGCGCGTGAAAATCATCGTCGGTCTTGCCGAGCATCTCCCCCGGACCAACCTGAAACAGGCGCTCAAGTGATCGATTGGCAAGCACGATCCGTCCTTGCACGTCTTTGGCAAAGATAAAGGCGGGCGCGTGGTCGAGCACCCCTTGCAGCAGGGCGCGGTTCTCGTGCAGGGCTTCTTCGGCCTGCTTGCGCTCAGTGATGTCAGTTGCCACAACCAGCACCTGATTAGCCGTTTTATCAGGCATGGTGAGCTGGCGTTTGACGATAGAGAGATAACGGTTGCGACCATGGACATCCTTGATACATCGTTCGGGAATGACCAGTTCGGTACCAGTGTCGATGACCTGCTGATCTTCCTGCCGTATGTGCTCCAGTTTTTGTCCATCCAGGTGCATATCGGCATCCGTCTTGCCGAGCAATGCTTCTACCGTGGTCGCATAGAGATCGGCCATGGTCTGGTTGACTAGCGTGAAATGCCCGCATTGGTCACGGGCAAAGATGATGGCAGGATTGCTATCAATGACCTGACGCAGAAACTGCCGCTGGCACTGCAGGGCTTCCTCCATTTGCTTGATTTCCGTGATATCGCTTGTGTTAACCAGTACGCCTGCGATCACGCCATGGTCATCCCGGTAGGGCGTATAGGTCATATCCATATATCGGCGACCGGCTCCGGCATAGGTGAACCACGATTGATAGCGGATGGTCTCGCCTGCCAGACAGCGGTCAAGATTTGGTTTCGCCACCGTCTCGAAGACCTCCCTGCCCAGCAGGTTCGCGACCGAATGTCCGACAATCTCTTCATAGGCTTTCACATTGAGGTGTAGGTAGGCATCATTGACGATTTGATACACATAGTTCCGATCCAGCAGCGATACCGCATCCGGGGTGACCGATACAATGCGCCGGTACTGGTGCAGCATCTCCTCGGCCTGTTTGCGCTCGGTGATGTCGATGGCAGTGCCACCAATAGCAAGAATATCGCCGTGTTCATTGAAGATGGGAAATTTGATTGCGAGGAAGGTATGTATGCCATCAGTAAGCGGAACGATCACTTCAAATTCCAGAGGTTTGCCCGTGGTGCGTATCTGCTCATCGGTGGTACGCCAGGCATCATGAATCTCGTCCGGCAACAGTTCATCATCTGTCTTGCCAAGAAACTGCTCGGAGGTGCAGCCGAGATAGCTGGCAGCATGGGGGCTGGCCTGGATATAGCGGCCCTGGATGTCCTTCATATAGATGGTCAGAGGCGCATAATCAATGATCCCTTGCAGCAGGGCACGGCTTTCACGCAGGGCTTCTTCAGCTTGCTTACGCTCGGTGATGTCGATAGAGGCCACATGGATGGCTGGTCTCCCACCATACATGATCGATGTGGCAAGCACCTCTATCCAGCGAACCGCGCCATCCTTCCGGATGAAACGGCATTCATACTGGGATGGAACTGGCTTGCCTGCCAGACGGTCGCGACTGCGCTGGACAAGCGCTTCGCGGTCATCAGGATGTATATACACTGGCCATGCATCCGGCGACAGGGCAAGGATTTCCTCCTGGCTGTAGCCGGTCAGGCGCGTCGCCGCTCCATTGGCAAAGACAATACAGCCATCCTGGACAATCTGTAACGCTTGCAGCGAGTTGTCCACCAGCGTGTGGTAGGCTTCCTCGGCCTCTTTGCGCTCGGTGATATCCATGTAGGTCACCTGGGACGCTGGTCGTCCCTGGTAGACTGTTTGCACCGCAAAGGCTTCTATCCAGCGCACCTGCCCATCTTTGCGGATCATGCGAAAGGTATACTGCTGCGGTATGTCTTTCCCGGCCTGCCGATCTTTTCCCCGTTGCACCATCATCGCGCGATCAGCAGGGTGAATGATGACCGCAGCTTCATCGGGCGATAGCGCCAGCAGTTCTTCCAGGGTATAGCCCGTGATGCGTGCGGCCATCTCATTGGCAAACATGTGATACCCATCTTGCACAATGGTGAGCGCCTGCAAGGAATTATCGACCAGCGTGTGGTAGGCTTCCTCAGCCTGCTTCTGCGCAGTGATATCGCGGTTGCCGGCGCGTTGCCCTAGCCATGCGCCGTCACTTCCATACACGGGCTGGCAGGCGTGCCCGATCCGGCGCACCTCGCCGCTGCGGGTGATGATGCGGAACTCCAGTTCAGATGATTGCTGGTGTTGCTCGCTGTCGTGCAGGTGCCGCAGAACGTGCTTGCGGTCATCGGGGTGAATAATCCGTTGCAGCAGGCCCGGATCGGCCTGGAACTCGTCGGGGCGATAGCCCGTGATGCGCTCACACGACGGGGAGACATAGCGATAGCTGCCATCGGGCGCACGCCAGTAGTCCCAATCGTAGGTAAAATCGGCAATCATCCGAAAATAGTCACGCTCGGCCCGTAATGTGGATAGTTCTTGCTGATCACGTGCGCGTTCCTGCTGCAAGTCGGCTATCTGCTGGCGCAGGGTGAGGATTGCATCCAGGTGAACAGCGTCATTACTGTTGTGACCCATTCCATAACGCTCCAGGTAGTTGTTGACATCGTAGTCATCGGCTAGCTGTCATTCGTCCAGTTGTGCTGCCGGCGACTCTGTTTAGGCAGCAATCCCACCTCCGATAAAAAGCGTATCTCAGGACACCAGGGAAATTCATCGTATTCTCACTGTGTATATTATCACAAACCATGAGGATTTGACCATACGTAGGTCTGCGTATCTTGATATACGATTCAGTGTGGTGAACCGGCATGAGCGGCTGCTCATCAGTGTCGCCGTTCTTGTCTTCTCCACGCCTGCAATTCTGCATCAGTGGTGGCATCGCTCTGCTCGGCATAACGCAGCGTCGCCGGACTGGAGTGGGTCTGGGTTGCCAGGAACTGCTCCACGCTCGTCACCGAAAGATCGGCCGGCGCAGCGGGGGCGGGGGCGGCAAATTTCGCCAGGGTGGTGAACCGTTGTCCGCCCTGCCACAGCCACAGCCAGTGCCGGTTGCCGGGGATACCGGCGAGCGCGGCCTGGAGATTGGCATCCTGCGGTACGCCGGGCGGCATCGAGATCACGGAAATGGATCGCCGGTACCCCTGCGTGCCAGTGTCTACCTGGGTAGACATCGGACACATGGGCCGGCGTCCGGCATGGAGGCAGTGTAGATGGGGGCGCGGTGCGCCACGCGCTACGGAAGCTCCCATTCAGGGCACGGGCGAAGGACGTTGCGGCCGGGTGCCATCCGGGTTCTCCCTGCTATGGTTACGATATACCGGACAGCAGCCACGGGTTCGACGCCGGCGCGGACGGTGGCGCAACGGGTGAAAGCGGATGAAGCGACGCACCCAACCGACATAGGTCTCTTCGGTGCGGAGTGACTAGTGTTTCCGGCGGATAGCGACGCGTACCTGATCGAGCCGGTTGGGGGGATGTGTTGGTTCAGACATGCTCATTGGCTTTCGGTGTAAAAGGATCTGGTATTCCATAGAACCGTCTGAACAGCCTGAAAATTACGGGAGTGTGCGTACGGAGGACTGGGGTCGTGCTGGATCGCCGTGGCGTACAGGGAGACCATCACAAACCGGGGGCTGATGCGTCCTGGTGCAGAAAAAGGGCCGTGTGACGCTCCAGTCTTCCCAGCACGCTGCCGCATGTCTGCCGCAGCAGAATGGACAAAAGCAAGTGGCGTCTCGCGCTGCACGAGGGAGGCGTTCCTGCATCCCAATGGGCTAGCCCCCGGTTTGTGATGGTCTCCTCCGAGCAGAGACCATCACAAACCGGGGGCTGATGCGTCCTGGTGCAGAAAAAGGGCCGTGTGACGCTCCAGTCTTCCCAGCACGCTGCCGCATGTCTGCTGCGGTTTCCGCTCGCAGACATGCGGCCGATTGGGGGCCAGCCCTGGCTACCACCTCCCACTCTGCCAGCGCAGCGGAGCAGCCCCGCATGTGCTGAGCGTCACGCCATCTGTCCGCAGCAGAATGGACAAAAGCAAGTGGCGTCTCGCGCTGCACGAGGGAGGCGTTCCTGCATCCCAATGGGCTAGCCCCCGGTTTGTGATGGTCTCCGGTTCCAGCGCCTGTTCCAGGGTGTCGCGATCCATCTGCCCCGCCTGGAAGCGATGCCAGAGGCTGAAGACCATTTGCACCCATTCCAGCGCTTCACTGGCCCATCCGCCATCGGCACGGTGTTGGTCGGCAATGCCGCGCAGGTTGCGCTGGATATGTGCCCAACACAATTGCCGCCGCTCCAGCGGATGGGCGTTGTAGGTCGCCAGGCGATCCGAGGTCAGGATACCCGGATAGTCGGTGCCGACCAATCCCTGCCAGACGCCCTTGTTGCGCCGGGCGGCAATCTGGAACACCGTCGCCGCCGCGCTCACCACCACCCACAGCCAGCCGCGCTGATGCGTCTCGGTCCAACTCGTTTCATCGATATGCACCACGGGTTGCTGCGGCAATGCCTGCACCAGCGTGTCGTAGACGGGTTCCAGCGCATCACTCACCCGCGCACAACTGGTCGCCACGCTGCCCAGGCTGAGGTCCACGCCGACCATCTCCGCCAGCAGGTCGCACACCTCGCGGTCGCTGAGGCGATAGCGTCCGTGCAGCAGCCCCACGAGCGCGGTCAGGCGCGGGCCAAACGCCCCGCGTGGCACCGCATCGGGCAGGGTGGCCCGCACGGTGTACCGACAGTGGGGACAGCGCACGGCGTGCATCTGGTGCTCGGTGATGACGGGCTGCATCGGTGGCACCTCTGTGACCTGGTGGCGTTGCACCGGAGCCGCATCCGGCAGGTCGGACGGCAAGCTGGCCTGACACTGCGGGCAGGTGGTGGGATGATGGGCGACAAACTCGTCCACCTGCTCCGGGGGCACCAGCGGGCGATGATGACCGGGATGCCCCGGTTGACCGCCACGGGGTTTGCCGCGTGGGGTGCGGGGCGGTTTGGGCGGCGCATCCGGCGGATCGGACGAGGGCGGTTTGGAAGAATTGCCGGAATGCTGATTGAGCCGCGCTTCCAGGTCGGCGATTCGGGCCAGCAGGGCCAGGATCACTGCCTGGCTGGCAGGCGGTGTCGCGTCCCAGTCTTCCGGGGGTATGTCGGGCAATGGTGGCGTGTGTTCGTCCATAGTGCCAATCATATAGAATTTGGTGCCGATGTCAAGCTGACGGCACCCCCTGAACACTTACCTTGTAATTGTCCTTTCACGGGCGAAAGGTGCGTTACTATAGAACATCGCCCTGGTGAGAAACAGATAATTCGGTTTTTTTGATGAACTCTTCTATAGCGTGATCCAGGTCTTCAAAGTTATGTTCGAAAAGAAAATATTGCGTATTAGTTGAGTTCTTTAGGAAAGCTGTTGGTTGAGGCTTGTATGTTAATTGAGAGTCTTTGAGAAACCAACGCGGAAAAGAGTCGTCTTCTAAATGATTTCTGATCAAGTACTCAAAATTCGCATCGTAACGAACTTCTAAACACCCCCTTGGATTTGTGCTCTTTCTTTTTAGATATATAACATACCGGATTATACTTTCTGTCTGCAACTTTCGATTAAGTAATTTTTCAAGTTCTTGAGGCGTGAAGAGGAGTTTTTTCTTAGATGATCTATTGAGGATATTCGGGTTTTGAATAATATCAAAAAACTCGCCCCTTCTCACCATGTTATCTAATGGCGTTGATAACATGGTGAGAAGACCTATTAAAATGATATAGGGTAGCCCAAATACCTTGATAGAGGAGTTGACACTATTCCTCTCTATAAGACATTTGTCATTTGATACAAAGTTAGCACCGTAGTTGCTTACAAGTTTTAGCATCGTGGTAGTCTTACCTGATCTTGAGTCACCTAGAAGCAATATTCCTGTTTGTCCAATGTTGACACAAGCAGCATGAATCTTGGTGCAATTAAAACCTGTCAAGGCACAAATCAATAGTTCTCTGACTATTCTTATAGGTTCTTTGAATCTTTCAAAGCAAGTATCATCGGTTACTAGGTGATAAACCTGCTTTGGGTTGTCTATTAAATAGAATTTATCCTCATTTACCACACTAAAAAAAAACTTGTCGTCGAGCAATAATTTTTTAGCCTTTTTGTTGTAGTGAATATCAACATTTGTTCCAAGACCCCTGGAGCCGACCAACTTCTTTGCTTTTTGATTCGACACTGTAGCAATTACTGTTCCCACGATCTTATTAGTATTATGAGGATTGCTGCATTCAACTAGGAAATAAGGTGATAGGTAATAATGCGCCCATTTCAACACGATGTCGGAGTTTGTAGATAACTGAATTATTGGATTTTGACTTGGTAAGCGGATGTTTAAGTGCTGATAGCTTGGATCGCTAATGTCAATATCCGCAAAAACCGTTTGGATTAACTCTCCATTCATAATATCACACGCACCTTTCGTCCGTTAATTCACTTTTCGGGAGTGTTCGAGTAGGTTGAGTATTTTGGCTCATGTCCAATCTACGTGCAAATAGCTTTTCCATAGCACATGCGGCGCACCACCTCTGGCGTGATTCGCTTGGCGTTCGCGAC
>JGI11876J12873_1000314_pt1 | contig 10563 bp, 10 predicted proteins | sample ElkSloMetagenome_4_FD_12873 | JGI IMG/M metagenome (IMG submission 12873) | reverse complement strand
GGTACGAATATCCTTCACCATATTTGAGCTGATTTCCATAAGTTTTGGTCAGGTTATAAATAACCCGCTTCTCGAAGAAGGCTACGTTGAGGACTTGCATCTCAATTAGGACGGTTGAGCCATTATCCAGTAAGGCTTTGACCTCCAGATAGCTGTCTTTGAGATCCACCACCTCCCTAGGATTATAGGGGTCAATGATTTCTAAATCCTGAATCACGGGGTTGGCTTCATAAATTAAGGCATTTAAAAAACTCATCAGGATATCTTTGCTGTCTTTTGAACCAAATATTTTTTTGAAGCCAAAGTCAGTTTTGGGGCTAATAAATCTTAGAGTCATTGCTTTTAAATGATTTGATTGTAAAACTAATTTTATTTTGATTATACTTGGTTTTTAAACTGAGCATAAATTAGCCGTTACAATCGCTTACACGAAAACAGTCCTGACTTTATTCAACCGGACACGATATCACACTTCCTTGACAACTGGCATACAGGCTTAACTTGAATGGGCGCTCCCTTGAGTATGACGAAGACAAATATTGAATTGGTGACGGTTACTGCTGTCCTGCATTATTCGTAAATTGCATTTTATAAATGCAATAAATTCATAATCAAGCTCTATTTGCAAATTTGGCTACAAAATAATTGGGTTGAAGCCGATAACTTGAAGGGCATTGTCGGAGTTCATTTGCACACTATGCCCGATTTCGTGTTTCCCAAACAGATTTTTAAATTCTGTGGCTCGATTAAATTTGCTATTCCGTTACTCGCAAGTATTACAAGTATTTTAATTTGGGCAACCTTCTATGAATCTCAAGTGGGTTCGAGTTTAGTCCAACAAGAGGTTTATAAAAGTCCTTGGTTTGGGGCATTAATGTTTTTACTTGCCTTAAACCTTACCTTCTCTGCCCTAACGCGCTATCCGTGGCGAGGGGCGCGTAAAATTGGTTTTGCTTTGACTCACCTGGGTTTAGTGGTTATTATTATTGGTTCGGCGGCAGTCATTCACCTCGGTGTAGAAGGAATGATCTTAGTCCGAACGGATACTGGCGCTAATAATCAAATTCGCTTAGAAGGCGATGTTGTAGAAGTATTAACGCCAAATCAAGACCTAGAAAAAACTGATGTTATTGTTCATGGTGACGGGCATATTACTCCGCATGAAATTGCGAACTTAACTTTAGAAGAATATAGCGAAAACACTGTAAAAACAGTTAGTTTTGTCGAAGGCGCTACAGTCGAAAATCCAGCGGTTCAGTTATTCCTAAGCAGCGATCGCATGAACCAAAAACTCGAAAGATGGCTCGCGATCGCGCCCAAAGCCTATAGTCAAGTTCCCGTCGGTCCGGCAATCCTAGAAATTGTACAACCCCAGAACCAATCAGAATTACAACAACTCCTGCACCCCCTGCAACACGTCAAAAATCCTTGGGGAACATTACAAATTCAAACCCAAAATCAATCCTATTCTCTCGATATTGCCACCCACCTTAACCAATCGCAAAAACTTGATGACCCTATAACTCTCACGGTTAAGCACTTTTGGTCTGACTTTCGCCTTAACCGCGACAATCAGCCGAGTAGTGTTTCAGAGGAACTCAATAATCCTGCGGTACAACTCGAACTCATTTCTGCTCAAGGTCGGGAACGGTGGTTTGTGTTCGGGAAACCGGAAATTCCTCCTGTTCGTACTGTCATTGAGGGAGAAGCCGCAGAAAATGTCGCCATTGCTTACAATTTCACGCCCTCAGAACCCGATGATTACTTCCGCTTAATCGTCGCCCCCGACCAACAGCTATTTTACGCCGCTAAATCCTCTCGTCATTTTAGCAGTGGCGCGATCGCTCCTGGGGATACCATTCGTCCCGGTTGGGCAGACTTCAAAATCACCCTGGCTGCCTATATTCCTCACGCGCAAGTCCAGCGTCAAATCATCCCCGTCGCCGCGACACAAGCCTCTGGGACTCCTGCATTATTGGTTCAAACCCCTGATTCTCAACAAACCTGGTTACCTTGGGGCGAACCCACTGCCATCGACACCCCTAACGGTGAAATGTTTGCTGCTTTTACCCCCAAACTCCTCGAATTACCCTTTGCGATCGCCCTCGATGATTTTATCGTCGAACGCAACGAAGGGTCAGAATCCGTCGCCATGTGGACTAGCAAAATCCGCATCCTCGACCCCGAAACCCAAACCGCCGTCAATCGCGCCGTCTGGATGAATCACCCCACCTGGTATCGAGGCTGGAAAATCGCCCAAGCCTCCTGGAACCCCGGCGATTTAAGCCAATCTACCCTGCAAGTCAAACGGGAACCTCTCTGGGTCACCGCCACCACTTGGACGGGATCGGTCTTAGTCATTGTCGGCATTGCCACCTTGTTCTACGGTCGCGCCGTAGCCAAAAAACTACAACAAATTCCTATCCCCACTGAGACAGAAAACCCAGTCGAACCCGAACCCCAACTCTCAGCCTTGAAATCCTAGTACAAGAAGGCAGAAGGCAGAGGGATAGAAAAGAGAACAATTTTCTCCTATTGCCCGTTCCCTGTTCCCTGTTCCCTGTTCCCCGATCTCAACCGTTAGCTGTAATTGTGTCCACCTACTTATTCCCCTTAACATCAACCACCTATGAAACTGCTTAAATTCTTGATCGGCTTTTGCTTAGGACTTACCCTCCTCATCGTTCCCCTCAAACAATTCCACAGCAACCCCCTCAACAGCGTCCAAACCCTAGCCGTCCAACTCGACGGACGCAAAAAGCCCCTTTACGCCGTTGCCAAAGAAACCGTGACCCAAATTCACGGTCGTTCCACTTACACCCCCCAATCCGGACAGAAACTCGACACCCTCAACACCTACCTTTCCCTCTGGTTTAATGACCGGGATTGGAATGCAGAACCCTTTATCCTCTTTAACTACCGCCCCCTCAAAACAGAAATCGGTCTTGACCCCGAACGCAAATACTTTACGTTTGCTGAACTGATGCGGTCTAGCTTGGGGGCAAAAGTGCAACAAGCCCGCCAAAAACAACTTGCTGACCTTGACCTCACTCGCGACGACCAAGAAGCCCTCACCATCGAGGATCGCCTCGCGTTGATGCTGCAAACCGTCGGGGACAATAATCTGCCTTTGATTCCTCACCCCAACGACCCCAAAGGCACTTGGGTCAGCCTAGAAGATGCCCAACAATACTACGCGGATGAAGCCATTGCGCCAATCGCGACCGAGTACGAAACCCTGCGCCAAACCTATCGTCTCACACCTGAAGATACTGGTGCGATCGCGACTATCGCCAACCAACTGCAACAAGATATTCGTTCCCTCAGCCCCCAAATTTACCCCGACCCCGCCCCCTTACAGCGAGAAGTGAACTTTTATGCCCTCCAGCCTTTTGCCAAGGCTTGGCGAGTCTATATCGTCGCCTTCTGCGTCATGTTAGGGGTTCTTTGCTTCGAGAAATTTAACGTCTACTGGGGTGCAATGGGCATTTTTACCGTTGGTCTAGGGATTCAAGGGTACGGCTTCCTCGAACGCATGGTCATCTCCGGGCGACCTCCCGTCACCAATATGTATGAATCCGTGATTTGGGTCGGCTTTGGGGTTGCCTTCCTCGCCCTCCTCTTTGAACTCATCTACAAAGCCAAATACTACCTCCTCGCCGCCGCCCCCCTCTCTGTGGTCTGTCTGCTTCTCGCTGACGGTTTACCCGCCGTTCTAGACCCCAGTATCAAGCCCCTCGTCCCCGTCCTCCGGGATAACTTCTGGTTGAGTATTCACGTTCCCACCATTACCCTTAGTTACGCTTGTTTTGCCCTCAGTATGGGGATTGGTCACATTATCTTGGGTCACTACCTCCTCGCCCCCCAAGCCACTGACCGCATTCGCCAGCTTTCCGGGTGGAATTACTCCCTACTCCAAGTGGGTGTCCTACTACTCACCACAGGCATTATCCTCGGTGGCATTTGGGCGCACTTTTCCTGGGGTCGCTTCTGGGGTTGGGACCCGAAAGAGACCTGGGCGTTGATTGCCCTCCTTGCTTATCTGGTTCCCCTTCACGGTCGCTTAGTGGGCTGGTTAAGTCACTTTGGCATGGGAGTCGCCGCCGTGGTTTGCTTTAATGCCGTTCTTATGGCGTGGTACGGCGTGAACTTCGTCCTCGGAACTGGATTACACAGCTATGGCTTCACCACAGGCGGGTCAGAATTGATGGTTGCAAGTATCGTGGGCTTAGATTTACTGTTCGTCCTCGCCGCTACCATCCGTCATCAAAAGTGGTTTTCTGGCAATGCCGACACAGCCAATATTGTCGCCGAATTAACCCAACAATCCTAGAGAATCCTAGCTTAGGTGGGTTAAACCTTGCCCAAGCTAATTTCAAACACCCTAAATGTAAAGAGGTAAAAACAATGGATCGCCGTCAATTTTTAGGTTGGACAGGAATCGGAATACTGGCTAGTTCGTTTCCTCTGGTCTTAGCCGCTTGTAACAATGGTGAAGAAGAAACCGCCACCACCGAACCCGCAGCCAATACAGAACCAGAACCCGAAATCGACCGTTCAGTACGAGAAGATGGTTTTCAAGCAGTGGGAACAATCCAAGAACTCGAAAGTGAAGGTCGCATCCTCGACAAAGTAGCAGATCTTTTGGTCATTCAATCGCCCCAAAGCCAAGAAATCGCTGCCTTTAACCCCCTTTGCACCCATCAAGGTTGTACTGTGGCTTGGAACGCCGAAGCAACCCGATTTGACTGTCCTTGTCATGGTTCTCAATTCGATGCGTCTGGAGAAGTGGTTTCTGGTCCTGCAACGAAACCCTTAGCCAGTTACGAAGTTAAAACTGAAGATGATTTGGTACTGGTGAAAGTATCTTAAATTGAATGTCACTGACTGGTATGCTGGTGGGTTTCGACTTCGCTCAACCCACCCTACTTTTTTAGGAACAAAGGACTTTAGAGTAATGACAGTTTTAACTCCCCAAGAACTCCTACAACACTTAAAACAAGGAAAACAGTTTAAAGAAGCAGAACTCAGTCACATTGACCTCCACGGAGAAACACTGAATCGCGCTAATTTTGAACAGGCTTATTTACGCGGCGCAAATTTTGCAAAAGCGTCTTGCCAACAAACAGATTTTACCCAAGCTGTTTTAATTTTTGCGGATTTGTCTGAGGCGGATTTAACTGCCGCTAATTTAGAGAATGCAAATTTAACCAGTGCGAATTTAACGGGAGCAAATCTTAGAGCGACGCAAGCTCATAAGGTGAAGTTACGTGGCGCAAACTTAGATCATTTAGAAGCACCCTATTCCCATTTTATTGAAGCTGATTTAGAAGTTGCTCGCGGTAAAAACTTAAATTTTAGCGGTGCGAATTTCTCTAAAGCGAAGTTGATGAGTATTCAGTTGTTCAAGGCGGATTTCAGTAATGCTTCTTTACGAGAAGTAAATCTTATTGATGCTAGTTTGGGTGAAATATCAGGGCGACAAATTAATCTTGCAAAAGCAATTTTTAATCATAGTTTTTGGTCTAATTCTGATCTTACAGGAGCCGATTTGATGGCAGCTAAAGGCAAGTATTGTCAGTGGGTCGATCTGATTTTACGGGATTCTGATTTATACAGCACTACTTTAACTAATTCGCAATTAACTCGCGTTGATCTTAATCATGCGTCTTTGCTTTCAGCGAATCTAGAAGGAACCCATTTTACAGAAGTTGATTTTACTAATGCCAATTTACAAGATGCCAATTTTGAAAAAACAATTTGGCAAAATGTTGATTTTTCTAATTGTGTTGTCGCGGGGGCGATGTTTACTGATGCTCAAGGCTTGACGGCTGAACAGAAAGAATGGCTACACCATCACGGAGCATTAAATATTCCCGATTAAACTTATATTTAGGCGTTACTGGATAAGTCTTGCGGTGGAGAAAGGGAATAGGCAATAGTTTTTGACCCTGAATTTCGACAGGAAACCCTATTTATAGGGGGGACATACCAAAAATTGGCGGTTAATTGTCCAGTTTATAATTGCTGTAAAAGGTTGGCTAAAATAACTTTAGGAACTTTGCCATAAAGGGTTTTTTGGGGAATACCTTGAGAAGAAAGTAGGGTAAATTGAGGCACGCTCCTGACGTGATATTGTTGGATTTGCTCTGACCATTTGGGATCGTCAATATTGAGCATAACGAAGTTAATTTGAGACGATTGGCTGTCATGTAATGCTTTAATAGTGGATGCCATTGCTTGACAGGTAGTACACCAATCAGCGTAAAACTCAATCAGGGTTGGTTTATTGTTTTTGAGAGCTGTATTGTAGGCAAGTGATTGTTTTGCCAGGTGCTTGAGTTCGACTAATCCGCTTAGGCTAGAAGGACTATTTAAAGATATAGCAAGAACAGGAAAATTAAAGCTAAAAAGGGTTAAAATTAAACAAGCAATAATACCCAATTTGAGCAAAATATATTTTAGTTTCATGATTTTATTACTGATAATAATACGCCAGAAAAATATGAATGACGAGCATAACACAAAACACGCTGACTAAAAAAATGTGAGTCGTCAGCCAAAGCGCTCGCAAGCTGCGAATCAGCTTACCTTTGGGAATTCCCCTCGGTTGCTTTTGCTTGGAATCCTCAGATTTTCCGGCTTTTGCAAGTGTTAAACCAAAATACCGTTGTGGCGACTCGACAATTCCGGTTTCAGCGACAACGCCGACTAAGGCTGATAGAGTCACGAAAAAGAAAACCCACAGAAACACAGCGTTAAAGTTTAATCCATTTGCCCCAATAGTATGCACTAGGGTAATGCCTAATAAGCCGACTCCCGCGAAAATGTGCAGGCTACGCCAAAATTGCATCGAACCAGGAATGGAAAATTTAATCTTCCAGCCGCGACTGCGTTTGCGGAGGGTTAAAGCCATTTCAAGAAAGACGAAAGCTAGGGCAGTAAACCCGGTAATTTGTTTGTATAAATTGCCTTGCAAAAGCTGAAGTAAATCGAAGGCATCTTCCCGCAATACTTCGATATACATCGGACTTAGAGCAAAGGGAGTGAGCAAAGCAATGCAAACAAAAGTTAATATGATTAAGGTCGAAAATTTGGGTTTCATAATCGTTTTTCTGCCAAAAAGAGGGATATGTATATCCCTCTTTTTAAATTAAAGAGAATTAGATCTTATCCACGGGCAAGTTGATAATAATACCACTCATGACATCCCCCATTTCAAATTGTTTGTCGGGGTAGCGTTCTAAGTGAACGGGGTGTGTGTTGTGACAGCTAATACAAGCTTCCGCAACTGCTTTATCTGGATACACGGCAGAAAAATACTGTTGTCCGCCAATTTCTTGATACTCTTTGTAAGGTTCCCCTGTATCCACCACAGCTTGCATCGCGGTTTGTTCAAATTCGGTTTTGGGGGCTTGGCTATCGTTAATATTCCAAGGAGAAATCAAGCCGTAGGTAAAATCCCCTTCTTCGGCGGCAATTTCTGATCCTAATCGGAACATTTGAGCAGGTAAAGGAATACCGTCAGTTTGTTGCCAAGTTTCAGTGGCTTCAGCCGAAACAACACCGTCTTCTTTTTCTTTGCCTTCAAGGGTTTTTAAGCGGTTAACAACGTGTTTGGTATAGGCGGTTCTATCGGCAAGTAAAACCGTGTGAATATAGTCGGCTACCACTTCCGGAGAAACACCTGCGGCGGCTTGGGCGTCTCCACTACCACTATTGCCGCCACAGGAAATAATGGTTAGGCAAATAGTGAGTGCTAAAGCAATTAAAGCAACGGTTTTAGTTTTGAGGTGTTGCCACCAATAAGATACAGTTGTCATGGTTGAATTTCCTTGAAAAAAATGGAAAGATTGGAGGAAAGGTTGAGCTTACTGACTTGTTCTGCGTTTTTCGAGATCGCGGACTAATTCAAAAGTTTTTAACTCTAAATGTGGAGGTTTATCGAAGTTTGATTCTACTAACTCATCATCAAAGATACTGTTGTAGGAATACTCGACCCCATGACAATTGAGGCAGACTTCTTTGACCATGCGATCGCGCGGTAACAGGGTGTACGTGTTGTTGTGATTGACTAATACCGTTTCACCCCGTTTTTGACGCGGTAAGTGACAAGTCGCACAAGTTACAGATTCAGTATTGGGTCGAACTAAGTCTTTCTGATTGGCAAAAATTTCAGCGTGTCGTGAGTTTTGGTAATTTAATGAGTGAGAGTCATTGTGACAAGACAAACAAGAATATACTGATGCTTGTACCGTATTTACCGAGTGGACATTGTGACAAGCATTACAATTCATTAATTTATCTTGTGCAGATTTGTCCATCGGCAACTTTGCCATGGCTGGGGTGAGAGGGGATAAGCCTTCATGGATTCTAATCCCATGCTTTCCCCAACCAAAAGTTTCCACAGCAAATTCATGACAGCTTTGACAACTTTCCTGGGTAGGTTGAATAATAAATTGTTTAGTTTTTTCCTCTTGATGACAACTCGAACAATTGACTTCTGCCAAGGCGTGAGCGCTATTTTGCCACTGTTGGTTTATGTCTTGCAATTGTGCTTCTGTAACAGAATTAGCACTCGCGATCGCGCTTCCAGGATACAACCACATCAACACCGCTAACCCCAAGGCTAGAATTGGTTTCACGATCGTCCCTCCAAAAACTCGTCGCTTAAATCGGGTTTGGGTGCGGTTTCCACGGTGGCTGTCACGGTGCGTTGGGGTAAACCGGGTTCGGGTAGCATGGGTGGTTCATCAAGGTGTTGGCGGATAAAACCCGTCGAAATCGAGCGATGATCGTGGAAGTTATGACAACCCGCCGTCCAACAACCATCCGGAGAAAAGCCCGTATGACTGGCTAATTCGCCTTCAATTAAACCTTGATGACAAGCCATACATAAATCCGGTTTGAGATGAACACCACGCCCAAACATATAAACGTGTTCTTCGTGGCAAGCCGTGCAAGTTAGCACATCAACACGAGTTAATAATTCCGCCCAACGCGGATCACGAAACTTCTTGGCACCGTGAGCATCTTCGGCTAATTCGGCTTCGTGACAACGATTACAGGTTTCGTTAGAAACAGGTTTAAATCCTTCGTGACACGAATTACAAGAAACATCAAATAGATAATGACCATCTGAGGTTTTTCCGGGCAAGAAGATGCTGCGTTGGTCGAGGGCAAAAGCCGCACCGAACCCAATAAAAAGCAGAATGACAACACCAATGATGGCAGTGCGTAACGAAAGAATTTTTAAGGCAGATAATTGACCAGATTGGCGTGTCATGATTTACCCAATAATCGGTTGAGTAAAATAAGGTATTGCTGATGTTTGACGGAAAAATATAATCAATTAATTGCTGATTTCTGAATGAGCCTAAAAAAATTATTTCTCACTTCAGCATTAAGAATAAGCTAAGAGGTTAATAATCAGGCTTCATTTTGTCCGCCATTGCTTGAGCATCGAGATTCAGCTCTTCGGCGGAATAGTCAGCACCATCAAGCATTATCTCGGTAATTGCACCGTAAGCATCAACCCAAGCTTGTTTAGTTTCCGGAGTCCAATCAGCCTTTAAAAATTGCTCAAAGGTCATTAATAAAGCATTCCCAACTAAGGGATAATGTTCGGGAAGTGCGCCGTATTTAACGTGCCGCGCTCCTAAGCCTTTGAGGGAATCACTCAAGACTTCGGGTTTGCGAAGATTTTCGACAACTAAGACCAAAGAAGCTAACAGTTTTTTGCTTTGTTCTTCTATATTAGTGTTTGCAAACAAAGGTTTAGCTTCGGGATAAGTTGTGAACAAGTTTGTATAAAAACTAGAGGCAAATTCATTGGCATTAGGTTTGACTTTACCAAAGCTTGTTTCCAGCAGTTCAACGTTTAGTGACATCGCTTTGTTGGGGTGAATTTTACTATAGATTAAAAAGTCATGGCAAAAAACTAGGCAGTTTATTCAACCCGAAATTCATGAGATTTTGGGTTTATGGATTTGGGTTAATTTTTTCGTGACTGTTTTAATTTGCCATCTTAGTGTTTTACGCAAAAAAAACCTTGATTAATGTAAAAAGGAATACAAAAAACATTGAATGTTTCTTGATTTGCATTGATAAAATGCAAATTCTGCATTTGAGCAGCCAAATTGAGTTGTCTCGATACCACAACAATCCCCTAGTGCAGTGCCCTTGGAAATACTTGAGCAGCTTCGTAGATACGATGAAGCTGGGGGAGCTGGGGAAGCTGGGGAAGCTGGGGGAGATATTAGCTGTTCAGTTATTTCTGCCTTCTTGCACCAATATTCTTATAGCTTACGTAAACGAAGAAAGCCTTTCGTGTTACACCTCATGATGTCGGTTATTCCCGCTTGCAGTTTACGGTTACTCCTGTGTTATCTAGGTAGTGACACAGTAACGTTCTTGCTTAGTTTGGTAATATGTCTGACAATTCTCAATCTTCGGCTCAACTTCCCCCCACCAGCGCCATCCAAAGTCATTCTTTGACCGCCACAACCGAACACTGGTTTGAATATCCGGTGCGGGCACATCCTCACCACAGTGATTATGCAG
>JGI11876J12873_1000307_pt1 | contig 10659 bp, 12 predicted proteins | sample ElkSloMetagenome_4_FD_12873 | JGI IMG/M metagenome (IMG submission 12873) | reverse complement strand
GGGGCGGGTCGGCCTGGACCGCTGGTACGATCCCAGGCTGACCTACCGCGCCAAGGTGCCGTTCAACCTGACCTATCTGCCGCTCTACGCCGATCACGTCGCCCGTCTGCTGCGGGCCGTGCGCGGGCTGTCTGCGAAGTGTCTGGTGCTGGACCTGGACAACACCTGCTGGGGCGGCGTCGTCGGCGACGACGGCCTGAACGGCATCCGCATCGGCCAGGGCAGCGCGGAGGGAGAGGCCCATCTCGCCCTGCAGACCTACGCCCTGCACCTGAAGCAGCGCGGCATCGTTCTGGCCGTGTGCTCCAAGAACGACGAGGCCATCGCCCGCCAGCCGTTCGAACACCTGCCCGACATGGCGCTGCGACTGGACGACATCGCGGTGTTCGTCGCCAACTGGACCGACAAGGCCACCAACCTGCAACGCATCGCGACCACCTTGAACATTGGGGTCGATGCGCTGGTCTTCGTCGACGACAACCCGGCCGAACGGGCGCGGGTGCGCCAGATGCTGCCCGCGGTCAATGTCGTCGAACTGGCGGACGACCCGGCGGACTATGTGCCGCTGCTGGCTGGGTCGGGCTATTTCGAGACGCTCACCCTGACCGCCGACGACATGCAGCGCGCCGACCAGTACCGCGCCAACGCGGCGCGGGCGGCGGCCCTGGAGACCATCGGGGACTACGACGCCTATCTGCGCTCCCTCGCGATGGAGTGCGCGGTGGCCCCGTTCGACGAGACCGGGCGGGCGCGCATCACCCAGCTCATCAACAAGACCAACCAGTTCAATCTGACGACCCGGCGCTACACCGAGGCCGAGGTCACGCGGATGGAGCAGGACCCGGACACCCTGACCTTCCAGGTGCGGCTGAAGGACACCTTCGGCGACAACGGCATGATCGCCGTCCTGATCCTGCGCCCGTTCGAGGATGCGTATCTGTGCGATACGTGGCTGATGAGCTGCCGGGTGCTGGAACGGCGGGTTGAGCAGGCGGTTCTGGCGGTGGCGGTCGCCGCCCTGAAGGAAAAGGGTGTCGCGCGCCTGTACGCGGACTATCGCCCGACCGCCAAGAACGGCCTGGTCCGGGAGTTGCTGCCGTCCCTCGGTTTCGCGCCGGTCGGGCCGATCGAGGACGACGGCACCCGCTATGTGCTGGATCTGGACCGCCACGTCCGGCCGGATCTGCCGATGACCCTGACCCTGGCACCGTCCCTTCAGTCGGCATGGCGAGAGGCCGCATGACCCCCACCTTGAGCGAACTCCTTACCGGCCGTCCGGCCACGACCACGCTGGCGGACGCCGTTCTGAAGGTCTGGCCGGAGCATGAGGCCTATCTGACCAAGAGCCTGTCCGTGCGCGATGCGCCGGTGCTGGAGATGACGGAGTGGCTGGCCGAGGCGGCCGTGATCCTGGGCGGGGATCGCCTGCACACCATCGCCGAAAACTACCGATGGACCTGCGACCGCCTGCGAGAGGAAGAACTGCACTTCCACCGGCATGGGTCCTATCGGCTGACGACCTTCGAGGCCGCAAACGCCGAGGTCTATTCCGACGACGCCTACATGGAACGCTATATCGACGGCCTGCTGCTCAGTCAGGTGTTCTGGTCGAACCATGTGGAGTCCTGCAATTTCTATTTCCGCGAGGTCCCGAAGGTCCTGAAGGACTCCGCTCGCCTGCTGGAGATCGGACCCGGCCACGGCCTGATGCTGTATCTGTCCCTGAAGACGTTCGGTCTGGCGGGGGCGACGGCCTGGGATATTTCGCCCGTTTCGGTGGACCAGAGCCGGCGGGCGTTGGAGCGGCTGGGGGCATCCGGCGCGACCTTCGCCGTCCAGGACATCATGCAGTTGGCTCCAGGGGCGGCGGCCTTCGATCTGGTGGTGATGAGCGAGGTGCTGGAGCATCTGGAGGACCCGCGGCGGGCCCTGACCAGCATCCGGAACGTGATGGCCGTTGGGGCGTATCTGTTCGTCAACGTGCCCATCAACAGCCCGTCGCCGGACCACATCTACCTGCTGGAAACGGTCGAGGACGTGCTGGCCCTGGTCGAAACGGCCGGTTTCCGCGTCGTATCGCACGGCGCCTTCGCCAGCCAGGGCAAGGAATTGAAACGCGCCCTGCGGCAAAAGATATCGGTCTCGGTCTGCGTCATCGCGGTCGCTGGGGATTGATCCCATGCTGTTCAATTCATATCAGTTCGTTGGCCTGTATCTGCCAATCGTCTTAATTGGTTACTACCTTCTCATCTATCTGAAGCAACGGCGGTTCCTGTTCATCTACCTTGTCTGCACATCGCTGGTGTTTTACGGGGCCTGGAACCCGATCTATGTGCTGCTTCTGATCGCCTCGGTGCTCGTCAATTTCGGGTTCGGCCGCCTCATACGGGCGGCCCGATCGCGGGAGCGTTCGGCATGGCTACCGCTGACAGCGGGGGTGGTGTTCAATCTGGGACTGCTCGGCTACTACAAGTACGCGAACTTCTTCGCCGAGAATTATGAGGCGCTGTCGGGCCAGACGCTGGACCTGCCCCATATCATCCTGCCGCTGGCGATCTCGTTCTACACGTTCCAGCAGATCGCCTACCTGATCGACGTCAGCCGCGACCGGGTCGAACGCGCCAGCCTCTGGCGCTACACCACGTTCGTCATCTTCTTTCCGCAGCTCATCGCCGGCCCGATCGTCCACTACAAGGACATGGTGCCGCAGTTCTTCGGCCGGCATCTCGGGCGCTTCGGTCTGGCCCATCTGTCGGTCGGGCTGACCATCTTCGCCATCGGCCTGTTCAAGAAGACGGTCATCGCGGACAGCGCCGCCCTGTATGCCTCGCCGGTGTTCGACAGCGCGGCAGCCGGCAACGAGATCGGCTTCGCCCAGGCCTGGACGGCGGCGATCTGCTACACCATCCAGCTCTATTTCGACTTCTCGGGCTATTCGGACATGGCCATCGGCCTCGCCCGCATGTTCGGGATCCGGCTGCCGTTGAACTTCCATTCCCCGCTGCGCGCCGTCAGCATCATCGAGTACTGGCGCCGCTGGCATATGACCCTGCAGCAGTTCATCGTCGCCTACATGTACCAGCCGCTCGCCGTCGCCCTGACCCGCCGGGTCGCGGAGATGGAGATGGGCAAGTGGTCCACGTTCTGGGTGGTTACGGGGTTGCCGACGGTGACGATCTTCGTCGTCATCGGCTTGTGGCACGGCGCCGGCTGGACCTTCGTCGTGTTCGGCCTGATGCATGGCACCTATCTGGCCGTCAACGAGTTCTGGCGCACCTATCGGCGCAAGGCGCGGCGAAAGGACCCGCCCGGCGTGGGGTCGATCGCGGCCTACCACGGCCTGACCCTGCTGTGCGTCATCCTGGCCAACGTCATGTTCCGCGCGGAGAGCGTAGGGGACGCCGTGGCGATCTGGGCCGGAATGGTGGACGTTTCCACCCTGGGCAGCCTCGCCGCCCTGATCCCGGTGAGCGCGGCCGATGTGATCGCAAAGCCGCTGGTGTTCGCCCTGCTGGCCTGCCTGCTGATCTTCGTGTTCCCGAACACCCAGCAGATCATGGGCCGCTACCGCCCGGCCATCGACTGGGACCGCTGGAAGCATGAGGCGCGGCCCCTGGTGTCGTTCCAGTGGCGGCCGACCGTGGCGGGCGCGCTGTTCACCGGCACCGTGCTGTATCTGGGGATCATGGCCATCGGCAATCGCCAGTCCGAGTTCATCTATTTCAATTTCTAGGAGGTCCCGATGGCGCGACCCCTGTCCCTGAAACTGTGGCTCGGGCTTGTGGTGGTTCTGTTCTGCGGTCTCACCGCGGCGACGCTGGCGATTCCGAACAGCCCCTACGTCCGCTATCAGTCGCTGAACGATACGATTTTCGGCCGCGCGACCTGGATCTTCGAGCGGATCCACGACGATCCGGCCCCGATCGACGTGCTGTTCGTGGGCTCCTCGCGGGTCGGGCGCGGCGTGACCGCCTCCATTCTGGAGGACAAGCTGGCTGCGCGCGGTCAGCCTCTGGGGGTCGCCAACATCTCCATGCCGGCCACCGGCTTCGACATCCGCCTGACCACCATCCGCGAGGCGCTGAAAGCCCGGCCCGAGATCAAACTGATCGTGTTCGGCGTCACGGAGCAGATGCCGCGTGACGGGCACCAAGCGTTCGTCGAGATCGCCACCGCGCGCGAGGTTCTGACGAGTCCGTGGCTGTTGAACCGGAACCTGCCGGCGAACCTGACCCGGCTGCCCTTCCGGCAGGCGTCGCTTGGGCTGGCAAGTGTGGTGCCGGAGGCGTTCGGCCGCCGGGCCGCGTTCGACCCGGCCGCCTATCTCGGCTCCACGCCCGACCTGCGGACATTCAACGATCCGGACTGGAGCCGCGCGGGTGAGGACGCCGAACTGGCGGACCCGGAACACGCTGCGATGCTGGACCGGCAGAGCGCGCGCCGGTATCGCGAACTGACCAAGGCCATCCTTCCGGAATCCCTGGCCTGGATCGAGTTCGGGGTGCCGCGCACCTACATCGAGCGGCTGGCCGACCTCGCCGACCGCCACGGGGTCCGCTTGGTGTTTCTGTATCTGCCGTTTTACAAGGGCTTTGACGCCCCACTGGATGCAGACTATCTGCGCGGGCTCGGCGATCTCTGGCTCGGCACCGTTTACCAGGGCGATCCCGAGAACTTCATTGATTCGGGCCATGCCTCGTACCGGGGCGCCGAACTGCTGACGGACTGGCTTGTCGACCGCATCCTGGCCACCCTGGGAACCGACTCATGACCACCGCTCTCGGATCCGCCCTGCGACTGCATCACGTCGGGATCATCCTGCCCGACATGGACGACGTCGCGGGATTCCTGACCATGATGGGCCATACGGAAGACTACCGGGGCTACGTCGATCGGTTTCAGTGCTGGTGCGTGTTCTGCGCCGCGCCGGAGGGCTCGGCTCAGGTTGAGTTGGTCGTGCCTACCGGGGGTTCTCTGGCCCGCTTCAACAAGGGCTCCGGCGGCGTACATCACTACGCCTACGAGACCCCGGATATCCGGGCGGTGCAGGCTACCCTGGCCGAGCAAGGCGTGCGCATGCTGGAGGACGAGCCGGTCAAAGGCGCCGGGACCTTCCTGTGCAATTTCGTGCATCCCGTGGCGACACGCGGCATCATGATCGAATACGTGCAGCCCTTGTGATAGGGCTGGGCGTCCGTCCCCAGGGGAAGCCCCCAAGGGAAACCCAGCGGAAGCCTCCCGCCCGATCCGCCCACCCAGTCTCCACGAGGTGATGCCATGAGCGGCCGTATCCTGTCCTGCCTGCGCGTCGGCGCCGTTCTCGGCGCGGTCGGTCTAGTGGCTGGCCTGCTCGGCGGTGGCCTGCCCCGATCCGGCCGGGACCGTGACCACCGTGACCGGGGGCCAGTCGAACGCGGCCAACAACATCTCCGGCGAGGCCACCCCGGCCGAGCGCCTGGGACGGGTCTATACCTTCTTCGACGGCCAGTGTTTCCAGGCCGAGGCTCCCGTCCTCGGGGCCTCCAAGGGTCTGGGTCTGAACAGCCTGTGGACGGCCTTCGGCGCGCGGCTGACCGACACCCTGGACCGTGATGTGCTGTTCATCCACGGGGCCGTCGGGGGCACGCAGGCCGCCGACTGGATGAACGACCGCTCCGTCTACTACGCTGCGCTGCGAGACAGGGTGGCCGACGCCACGGCTGCGGGCTTCACGCCGCGCGTCATCATCTGGCACCAGGGGGAGACGGACGCTAAGATAGCCCGCTCCGAAGCGCAGATCATCGCGGACTATACCCGTCTGACCGACACGCCTGGGTTCGCGGTCGATAGGCACACCCGGGCGGTCTGGTCGATGCCAAGATGTTGAGATGTCATGATTCTGGTGTTCGCCGGCGCGGCGTGAGGCTCAAATCCCTAGACACACGACCCATTTGATTCCAGATTGACACGAGCGGCGTACACGCCCACGCTCTGGGCATGTATCTACGCGTCACGCAGCGCCGGAATCGGGACGGCTCCTCCGTCTCCTACTACGCCCTGGCCCAGAACACCTGGAACGCCGAGGCGCGCCGGTCCGAGGCGCACGTCATCCACACCTTCGGACGGGCCGACCAGGTCGACCGGGCCGCTCTGGCCCGTCTGGTCAGGAGTATCAACCGGGTCTTGGACGCGGATGACGGCCCGGCGGTTGATGGTGGCCGGAACGCTGGCGGCGATGTGCCCGAGATCGAGATCGAGGCGGCCTATGAGTACGGCGTGGTTCTGGTCGCCCGCGCCCTGTGGGAGGACCTGGGCATCGGGCCGGCCGTGCGCGACGTGATGACCCGCGCCGGACTGACCGCGCCGCACGAAGCCGCCCTGTTCGCCATGGCGACCAACCGTTTGGACGAGCCGGGGTCGAAGCGGGCCTGCGCCGCGCGCTGGCTGCCCGATGTGGCCTGGATGCCGGACGCGCAGGGGCTGAACGTCGACCAACTCTATCGCGCCCTTGATCTGCTGGTCCTGTGGGCCGACGAGATCGAGCGCGCCGTCTTCCTGCGCACCGCCGACCTGTTCAACCTCGACGTCGACTTGGTCTTCTACGACACGACGACGGCCTATTTCGAGATCGACGAGGCCGACGAGGATGAGCACACGTGGGCCGGCCGTCTGTTCGCCCCTCTGCGCCGGCGGGGCCACAGCAAGGAAGGGCGCGATACCCAGCCGCAGGTGATCATCGCCCTGGCCGTGACCCGCGACGGTATGCCGGTCCGCTCCTGGGTGTTGCCGGGGGACACGGCGGACGTGACCACCGTGGCCCGGGTCAAGGAAGACCTGAGAGCCTGGCGGTTGGGTCGCTGTGTCTTCGTGGGCGACGCCGGTCTGTATTCTGCCGAGACCATGGCGGCGCTCAGTCGTGGTCTGGGCCGCTACATCCTGGCGGTTCCGATGCGCAGGGTGAAGGACGTTGAGGCCGAGGTCCTCACCCGCCCCGGACGCTACCGGCACGTCAACGAGACGCTGCAGGCCAAGGAGGTCTGGGTCGGCGAGGGCGAACGCCGCAAGCGGTATGTCGTCTGCCTGAACGCGTCGGAAGCCGAGCGTCAGCGCCGCCATCGCGAGCAGGTGCTCGTCGAGATCGAAGCCGAGTTGGCACGCTTGGCCGAAAGAGACGAGGACCACCCCAAGGGCGCGTGCGATCTGCTGGCGTCCCGGCGCCACGGCCGCTACCTGACCACGGACGCCCGCGGCCGGCCGCGCCTGGACAAGGCGAAGATCAAGGCCGCCGGCAAGTTCGACGGCAAGTTCGTGGTCATCACCAACGACGACACGTTGTCCGTGGAGGACATCGCCCTGGGCTACAAGGGCGGCTGGATCATCGAATCCTGCTTCCGGCGCATGAAGCAGACCGGCCTCGAGGTGCGGCCGATGTTCCACTGGTCGCCGCGACGCATCGAGGCCCACGTCAAGCTCTGCGTCCTGGCGCTCCAGATGCAACGGGCCGCCGAGATCCGTTGTGCCCTGCCATGGGCTCAGATCGCCCACATTCTGGGTCGGCTGAAGGCCGTGCGCTACCGGGCCGAAAACCGGACCATTTTTCAGCGCACCCGGATCGCCCCGGACGCCGCCGATGTCCTGAAAAAACTCAATATATCAATGCCCAAGCCGCTCCTTCACATGGCTGAGCCGGCCGAGGGCACCGTCGGCCCATAGAGTCGGCCCATAGACACACGCCCGGACTCCGTCCTTCGCAAGCGCCTGAAAAAGCGCCGCTTTTCAGCACGTCTGTCCAGCCACCGCGAACCCAGGACACGCTATTGGCGGACATTCCCTCCGCGCGCCTGTACCTGTTCAAGGCCTCGCGCTGCGTCGGGCCCGAGCGGGAGGACGGCGTGCCGTTCGTGATCGAGGGGCTGGCCGCCGTGGCGCGGGCCAATGACCGCATCATCGAGGGCATGAACACCGACACCCTCGGGCGGGACTACCGGCACGACGAGTGCCACTTAAACTCGCGCGCCGGGGCTGTTATCGCGGACCGGCCAGTGTCGGACTTAGAGCGGCGTGCGTTTATTCGGACGCATAGCCTGCCTGCTTGAAGAAGTTCCAGCATTCGTCGGGTTCAAAGAGGCGGCAGATATCGCCGAGGGCGGTCCAGACGGTCTCGAAGGTTCTGGCGCCGGCGGCGCGGAGATGAGCCTTGAGTTTCGAGAAGGCCATCTCGATGGGGTTCAGGTCCGGCGAGTACTGTGGCAGGAACAGGAACCAGGCGCCTTTCTCGCGCAGGATATCCGCGGCCTTGGCGCTCTTGTGGACCGACAGGTTGTCGAGGATGATGACATCGCCGGGACATAGGGTCGGGGCGAGCTGGGTGGCGATGTAGGTGTCGAAGGCATCGCGGTCCATGGCGCCTGGAATGATCCAGGGCGCGCTCAAACCGTCACAACGCAGCCCGGCGATGAAGGTCTGGGTCCCCCAGTGCCCGAAGGGGGCCGATGATCGCAACCGCTGGCCGCGCGGGGCGCGGCCCCGGAAGCGGGTCATCTTGGTCGTGACGGCCGTCTCGTCCAGGAACACCAGGCGGGTGGCGTGCAACCGCATCCAGGGCTGACGTCGGCGGATCCAGGTCCGGCGTGCCTCAAGGATGTCCTCGCGTGCGCACTCCGAGGCCATCAGAGTTTTTTTTGTAGGTATAGCCGGCCCAGCACAGGACCCGCGAAATCGAAGCCGGATGAACCGTCAACCCGCGCTCCGCCGCCAGCTTGCGGGCCAACTCCGGCATCATCACGTCCGGCTGCGCTTCCACCTCGGCCACAAGAAACGAAACGTGGTCCGAAAGCTTGCCGCCCCCAGACGGACGCCCCACACGCGCCGGAGACGCACTGCCGGTCGAGCGGTATCGCGCCAGAAGTTTCACCGCACAACTCGGACTGACCGAAAACCGCGCCGCCGCTTCGCGTCGCGAATGACCAGCCTCAACAAAAGCGATCAAACGCTCCCGAAGGTCCATAGAGTAGGTCTTGCTCATGATCCACCTCCACATATGGTGAATCACAATCCCAACCTCTTGGGAATCCCCTATCGCGATTCCCAGTTCAGGCGCGACGCTCTAATATCCAACACGCTTTCAGGAGGCTGCCATGAACGCGCCGACATCGAGGCCGAGCGCTTGGTGCCGCTGAACCGCCAGTTGCGGTCGATGGCCGACGGGGATGTCGGAGGACCTCGGTCTACCTTATGCCCAGGCCAGTCCGGGCGAGCGGGTGGAGGGCACCTACCGCCGCGCCGTCGATCTGGCCAGCGGCAGGATGGCCGTGATCGAGAAGGCCCGCGACTTCACCCTGGTGCCCTGGCGCCCGGTGCTTGACCGCCATCTCGGCCGGTCGGTCTTGCGCGGCGAGACCATCTCCTGGACCATCGGGCGCCAGCGTGGCGGACCGTCGATCTCGTGATCCCGGGACTTTCCCCGCCTTGCACGGTTTCCATCAACCCTGCACACTGAGAACATGCGGACACAAGGAGCGTCCCATGCACGGCATGACCCTCGAGCAACTGCGCACCTCTGTCCAGGCTGGCGGCGTCCGCGACGTTACCCTCAGGGGTGAAGGCGGTTCCTTCCTGGTCGAGATCGGTACGGACACGGATGCAGTAGTTCTGGTCAAGGCACGTACCACGGAACCGCGCCGGTTCCGTACACCGACGTCGGCCATGATGGTGCTGCGCGGCGTGGGCATCGACGAAGCCCGCCTGGACGCCCGCGACTGGGATCCGACCCGCAAGGACCGCAGCCGCGCCCGGGACTCGCGTGCCGAGGCCATGCGCCGGGCGCACCGGGCGGCGGCCCACGCCGACTGGCTGGCCGGCGAGATCGCCGCGTCCATCGACGATCCCCGGCCGAATATCCCCCATGACGTGGTGATGGCGGACCTCGAAGCGGACCTTGCCGCTCTGCCGGACGACCCGGATGACCGGTCGGGTGACAGGGGTGTCTGATCCATGACGGCGCCCTGGCGCCTCGACTGGCGACCGATGGCGCGGGAGGATCTCCGCAGCATCGTCCGCTATATCGGCCGGGACAATCCTTCGCGCGCCCGCACGTTCGGCCGGGAGGTCCGTGACAAGGTGAGCCGCCTTGCGAACCATCCGGAGATGGGCCGGCCCGGACGGCCCGGCCTGCCCGACGGCATCCGGGAACTGGTGGCCCATCCCGGCTACGTCGTCTTCTACCGCCTGCATACCGAGACCCGGACGGTCGAGATCCTGCGCATCAAGCACACGGCGCAGCGGATTCCGTAACCTTGGCTTTTTGTCGCTTCCTTGCGACCGTGCGGACCTCGTTTGGTCCAGCGTCGGGCGCCACGACCGAGAGCCGGCGCGGCCGGCCCCGGGCCGGATGGGCCTCAGCATACAGTACGACAAGGTCCAGGGTCTCTGCGTCGAGGCCGGGGTAGGCGGACAGGATGCGCTCCCGCGACAGGCCGGCGGCGACCGACGCGGCAAGGTCATGCACCGGAACGCGCGTGCCTTTGACGACGGGGGTGCCACCCAGGATGGCCGGGTCCTCGACCACACGCGCCCGTGCGGCCGGCAACCCGGTCTGGGCGCGCCGACAGGTCCGACCCGCCACGTACACCGGCGGGTTCGACGCCAGCGGCCGGCCGACCCGCGCGGCGCCGACGACCG
>JGI11876J12873_1000305_pt1 | contig 10698 bp, 9 predicted proteins | sample ElkSloMetagenome_4_FD_12873 | JGI IMG/M metagenome (IMG submission 12873) | reverse complement strand
GGGCTACGTCAAGCGTCTGCTTGTGGCTGCCGACAATGCGAGCGGCTTCGGCGGCCCGGCGGCGGGCGTCCGGCAGGGCGCGCAACTCCTGTTCCAACAGCGCATCTTCGCGGGTAAGCCGATCAATATCATCGGCGCGGCGCGTGAGCAGTTCGCCGGCCTGCTGCAACATCTTGCGGTTGCTGTCAAGCTGGACCTGCGCGGTGTGCAGGTTGCGCTCCTCCTCGGCCCAGTGCGTCAGGCGTTCGACCTCAGCGCCGGCGGCGTTGTGCGCCTCAATGCTGTAACCCAGCGCGGCGATATCGGCCTCGATTGCGCGGCCCGCAACCCGGGTCTCATGCGCAAAATCGTTGCGTTCAATCTGGTCGGCCAGCGCGGTGGCCTGGGCTTCCACCTGGGGCAGATCCGCCAGCACCTGGTCAAGGTCGGCCAGTTCGCGGCGGCAGGTTTCGATCCCGCTCAGAATGTTGGTCTGCGCCGTCAGTTGCTGCTCCAGGTCGGTCTGCTGCTGCCGCAACTCCGCGCGCTCCCGCTTCAGCGCATCAAGCACCTGCCTGCCAACATCCGCCGACTGGTCTGCCCTGTTCCTTGTTCCTTGTTCCTTATTCTTTGTTCTTTGTTCTTTGTTCTGGCCCCCCGGTTCTAACAGTGCCAGCGCCTGGTCAACCTCCTGGAGTTCGGCGCGGGCTTCCGGGGCGTAGTCTTCCGCATCGAGTTGCCGCTGCACATCGACCAGGGTGATCCGGGCCTGATCCAGTTCGGCCTGCCATGCGCGCGCATTCGCCAGGTTTTCCTGCAGGGCGGGCACGCGGGCGGCTCCGCTCTGCGCCTGGAGCAGTTGATCATTCAGGGTCTGCACCTGGGTACGGGTCTGCGTCAGTTCCGCCTCAAGCGCCTTTGCTTCGCGCTGACCGAGGCGGTAGTGCTCCCGCAGATCGGTCACTTCCTGGTCATAATGCTCCAGGACGCCGGCAATGCCGGTATCGCCCAATTCGCTGCGGCACACCGGGCAGATGGTGGTCTCGGCACTGCTCAGGCGGTCACGATCCTTTTTGATCTGGTCGGCCTGCTGCTTGAACTGCGTACACTGGGCGCGCAACTCGCCAACACGAATGCTGCCGGTCTGTTCCTGTTCGCGCAGGACTGCCAGTTGCGCCGTGAGATCATTCAGGGTTTGCTGCTGCGCCAGGGCCCCTTCCAGATCGGCCTGCCAGCGGTCCCGATCCCGCAGGTCACGCGTGCGACTCTCACTGATGCGCTGCTGCTCCTCGCGCACGCTGACCAGCGAGTCCTGCCGCAGCTTGATCGCGCTGACCAACTCGCCCCGCCTGACCAGCAGCGTGTTGGCCTGAGCGATGCGCTGGTCGCAGTCGTCAAGCTGGTCGCGCACCGCCTGGAGTTTCTCACTCAATGGTGACAGGGCGGCCAGGCGCTGCTCAAGGTCGGCCAGTTCGCTCTGCGCTGCGGGACGGCGCGCGGCGCGGCTCTGCAACTCCTGCAGGTCATACTTGATCTGATCGAGTTTGCGTTGGAGATTACGCTTCTCTTCCTTCAACTCGTCCTGCAACTGGCCGCGCTGCTCGCGCAACTGGTCGAACCGGGGCCGCAGTCCTTCCATCCGCTTCAGTTCACTCTGAGCGGTTTGCAGCGCTTCCATGCCGGCCTGGATCGCATCCTGGCGCCCGAGCAGTGCCTCGGCTGCACTGATCTGCCGGCGCAGGCTGGCGATCTCCTGTTCCTGCTGCTGCTGTTCTGCACGTAGCTTTGCCAACTCCTCAATCACCTGCTTGCGCCGTTCCTGTTTGACCTCGAGTGCCTGCACTTGCGCGTCAGCCTCCTGGCGGGTTGCCTCGGCGATTTCCAACTCGGCCGTGAGCGTTGCTGCTTTTGCCTCGGCCTCGCTGACCAGGCGGGCATAGAGATCCCGCTTGCCGGCTTCCTGTTGCAGGTGGCCGATGATCCCTTCCAGCCCTTTAATTGCATCGTGGAGCTTTTTAACACGTTCTTTGGCGCGCCCCTCCAGCGTGGCATACTCCCCCAGGTCGAGAATATCGGCCAGCACCTGCTTGCGCTCGGCGGGGTTTTTGCGGGTAAACTCGTCGGCGCGCCCCTGGAGGAGCATCGAGGCGTTGATAAAGGTGTCATACTTCATCCGCAGCACGTTCTCAATCGACTTCTCGGTTTCGGCAATTTTGCCGTCGCCGATGGGTCGCCAGCCCATTTCGCCCTGCATCTGAAAGTCGAGGGTGCTCTTGCCGCTGCTGCGGGTGCCGCTCTTGCCCCGTTTGCGCTGGCGAATAACGCGGTAGCGCTGCCCATCGAGTTGAAAGCGGAGATCGACCAGCATCTCGCTGGCGCCCTGGGCGATCAGATCATCATCGTTCATGCGGGCCTTGCCCCAGATGGCCCAGGTGATCGCGTCCAGCAGGGCCGACTTACCCGCGCCATTCTCACCCGATAGGCAGGCGATATGCAGCCCATCCAGGCAGAGCGGCGGCAGATCTTCGCGGTAGCACATAAAATTGCGCATTATCAGTTCGCACGGGATCATATGTTGACCTCTTGTTCTAATTTGTCGCCTGGATTGTACCGGAAGCGCGCATGGAACGCAATGTACACAGGCACAACCTCCATGTTGTGAGCGGTGAGTAGGTATAATATAATTGAATATGACATCTAATTCTTTGCCTATTCTCGGTTTTAACATCTTAACCATATGATAACCTGAAACATTTTCTGGTTGCATTCAGCGTGTATGCTTCATCCTGAACGGGACTACCGGATAGAGGGATTTGATCGAGGTGACTTGCATGACAGAGAAAGATCCTGCCAGTGAACTTACCACCCTGTACGCACTCCGCGATACCATTAGCGACCCGATCCAGCGTGCCGCACTTGATACCGCTATTGCCGCGCTCTCGCCGCCTGCTGATGATTGGTCGTCCGACCCGTCGGGGAGCGCGACTGCGGAACATGCTGAAGAGACCGTCCGGCAGCATACGAGCAGCGTGCAAGATTATGCTCAGGTTGGCGCGAGCATTGCCGGCTCTGTTCAGGGGAGTGTGGTTGCCCCGCTTTTTCCCGCCGGCACAGGTGGCAACTATATCGCCGAAGTAATCAATCTCTACGGCGTAAATGCTCCCGTAACCCAGGCCGACTACAGCGCGGCGCTGCGCCGCTACCTGGAGCATGTCTATGCGCGCCATGCGACGATTGATCTGCGTGGCATTGATGACCGCCCGATGGATATGCCCCTGAGCGAGCTCTATGTTTCGTTAACCCTCTACGAGCCCCTGCCGCTGGATATGCGCGGCGCGGGCGGACTGCGCGGCTTTATCGAGCAGATGCGCGATATGCTCCGGAATGATAAGGGCCAGCCGGCGCAGGCCGGCAGCACGCCACGCCCGGTGGTCTGGACACAGGCGCTACACTATCCCCGCATTGTCGTCGTGGGTGGGCCGGGTAGTGGCAAAACGACGCTGCTGCACTACACCGCTATCCGGTTGGCCGAGGTGCTGGCGCGGGATGACCATGCCTGCCTGACCGACCTGGGGTTTGATCAGGAGCCGCCGGTGCCGCTGCTGCTGCCCCTGCGCGAGTTGGGCGTGTATCTGCAGGAGTGTGGGCCGCGCGCTGCCAGCCCCCGCCTGCTGCTGGATTGCCTGGCAAACTACTACAACGGGTTTCAACTGGATCTCCCCGGCGATTTCTTTAGTCGCCTGTGTGATCAGGGCCGCGTCATTTTGTTGCTCGATGGGTTGGACGAAGTCGCCCGTAGCGAGGATCGGGTCTTTGTGAGCGCAGTGGTACGCGAGTTTGTGCTGCGCTACCCCAACTGCCGGTATGTGGTGACCACCCGCACCGCCGCCTATCGCAGTGATGCGCAGATTGATGCCGACTTTCGGATCTGCACCGTCGCCGATCTGACTGAAGGCCAGCAGTTGCGCTTTATTACCAACTGGAGTCGCAGTCTGCACCGCCTGCTCTACAACCTGCGTGGCGAGCAGTTGGAACGGGCGTCCGCCGGCTATAGCGACGATCTCTGGAAGGCGCTCCGGTCGAATGAGCGCGTGCGGATGCTTGCCGGCAACCCGCTGCTGCTGACCGTTGTGGCGGTCATTTTCTACAACAACTATGTGCTGCCGGAAGATCGCGCCTCCCTCTATGAAGAGTGTATTGAGGTGCTGTTGCGGGGTGGGCGGGGCAAGGTTGACCGGGCGGCGCAGCAGCGGGCACAGTATGGCGGCAAGGGTGAGTTGAGCATGGGCCTTAACCCTCGGCGCGAACTGCTTGCCGCCATTGCCTACACCATGCATCAGCGTGGTGAGGATGGGCTCTTCGTCAGTCGGGATGAATTGATCCGCATGATTGCAGATTACCTGCAGCACCGTCGGCCCAATCCGGAAGAAGCGGCGCGCATCTTTGTCGATGAAATGCCGGTCCATATTGGCCTGCTCGATGAGCGTGAAGCCGACCGCTTCCGCTTTAGTCATCTCTCGTTCCAGGAATTTCTGGCGGCCCGCCATGTTGCCGAGACTGACCGCTGGGAGGAGTTGCTGTCCCGCTACCGTGACTCCTGGTGGCGCGAAGTTATTCTGCTCTGCGCCGGGCATCTCAGCCAGGAGCGCTGCCGGCGATTCCTCGACCAGTTGATCCGGCAGGGGCAGACCGCTGCCGAACAGAGTGAAACCCTGGAGCTTGCCACGCTAATTCTCGCCGATATTGAGGATTTCAAAGGGCAGGGGCCGCTGATCCGGCGCATCATCGCCGATGCGTTGAGCATTCAGCTTGCGCCCCACGCCCTGGCTCCGGCAGCGGCGCGTGTCACCTGTGGGCGCGTGCTGGCTCAGTTGGGCGATCCGCGCTCGGGTATCTGTGGCCTGCCGCCCGCGATGGTTCAGTTGCCCGGTGTACTCTTTCTGATTGGCAATACCTCGGCCGAACTGCGGAGTATGGATCGGCAGACCGCGCACTGGCTGGCCGACACGATTAATCCGGTATCTGTGCATCTGACCGAATTTGAAATTGCGCGCTACCTGGTGACCAATGCGCAGTATGCCCGCTTTATTGCCGCTGGCGGCTATGATCCCGACCAACCCTGGTGGAGTGCGGCGGGACGGGCCTGGCTGTGTGCCACCGGTATCCACACCCCACGTTACTGGGAGCATCCCCACTTTGGGCGCAGGCAGGTCAACCATCCGGTGGTGGGCATCAGTTGGTATGAAGCGCAGGCCTTCTGCCGCTGGCTAACCCGGCACCCGACCTACAACCCGGAAGGAGCGATCTACCGGCTGTCCAGCGAGGGTGAATGGGAATATGCTGCGCGGGGAGCAGAGCGGCGGCCCTATCCCTGGGGGGTTGTTGAGCCGGACGATGAGCATGCCAACTTCCAGGACTATTACGGTGGCACGACCGCCGTGCGTTCGTTCCCGGCCGGAGCAACGCCCAACGGCATCTACGATCTGGCGGGGAATGTGTGGGAGTGGACCAACAGCGTCTACCGGCCCTATCCCTATGATCCCTACGATGGGCGTGAACAGGAATGTGCTCCGGCGGACAAGCATTTTGTGATTCGCGGCGGTAGTTGGAATAATCTGGCCGTCAGTCTGCGTGCCTCGGGGCGGTACAGTTTTGAGCCGGAACACCGCAGTTACGAACTGGGCTTCCGGTTAGCGCGCAGTCAGGCGATTGAGTGGTAGATGGAGTAGCAGAATTAGCTTTCGGGCAGGGTTGTGAACAAATCGCGCTAACCCGGCGCATGATGTGGTAGTGTAGTAATGTTGACCAGCGAAGGAGACCCACATGAAGGGTACCATCAAGATTCTGGTACAAAAGGGGTATCCTCAAAGGGTTCCAGGTGAAGTAAAATACAGGCGGTTAAATGTCGGTATAGTGTTCATCTGCACGGTTCTACCAGTATCAGTGCGAGAGGCGGAAAAATGAAGCCATCAGGACGTTATCACCTTATCCATCGTATCTTGCTTATTCTTATACCCCTGGTCTGGTTAACACTTATCTTATCAAACCATCTCGGCCGGGACTATTATCCATTGCACTGGTCAGCAGAACGTGTGTTAGCTGGAGAGTCACCCTATGGTGCTGAAGCAACTCGCCAACTTTCAGAGACCTGGCTTGCCGGTTACCGGGCCGGCGGGGTAGCTTATCCTTTGCCCGCGTTACTGCTGGTTATTCCGTTAACCATTTTGCCCTTTTCCATTGCAGCATTGCTATGGACGCTTATTGGAGCGTTAATCGCACTTATCTGTCTCAATTTAACCGATTTAACCGAGAAGTCGCAAGCGGTGACTGTCCTGCCATTTCTCTTTTTACCATTCTTTCGCGGTGCATATCTTGGGCAGGCAACGCTGCTCTGGTTTGGCTTGAGCGTTTTGCTGGTTCTGGGAATAAAACGTAGATATACAGCACTGGTAGGCGTATGTATCGTTTTGCTTATACTTAAGCCGCAAAGTGGGCTCATTTTTGCGCTGGCTGGATTAGTATGGAGTTGGCGGGTGAACCGACGGGCTATGCTCTGGGCTGGAAGTGGAGGTATCTTACTCGGTGGGATATCCTGGTACATGCAACCAACGTGGTTTTGGGATTGGCTTGCCCAAGTAAAAACCTATACCGCTGTTGTGCATCCAACCGGTATATTACCATGGGGGCTATTGCTTCTACCGGCATGTTGGCATTTACCCTGGTGGGCCAAGGTAGCTGTATTGCAGGTGATCCTCTTTCCTATTGTCGAAGTGTATAGTCTGTTGCCGCTACTATTTGTCTGGATAGCTATCGGAGGTAACATGGCACTCTGGGGGGCGGGATTGTCCTGGTTATACCCGTTTTTTATAACAACGGGTGACTATCGTAGTCTCACCGCAATCTGGGTTCTTATGCTTAGTCCACTCATTACCATTGCGTTGCTGTCCAAAAAAGGTGACAGTGAGTGGCTCAATTGGCTATTTCAACAAACGATAGCACGTTTCAAAACAGCAATCCGTAAGAACCATTGAACCGACCTCTCTGGCGAGCTGGTATAACTGGTACAGCGCCGGCACAACGTGTGTGTGCCGGCGCACCGTTTGCGCAGTCAAAAGCTGCTTCTGGGCGGACAGATGGACCGGGCCGCAGTGTCTTAGTGCGACAACTCGGTTGAGTCGTCCATTGCGTGGATGGATAGATCCGCGTTGGCGCGGGCTTCGGCCTGTTGTTCCAACACCAGGTAGACTCCGGGGGCGGCAGCGATCATGAGCATCAACAGAAGCCAGAGTAACCAGATCATTGTCGTTCTCCGTTGGTATAAAGTAGGACGGCGTTGCGCTCACTGCAATAAGTGTGCCAGAAATGTTGCCAGACCAGGAGCTTTTAGATTACGGACCGTTAACACTTACCCACTTGCCTGGAGGGGATCATACGCCCGCAGCTCCGCCGTGGGCCGCATTGAGACAGAATAGAGCCCTGTAGTTGATTTGACTGCCGGGTGCAGCCGCCTGACGACTACCCTTAGTATACCAGCTTTTGACCCAAATGAATATACTAAACCAGCAGATAAATCTGGTAATTTGCTGAAATACCCATCGTGCTACCTTCAAGAGGTTCCGGCAGCACGATGGGTGTGGTACTACTGGCGTTGGAGCAACGCGCGCACGTCGGCACTCATTACTTCCGGCGGTGTGCCAAATGCATAGATCACCGCCAGGCGGCCCTCCTGATCAATGAGATAAGCGGCGGCACTATGATCAACCAGATAATCGGCGCTGGTTCCCTGCACCCGGCTCTTCTGATAGAAGAGCCCATAGTCGAATTGAATCCGGCGCAGCGTTTTCTCATCCCCCTGCAAGCCGATAAAGTCAGTATCGAACGCCCGCATGTAGTTGGCGATCTTCTCCGGCGTGTCCCGCTCCGGATCGACGCTGATGAAGACAAAGGCCACCTTGTCGGCATCCTCCCCCAGGTCGCGCTTGACCCGCACAAAGTCGGCCAGCGTGGTCGGGCAGACATCCGGGCAGAAGGTGTAACCAAAGTAGAGCAGCACCGGCCGGCCCTGCAGGTCGCTCAGGCTCAACGGGGTACCGGCAGCACTGGTCATGGTGAAATCGGTCAGTTCACGCGGCGGCTCAATCGGTGTGCCCTCGGCCGGCGATCCGGTTGCTGCCGCATCGGTTCCCGCTGAGGTTGTTCCGGTGCAACCCGTCAACAAGGCCACCAGGAGCAGCAACAGTACTGCCGGTAGCAATCGCCTTCCCGGTTGGGTATGTTTCATCGCGTGTTGCGTTCTATTCATTCTATCCTCCTCACCTGGCTGTCTCACTCAAGCGTCAACATATAGGCAACCAGGTCGTTAATTTGCGCGTCGGTCAGTAGCGTATCATAGGTGCGGGCCATAATGCCGGGCTGGTATCCCTCGACGATATAGTCATTCGGGGCCACTATCGACATGCGCAGATATTCCTCGGCAGATTGCCCCGGTACGCGTGTTCCGGCGACAGTGGCGATGCCATGCAGGTTGGGCCCGACAATCGGATCGGCTCCCGCTTCAATAACGTGGCAGGTTTCACAGGGCGGCGCATTTGGCACAAACTGCTGCGTTTGTTGAAATAGTTGCTCGCCAATGATTGGATTACCGACCGTGTTACTGCCGTTTGTGGTTGTGTTCGCCGGGGAGGAGGCATCCGGTGGGTTGTTGCATGCCGCCGGCAGCACCGGCAGCACTGCCAGAATAACCAGTCCGATCCACCAGCGATTGGCACGTTTCATTCTTGTAAATACCCTCTCCAGGTCCATTGATAAAGCATCGGTATTGTATCATAGCCATACTACTGGCCGTCTTCTTGCATTGTATCCATGTTCATGCCGGGAGCCACCTGGACGGGGGCCGCTACTGTGACTTCCCCGGCATTCGCAAATGTCAGCGTTAGATCAACCGTGTCACCCTCATTCAGGTCGCGCTGAAGACCGATCAACATAATGTGGAAGCTGCCCGGTCGGAGTTCCGTTTCACCGTTTGCCGGAACCTCGACCTGTTCAACGGGACGCATGCGCATCACATTCTCTTCCATAAGCACCGTGTGCAGTTCAACGACTTCGGCGGCATCGGTGGCGGCACTGACCAGTGCATCGCTAGTATCGCTGCCATTGACGAGCGTCATGTAGGCGGCACTGGTGCTGCCACCGGCATGCTCCATCTCGCCCATATTATCGCTCATCGCGCCTTCGCCTGTGTCCGTGTCCATATCCGCACCCGCAGCCATTGCGCGTACCCAGGGTTCACGCACGGTGATACCGGCGGGATCTAAGCCGGTATTACGCTCGGTGGTGGTCTCGGCGGTGTCGCCGCCGCAGGCGGTCAACAGCACCAGCAAGAGTGTCACAATGAGACTGTATCCTGATGATCGTATGCGTTGCATAATTCTCCGCACCTCTTCTTATTCAACATGACATAATGCAGGAAAGATAGCCGGAGCAGGGGTGTCACCGCGGGCAACCATATGTATGCCATGCTGAAGCAACCGGCGCACAGCGACCAGGGCGCAGTGACAGAGAGCTACCGCCTATCAACGTATCGGGCTATCAGATGACAGCGTGGCGAGGTGGAGGTAGCGGTGGTGTGCTGGTGTGCTGCGACAGCAACAGGCGTGGTGCCGTCGGGTGCAGCAGGAGCAGCAGCAGCAAATGCGGCAGCAGGCGGGTATGCGCAGGTGCCAGTTCAAATATCATCCGCAGCAGCTCGGGTGCCGGCGGCGCAGGCGCATCAGCGGGACCGCCGGCATGCCCACAGATCACGAGCGCCTGACCCTCAATCGGAGGTACGGCTGTGCGCTGAAACAGGACCGCCGGGAGATGACAGTGAACGATGCAGGCCAGCGGATCGAGGAACAGGACCAGCACAACCAGGAGCGCCGGCGCATGCCGCAGCCATGCTTGAAGCCGCAGCTCCGGCCGGTGCCACGCTGATTCGGTTCGTCCTGATTGCACCATAGCGATTACCTGTGAACTTGATCACAAACTTCTCATATATTCTACTACAATCCGGCGGTCTGGACAATAGCAGCAGTTGTTTGGAATAAGGTATGGTATAATATCGGCTGTCTCTCGTTTGGCTTCATTACAGCAGAATATGTTGTCATTGCAGATGCAACAGGTAATACTCTCCCAAAGCCCCGTCTATTATCAGCAGGCGGGGGAGGGTCCACCGCTGCTTCTGGTGCATGGATGGGGTGGATCGTCACGCAACTGGCAGCCCACATTTCAGTATCTCGCTGATACCCGCACGATGTATGCCCCTGATCTCCCCGGCTATGGTGAGTCACCGCCGCTGAATGATGTGCCGGATGCTGTGCGCATGGCGACACTCCTGATTGAGTTTGCCGATGCGCTGGGCCTGGAAAGATTTGATATTGTCGGGCACGCCTTCGGTGCGGGTCTGGGGGCGTATATCGCGGCCCACTGGCCTGCCCGTGTGCGGCGGTTGGTGCTAACCTGTTTCAGCACCTTCCGAAATGAACTGGAACGCCGCATGGTTGAGCAGGCGCACCGCCAGGTCAATATGTGGATGGCGCTCTGGCAGCCCTGGATGGTGCTCTGGGAACCCTGGATGGCGCTCTGGCAGCCCTGGATGGTGCGCCTGAACAGTCCCAGCAACCGGCCGGTCTATCGTGCTATGACCTCGCGCTTCTTCTATCAGGTTCCCGCCGATGAGAC
>JGI11876J12873_1000289_pt1 | contig 10969 bp, 10 predicted proteins | sample ElkSloMetagenome_4_FD_12873 | JGI IMG/M metagenome (IMG submission 12873) | reverse complement strand
CAAGTGCTTCCCCGGCAACAGGGCCATCTGAAGGCGGCACGACTGTAGTGAAGTTGCCACAGCCATGCAGCTATACGCCACCCTATTCCGATCAGATCATCGGTTCCGCGACGCCATTGTGGGTTGAACGTGGCATGGCGACCAGGGCCGATTGCGCATTGTCGATCTGGGGCATATGCCGGTGGGCTACCAGCAGTGCAATGGCGCAGGAGGTCATCAGGCCCAGCGGATGCTCGGAGCGGCTGGTCAGGGCAATCGGTACCCGCGCCCCCATGACCACCCCGGCAGAGTAGGCATCGGCCAGATGCTGCTGCTGCTTGACCAGCATGGTACCCGACTCAAGATCCGGAACCATCAGAATATCGGCCTCGCCCGCCACGTCCGAGACAATGCCCTTGATATCGGCGGCATCCTTTGACACCGCGCTGTCAAACCCCAGCGGCCCATCGACAATGCCGCCGGTAATCTGCTTGCGATCAACCATCTTGCAGAGCGCCGCCGCCTCCATCGTCGAGTGAATGCGCGGCTTAATCGTCTCCACCGCCGACAGGATCGCCACGCGGGGCATGTCTATGCCCAGGACATGCGCCAGATCAATCGCATTCTGCACAATATCACGTTTGATTTCCAGGTTGGGGTAAATATTGACCCCGGCGTCAGTAATCAGCAGCAGGCGCGGGTAGGTCGGCACATCCAGCGCAAAGATATGGCTCATGCGCCGCTCGGTACCAAGCCCGTGCGCGTGGGACATCGCCTCCAGCATAAGCTCTTCCGGGGGCAGCGTGCCCGACACCAGCATATCCACCTCGCCCGCGCGGGCCATAGCGACCGCCCGGGCCGCCGCATCCTGGCTCTGCTCAATATCAATCAGTGGGTAGGACGACAGATCCAGCCCTTCCGCCTCGGCGACAGCGCGAATCCGGGCCGCGGGACCGAGCAGCACCGGCCGGATCAGGTTGGCCTGAGCCGCGTCGATTGCGCCAAGCAGCGAGTGCGGCCCCACGGGGTAGACCACCGCCGCGCGTATCGGCTCCAGCCCCTCGGCCATGGCGATAAGTTGCCGCAACCGCTCACCATTGCTGTGGAAGCGCACCTCCGGCAGCACAATGCGCGGTCGCTTGACCTTCTCAGTTGGGGCGACAACCTCGGCACTCCCGCTGATGACCAGGTCGCCATGCTGGTTCACACAACGGCAGTCAAAGGTGATGCGGTTCTTCTCGGTGTCCTTCTCCTGCGCCGTAACCGAGACCGTGATCGTATCACCGGGAGAGACGGGCCGCCGGAAGCGCAGGGTCTGCCCCAGGTAGATCGTGCCGGGACCGGGCAACTTGGTGCCAAGTAGCGTGGAGATTAGCGCCCCACCCCACATACCGTGGGCAATAATCTTGTGGAAAATATCGCTTCGGGCATACTCTTCGTCCACATGGGCGGGATTGACATCGCCCGACATGACGGCAAAGAGGTCAATATCCTTCCGGGTCATTGTGCGTTGCAGTGTGGCCGTATCGCCAATCGTAATCTCGTTGAAGGTGCGATTCTCGATGTAATCCATGAGTGATTTCCTCTCAGCCCATAACGTGGTAGCCTGCGTCCACGTACGCCGTATTTCCAGTCACCCAGCGAGCGGCATCACTGACCAGGAACGCGGCCATTGCGCCGATATCCTCGGTCGAAACGCCATGATGTTGGGGGGCGCGTTCGACCGCGCTCCGGATCACATCATCAAAGTGGGCAATACCATTACCCGAGCGGGTGCTCAGCGGGCCGGGGGAGAGCACATGGGCGCGGATACCGCTGGAACCAAGCTCCACCGTAAGGTAGCGCACGACGCTCTCCAGGGCCGCTTTGATCGGCCCCATAATATTATAATGTTCGATAAATTTTTCTGCCCCGTAGTGCGAGACAGTCAGGAGACAGCCGCCATCGTGCATCAGCGGCGCAGCCAGACGGGCCATGTGAATGAAGGAGTAGCAGGAGATGTGCATCGCGCGCGCAAAGCCGGCCGGGGAGCAGTCGAGCACGCGGTTGCAGAGATCCGCACGCGGCACAAAGGCAATTGAGTGCAGCAGGAAGTCCAGCCGCCCCCACTGCGTGCGGATCCGGTCAAACAGCGCATCAATTTGCTCGGAGTACTCCACGTTGCAGGGAGCAACAAGGGAGCATTCCAGTTCTTCGGCCAGGGGTTGGACAAATGCTGCGCTGCGGGGATGCCCGTAGGTGATCGCCAGTTCCGCCCCACATGCGTGGAAGACGCGGGCACACCCATAAGCAATGCTGCGCGCGTTTGACACCCCGATAACCAGACCCTGCTTGCCTTCCAGATTTACCAGGTTTTGAAGCTGCATTGTTGACATTACTTCCTTCAGGCAGCGCGTGCCTGCCTATACCCGGTTCGCGGGTGCCCTGGTGGGTAACGACCGGGTCATCCGGTGTCGGCATACCACGCTGTTCCAGGCGTGACACCAGGAGAATTTGTTTTGAACGAGGTAGCGCTCGTTCGCCACTATTATGCCCGAAAGCGGCGCAACCGGCGTCAACCATTTGGATGGAACAGCGATGGACATTTGATGAGTCTTGCTCCTGGTCATATGACCAGGGCAGCAGAGAGTCATGCAGATGCAGGCCGTTTGTCGTAGGGACGTGCAGAAGCGCGTCCGCCGCTTGTCTCACCGCCCGCATTCCAATGCGAATCCGGCGACAAAGACTGCCCTTGAGCAGGTAACGGAGAGACAGGCATAAAAAAAGACTACCAGCCGTTGTCTGGTAGCCTCCCGGGGATCGTGGCATACTGCACACCATTGTGCAGCCTGAAACCGTTACCACACTAAAGCATTAAAGCGAGTACCACTGCTCGGTCAGGTTATCGAAGTGATGATTGGCAGCCATCCCCTCGTTGCCTTCACCCGGCTGGATCGAGATACCGCAGTTGACTTCCAGGTAGTCACAGGCAGCCTTGACCGCCGGGTTGTCCGTATCGCTGGGCCAGGTGATAACCAGGTCAGTCAGCAGTTGCTCAAGTTGGCGTGTGGCATTCATTGTCGGTGTCCTTTCTTTCGGCGCGGTTTTTTTTACATCATCTACCGTTAACATATTCGGTAGAAACCTCCCAGGGCCATAACGCACAGAACCACGCTTCCCCTGATGAACCGCCATCCATAGCATACGCCTGGGTGAACGGTCACATGTCGTATTTGTCATGAGTATCAGAAGAAGCCGACTGGTGTCGTTCCATACATCGCACATCTTTCTCCGCAGAAAGACGACTCCCAGAACCTGTTTCTGGTGATGCTACGGCACCAGGACAACATTTGTCGTCATTTGTGGTTTGCTTAAGAAAAGAGTATACGCCAGAGTCGGGCCAAAGTAAAAGATCTGATAGGTTTGCATGAATCGAAATACTTGCACTACGTGTATAATTTCACAACGAATAGTTTTCTGTTGGAATGTTTCGCCTGCATCAATCGTCTTCCAGGACAATCACTGTCTGTGGTATTATCTGAAGGTAGCTGGTGATCGACGGCAAAGAGCAGACGCAGGATATTTATGATTATTCTCTCAGTTGAAGGCGTCAGTAAGCAGTATGGGGAGCATCCGCTCTTCGAGGAGGTGACATTTGCCCTGGAGCAGACCGACCGCGTGGGCGTGATCGGCGTCAATGGTAGCGGCAAAACCACGCTGCTGCGAATTGTGGCCGGGCTGGAGCTCCCTGACAGCGGGCGTGTCACCCTGTCGAATAATATGCGGGCAGCCTACTTGCCGCAAAACCCGGCCCTGGCGGCCGACCTGACTGTGCTGGATACGGTGTTTGCCGGTAGCGCGCCCAAAATTGAATTGCTACGCGAATATGAACGCGCAACCGAGGCCCTGGCGCACGCGCCGCACGATCAGCACCTCCAGGCGCGCCTCAATGAACTGATGCCGCAGATGGATACGCTGGATGCCTGGGATGCCGAGACGGCCGCCCACGCGATCCTCTCCCGACTCGGATTGGCAGCTTACATCAACACGCCGGTGGGACAACTCTCTGGGGGGCAGCGCCGGCGGGTGGCGATGGCCCAGGTGCTGATTGACCAACCCGACCTCCTGATCCTGGATGAGCCGACGAACCATATTGACACTGAAACCATCACATGGCTGGAAGATCTGATTGCGCGGAGTAACCTGGCGCTACTGGTTGTCACCCACGACCGCTACTTTCTGGACCGAGTGACAAGCCGCATGATCGAACTGGATCGGGGGCGCGTCTACACGCACAGCGGGAACTACTCGCAGTTCCTGGAGCAGAAGGCCACCCGCGAGGCACAGGCCATCGCCGCCGAAGATGCCCGGCAGAATCTCCTGCGCAAGGAACTGGCATGGTTGCGGCGCGGCGCGCAGGCACGAACAACCAAGCAGAAGGCGCATGTCCAGCGGGTACATACCCTGATGGAGCAGACCTCGGAGACGGCCCAGGGTGCCGTCAATATCGACGTGGCCGCGCGTCGGATCGGGAAGCGCGTGCTGGAACTAGAGCATATTGGTAAAAACTATGGCGATCAGCCCCTGATCAACGATTTCAACTTCTCGTTGCGCCGGGATGATCGGCTGGGCATCATTGGCCCCAACGGGAGCGGCAAGTCAACCCTGCTCAATCTCATTGCCGGGCGCGTACCACCCGACAGCGGGCAGATCCAGATGGGGGAGACGATCCACCTGGGGTACTATGATCAGGAAAGCATTGAACTGGATGAGTCGCAACGGGTGATCGACTACATCCGCGATGCCTCTGAGCACATCCAGGACGCGGAGGGTGCGCTCGTGTCGGCGGCGCAGATGCTGGAGCGCTTTCTCTTCCCGCGTGATGCTCAGTGGTCGCTGATCAAAACCCTCTCGGGCGGTGAGCGGCGACGGCTCTACCTGCTGCGCACACTGATGTTTGCGCCCAATCTGCTGCTGCTGGACGAGCCGACGAATGATCTGGATATTACGACCCTGACTATTCTGGAGGACTACCTCGACAACTTCAATGGCGCGGTGATTGTCGTTTCGCATGACCGCTACTTCCTGGATCGCACGGTGCAGCATCTGCTCTTTTTTGAAGGAGACGGCACGATCCGTGAATATCCGGGGGGCTACAGCCTGTTTCAGGCATATCGCACCCAGGAAGAAGAAGAACGCGCCGCAACCCAGGCGGCGCAACCCCGGCCACGTTCCGGCAAGTCGGAGCGCAAGGAGAAAGAGGAGTCCGGGCCGCGCCGCCTGAACTACAAAGAGCGCCGCGAACTGGCGGCACTGGAGGAGCGCATCACCGCTATCGAGACGCAGAAGGCCGAACTGGGTGAACGGCTCAACCATGTGGGGGAAGATTACCAGGCTTACCAGCAACTGGCCGCTGAACTGGCCCAGGTTGATGCCGACCTGGAAACCGCCTTCGAGCGCTGGACCGAACTGGCCGAACTGGCCGAATAGTAAAGAACAAAGAACACAGAGAACAAAGAACACAGAGACAAACCGCTGGATACACGCGCGATCTGTTCTGTGTTCTTTGTTCTTTGTGTTCTTTGTTCTTTATTCTCAGTTCTTATTTATCCAACATCTGGCGCCGGCGAGGATCGAAGCAGTAGGACTGCACCATCTCGACAAAGGCCTCAGCCCGCCCGCCCAGTAGCGCCTCCGGAACCAGTACATCATAGCCGGTCCTGGCGCGGCTGCGCGCCAGTTGCTGCGCTGTCGGCAGCTTCGTGTCACGCTGCAAGGGGCGTAACAGCCGGTCCAGCAGGCGGAGCAGGTGTGCCAGCGGCCCATGCGCGGCGGGCAGCCGGACTTCATAGCTCTGGATGTAGGCATCTGGATTGCGCAGTTTAAAGCCCAGTTGCTGGTTACTACCCAGCGTCAGCAGATGGGAGCAGTGCCGGCTGACACCAACGTCGGCGATGTTCTCCCAGGCGACAAAAGCGGCCGAGTGGCCCAGATTGAGCATCAACCCCTTTGTATCGAGCACCACCCCGGCGCGTTTGTCGGTTGCCAGTTGCCAGAAGGCAATACCGACAGCCAGCAAGACCACACTGATCAGTACAACGGCGACAGTTAGTAGCGGCGTGTGGGCAAAGGGATTGAGCAAAGCCAGTTGCACCACCCACCAGCCACCAAGAACCCAACAAATGATTGCAACGATACGCAGACGGGGATGATTGGGGGCGATACGCATAGCGGGCTCCTTATTTCTATCAGCTCGAGCTTGTAGGCGGAGATAGTGGTACGCCGAAGCACAACGCACCGCATCCATCCGGATAGCACAAACTCGCTGTGCCGATGGGATAGGAGAGCGGCATTCCGGGTGTGACGGCTCCCGGTTTGCGCTTCTTCAGAAATGTACTCCGTGTGCGTAGACGATCGCTTAACTATCCTACAGCGTTTTGAGGTTTCCGGTCAATAGAACAATGGTCCCGACGCGCCCTCCCCTGCCGGGAGAGGCTGATCTGGTCACATTGTCTGCCGGTTCATTACCGGGGCCAAACGTCCGGTTTGCACACCCATCGCGTAAGTCCGGCTATAGACGATTGGTTCATGATATTGTTATTTGTTTCTGAGCGCGTTATACTGGTAGGCAAGATCTACATCCATCGTCCGTCACCGTCACACCTCGCAACCATAATCTCCGGTTTATCAGGGTATCGTACGGTTTATTGCAAACAGCAAGGAATGGAGTTATGGCCGTTATCTTATGGATCAGCCTGTTCGCGCTCATTATGTTCCTCATCTACCTGCACCGCTCGTCCATTCATAACTTTATCACGCACATGTGGAATGATGGCACCCTGCTGCTCTCCGCCGCCCTGGTGACGCTGGCCGTCACGGCGATAGCATTGAACAGCCAGGGTGTCCATCCGATGTCAATTCCGGGGATGTTCTTTATGGGCCTGGTTATTGTCCTGGTCGGCGCAATCTTTATGCGCTGGGGCGAGACCCGCCAGTAGTCCCGCCATCCTAACGGTAGCTCACAAGTAGTCCCGCTCCGCGTTGCGGTGGGCCTGATAGCGCGCAAAGGCCTGGCGTTCATCTTCTCAACCCGATCCAGGTCTACCCGATCCAGGTCTTGAGCGTGCTACCCCGGAAGGTGTGCTGAATCATCCGCAGTCCATTGCGTAGCACAAAGCTCGGGCTGTGCATGAAGGCATGCGGCAGATGCCGTAGTTTCATCCAGCGCTCGGCCTGCCGGCGCAGATACTCAACCTCCTCCGCCGGGAGCGCTGTTGTGCGGACCACGGCGGTTGTGCCGTCGTACATAAGGTGCAACCCCGCGCGGTTTCGATCACATCAACCGGCCGGCTCAGCAGCGTATACCCGTCGATTCCCCGCGCGCTACGGTTGGGTAGCCGGATCTCCGCATCATCGAGGGCATACCCATGACGATCCGGTTTATGCTGAAACGTATCCCCCGTCCGGTAGGAGAGCCGGAGGCGGAACTATGTAACTCCTGTAAATCACACAACGTACGCGGTGGGCGTTCAAACCGGACGTTTGAACAGATGAAAGCTCGTCTCGCCTGCGGCAGCATGGTACGTTTTCGATCTTTTTGGAAAAAACGTGGCGCTCCGAGCCACGTTTTTTCCAAAAAGGATGTCCGATTCCACCCTGCCGGCGGCGACATGTCCTTTCGAGTCAGTGACCGCGTAACTCCTGTAAATTACACGCATTACGCGGTGAACACGCAAACCGAACGTTTGACCAGTTGGAAGCCAGACTCACCTGCGGCAGCATGGTACTTGATCTATCTTGTTCACGAAATGTTGGCTCGAAGAGCCAACATTTCGTGAACAAGATCTGGGTTCTTCCACCCTGCCGGAGGCGGAATTGTCTTTCAGGTCAGCGACCGCGTAACTCGTGTAAATTACACGCATTACGCGGTGAACACGCAAACCGAACGTTTGACCAGTTGGAAGCCAGACTCACCTGCGGCAGCATGGTACTTTTGTTGCTTTTTCACAAAAAACTTTCACTTTGTGAAAGTTTTTTGTGAAAAAGGATTGAATCTTCCGCCCTGCCGGAGGCGAATCAGGCCGTTTATCCAGGTGAATACCTGGTTTGGGACCGACCGCGTAAGTCATGTCCAATTAGACCGGCAGTACGATCAACTCCCGCTCGAAGCTGGTCAGGCTGCGCCCCCCCTCAGCCGTGATGACCACATCATCCTCGATTCGCACCCCACCGATCCCCTCAATATAGATGCCCGGCTCAATAGTGAAGGTTGCGCCGACCGGCAGCGGGTCGGTACTGCCCGCCACGATGTAGGGTGGCTCATGCTCGTCCAGCCCCAACCCATGCCCGGTGCGGTGAATAAAATATTCACCATAGCCACCTGCGGTAATCACTGCGCGGGCAGCCTGATCGATCGCTTCGCCGCTGATCCCTGGTCGCAGCGCCGCCCGCCCGGCCGCATTTGCCCGCAACACCAGATCATGGATGCGCCGCGCCTCCGGGCCCGGTTCACCCAGGGCAACCGTGCGGGTCATGTCGGAGAGATACGCGCCGTAACGCGCGCCGCCGTCAATAATGATCAGGTCGCCCACTTCCAGCGGACGGTCGCTGTTCTCGTGATGGGGGTAGGCGCCGTTGGGACCGCCGGCAACAATGCTGGGGAAACTCTCGCCATCGCCCCCGGCGGCAATAATCGCATTCGCCAGGGTCGTTGCCAGTTCGCGCTCGGTGACACCCGGCCGGATCTGGGCAATCGTCTGTTGAAATGCCACCTCAATAATCCGCACCGCCTCGGCCATCGCTGCCAGTTCGTCCTGTTCCTTGACCATGCGTAACCCGGCCAGCAGCGGCGTGGCATCAACCGTTTGCAATCCGGGAGCGGCTTCCTCCAGGGCACGCAGTTCGCGCACCCGCATCACCATGTACTCGATGCCGACGCGCGCCGCCGTATCCGGGACCAGTTTGCCTACGGCGCTGCGCAGGGCTTCCGCCGGCCCGGTGGCATCGTTCCAGGGATAAAACTGCACCGGAATAGTAATGCTGGATTGCACCCGCGCCATCTCCAGCGTGGGCACAACAAAGCAGGGCAGCCCGCCATCAGCGGGAAACAGCACCAGCGACAGGCGCGAGGTGACGTGGAAATCCACGCCGGTCAGGTAGCGCAGGTTTGCGCCGGGGACAATCGCAACGGCAGCGAGACCTTCCCGGTTCATCGCCTCCGTCAACCGGGTAACCCGATTGGCACTCATCGACATGCCTCCATTTCTAGCGGGAGCAGAGCTCCCCGGGCACGCATTTTACCGTATGGTACCACACTCTACCATCGAACAAAAAATCGTCCGGGAAGCACCGATAGCATATTCGACGATGCCGAAGGGAAAAAGCATTGCGCGGATACGTGCCTGGCCTGCTCTGTATTCCATGCTACAATATTTCTACACGCATTACGCAATAGGCATTCAAATCAGACGTTTCACCAGATCACACACAACCGGCGCTCCTGCCGGAGATGGTATCCGCTTCCCGGGGCGGGATCGCGCAACGCGTGTGCTTGCAGAGCGACCTTTGACCCTTCACAGCGCCATGCTTTTGCCCACCTGGGTGTGGCATACCAGAATTGATATTGTTTTGCAACAGAAAGGCGGGCGCGGCTTCCCCACGGCTGATCAGACGGCGTGGCTGCTGCTGCGCAATGACGATGAAGATTCTTATCACAGGAGCACCGGGCAACGTCGGCACCGAAATTGTCAGGCAGTTACACGGACTGGACGTGCCGTTTCACGTCGGCGCACGGAATGTTGATCGGGCACGCGACCGGCTGGGCCATGAGACCAATGTGGAGCGGTTCGATTTCACCGATCCGACAACCTATCGGCAAACATTTGCGGGGATCGAGCGGATGTTTCTGGTGCGGCCACCACGGCTCGCCAATGTGGCGCGGGATATTGCACCGGCGCTGTATGCGGCTATCGGTGCCGGGGTAAAGCAGGTTGTATTTCTGTCGCTGCAAGGCGTGGAGCAGAACCGTGTCGCGCCGCATCACAAGATCGAAAAGCTGCTGCGCCGGCTCGGTGTAACCTATACCTTCCTGCGCTGTGGTTTTTTTATGCAAAACTTGAGCACAACCCATCGTGACGAAATCCGGTGTGAGGATGTGATCGCGGTGCCGGTGGGACAGGCGAAAACCTGCTTTATCGACACCCGCGATATTGCGGCGGTGGCGGTGCGAACGCTGACGGAAGATGGTCACACGAATAAGGCATACACCCTGACCGGCGGTGAAGCGTTGGACTACTACCAGGTTGCGGATATTCTGTCGGCGGTGCTGCAACGTCCGATTCGGTACACCGATCCCGCAGTGCCGGTATTTTTGCGGCGACAGCTTGCGCGCAAACAACCGCCGGGGTTTGCACTGGTGGTCACGGCGCTGTATACACTTACCCGGTTTGGGCTGGCGCAGCAGTGTACGCCGGAGCTTGCCCAGGTGCTGGGGCGAGATCCAATCACACTTCGCCAGTTTGCTGAAGATTATGCCGGGGTCTGGCAGCCACCCGGCGCGGCCGAAGCTGCCTGATTGACACGACTTACGTGGTGGGTATGCAAATCAGGCATGTGCCTGGATGAACGGCCCGATTCGCCTGCGGCAGCGTGGTATGTGATCGATCTTTTTCACAAAACATTTGCACTCTGTGCAAATGTTTTGTGAAAAAACATGGAGTCTTCCGCCCTGCCGAAGGCGATAGTCCCCGCCAAACGCGGGATCGCCTGATCCATAGCCGCATTGGTCGTTTCGCGGTGTTCGCTCATTTCGTGTTGTTCGTAGTCCAGATGCCCACCGTGTAAGTCGTGTGATTGACAATACCTGGTTTGTGATACCAGAAATTATGCGAGAAGAGGAGCGATGTCCCCAATTATTCACTGGTTCCGACGTGACCTGCGCCTGCACGATAATACCGCCCTGGCTGCGGCGGCGCAAGACAGTAGCGGCGCGGTCATCCCGGTCTTTATCCTC
>JGI11876J12873_1000288_pt1 | contig 10978 bp, 9 predicted proteins | sample ElkSloMetagenome_4_FD_12873 | JGI IMG/M metagenome (IMG submission 12873) | reverse complement strand
GATGCTTCGGAAACAGGATTGACGCACCAATACCAGATAATAGGGTAGGGGCACGATAATATCCATTGGTGTCAACTTAAGCTAAACCCCTCACCCCCAGCCCCTCTCCCAAGCTTGGGAGAGGGGCTGGGGGTGAGGGCTGGCTTAGTATGTCAGTTGCAGGGCGCAAGCCTTGCGCCCCTACTCACCCGGTAATGACTTGGAATCGGAGGGTTCTGTATATTGACAGAAAATATTTAAGCCAATCTTGAGAATATACAATACCACCACAGTGGCGATCGCAGGATCAAGGGGTAAGCCAGCTAATCCCACCAAATACACGATTAACCCCGTCAGCAAAGGTGTACTTCCCGGATTCTTGCTATACTCCTGTACCTTAGTGCGAAAGCTATCATCGCCACACAATTCCTGACGCAACTGGTTCAGCGTCACTTCCCACAGGGATTTGTCAGCAAAATCCGGGATTGAACCATATTTCTCGTGATACAGTTCCTCAAAGGATGCCTCAATATCCCCATTATGGTCTTTGAGACGTGCGATCGCGTCTTGGGCGGGATCATCATTCGGTAATATTGCTTGATAGGAATTCAGTTGGGAGGGGGTGAGTTGAGTATTCATCGTATCCACACAGGTTCAATCAGGAACGCAACCGGAAGTCTGTCACTATAGGGAGATCATGATCTGGTATCGATTGTAGCCTGAGACATTCATGAGTGCGATCGCCTAGGGTTAGCGGTAAAATTAAACGCGATCGCATCCCTCTACGAAGAAAAGATTCTCGCCAAACGCAGTCAGGGGAAATGGGCGAAATTAGGGAGTACGTCTTAATCTCAACACGCCCTTGCTCCCCCCGCTTCCCCCGCTTCCCCCTCACCCCATCAACGCCGAGAGGGTCCCGGATTAAGAAGTTGAACTTCGCTAATCCGAATCACGTAGGGATGATACTTATCTTCTTGAAAAGAGCCAACCCAAACTTTATATTCCCCAGCTAACCACTGACCCGAAATTCCAGGATTTTTTCCGTCAGCATCATCATTACACCAACTTCCACCAGGACCCCTCACCAATAGAGTAGTATCCTCCGGGCTTTCCACTTGTAAGCTGAGGTAGTTGAAAAAAGACGTTAACTCTAGGATATGATCAGGCTGTTCATCAATAAATCCGATACAAGAACCAGTTGGTGTTTCTCTACGACCCGAAACATTTGGCGTTGAAACGGAACCGCCACTGATCCCCCGAATAATCAACGGATCAGGTGAAAATCGTCGCCCCAGTTTTACGTTCTCAAATATGGGTTGCGGTGTGGCGGATTGAGCGTCAACGGCGGGAGTCATCAATAGTCCACTGGCAAATGTGGCTGTAGCAAGTGCTGTTCCCCAGCGCCAGAGTCTCAAGACACTTATCGGGGAGTCGGAGAGTAAGGAGAGAGGTGACATAGTGGTTAGGCGAGAAGGGTGTCTTTTATTCATAACTGAGCGATTCCATCTTTGGGGAATCTCTGGGATTGTGTTTTTGGCTTTGGCACGAGGTTGTACAGTTGGCAAAATGATCAGAGGCGTATTCTTATTGAATATTAACAGCTCGATCTGGTTAGTATGGACGCGAATGTTGCGAATTGTGTTCCGCTATTAATTATCAGGAAATGGCTATAATACATAAATAATCGGCTATCCTATATTTAGACTGTCTACGAATTGTCTGAGCCGTTTTTGGGTAAAATACCAGAGGAACCCCCTTTTGCCATGGCGATTGAAATCGCTGCTACACTAATGTATGCGAAGCCTTCCTGAAGAGTAGTTCGCAAGGTAAGGACTGGGTTATAAGGGGAGTAGTTAACCCGAATTTGGGATGACAGCTTACGGCTGAAGTTGTGATAGTTCCTGTTGGATTTGCGCGATCGCACGTTCTAATTGTTCAACTCGCTCTGGGTTGACAGAAGCGGCGGTGCTATCAGGCTGGGGAAGCTGATCGATGGTCTTTTTGAGAGCTACGATAATCCCAGCTAACGTCTCAATCTGTTCTAATTCGGGACGCTGCCTGAATTTTTGATTCAATTCATCAAGTTTTGATTGTAGGGGGGCTAGAGAACCTCGTAATGCCTTTTGCTTCTCATTAATTGCCTCAACGGTAGAGACAATAGCAGACAGTTCCTCTCTAGAAATCAGATTAGAGTCAGGTTGCTTAAGTTGAGCAACTTCTGTACGTAAAGCTTGGATATCTCGGCTTAAATTGTCAATTTGAGTGCGATCGTTGATCTTGCGCCGAAGCTGTTGGACAACACGACGGCGGTTAATTAGATTCAGTAACAGGGAAATCGCTAAAGGTGCTAATCCATAAATTATCTGTTCAGATATAACTGCTACTATTGCACCCACAAATGAGGCGGCAATAGCAACAGATTCAGCGATAAAAAGCCAGTTCCGTTTGTCATTTGTCATTGGTCATTGGTCATTCGTCATTTGTCAGGGTGTTATAGGGAACGGGGAACGGGAATGAATACAGCCATTCGGTAATAGTCAGGGCGGGTTTAGTTAAATTTATGATTAGTTCAAAAACGGTAGTAGTGAAACCCGCCCCTACACAAACCTGAAGACGTGCCATGGCACATCCCTACAAATCTTATAACTGTTGCCAAAGCTTAACTGTACCATCCCGATTCCCTCCAGCTAACCACTGACCATCTGGGCTTAGAGCCACTGATACCACAGAACCAGCATCGTTATTGTCCAAGACAAGCAACGGTTCATCGATGCCTAGCCACCAGATCTTAATCGTACCGTCTGCATGAGCCGCGATCGCACTTTGCCCGTTATCGCTAAAAATAATCGACATGGCGGGTGCAGAGGAACATTGCCAACGTTCTATCTGTTCAGCACTATCGAGTTGCCATACCTTGAGAGTACCATCGGTACAGGCAGCAGCTAACCGACGCCCATCGGGACTTAAGGCAAGAGAGTTGATCGAACTCAGATTGTCGGTGAGACTGAATTCTAGATCAAACGGCTGAACATGCCATAAATCAATAATGCCATCTCCGCCGCCACTGACAAGAGTTTTGCCATCTGGACTTAAGGCGAGAGCAGATAATCGTCCGGCGTCTTGAACTAAATCCTGCACAAATTTTCCCTGATCCAATTGCCATAGCTTAATGGTTTGATCAAAGCTACCACTGATCAGAGTTTGGTTATCTGGCATAATCACCAGCGATCGCACGGAACCGTTATGACCTGTCAACGTATGGCATAATTCTCCAGTCTCTAGTTTCCATACCTTAATCGTCTGATCAAATCCCCCACTCGCCAGCCATTTACCATCAGGGCTTAAGCTAAGACAGAGGACTCCCTGTTGATGATCACTAAATGTGTGAATCAGATCACCCGTCTCTAGATGCCACAGCTTCACGGTTTTGTCTAAACTACCACTAACCAGGATTTGACCATCAGCGCTCATTGCCAAAGCGCTAACCCAATCCTGATGTCCTTTCAGGGTTAATCTAAAGTTCCAATTGGGTAGGATTGGTTCAGGGACAAAATCACTCGGATACGCTCTCCTATCTTCTTCCCAGACGTAGCATGCTACGTCTCTACAGACATCCCCAGCTTCCCCAGCTTCCCCAGCTCCCCCAGCTTCCTCAGCTCTCCTAACAGGGGAAACTGATTCGGAAGCAACAGGAAATAAGGAGGGTTCACCCCCCGCCTCTGTCTGCCAATGGATTGGTTGTTCGGGATCAGCCGCAATCGGAATTTGGTAGTGTAGTTTATCAAGATCGGCAGTAATTTGTGCGATCGCGGCTTCTAATTGCTCGATGTGGTTAGGCAATGAGGCACTATTGAGATAATCCACAACATTCCGCAGTGATTGTTCCACGCTAACAATTCGAGCTTGAAGTTGGGCAATTTTGATCGCCCCTAATTCCGAAGCGGGATTCTCAATTTGAGCCAGATAGTCAGGGAGTTTTGCTTGTAGAGAGGCTAGTGCTTGCTTAAGTTGCTGTTGGTATAACGATTGACTCTCTTGGGACAGTTGTCGATGCAATTGCGCCATGGCTCCCGTTAACCGATATCGGCTTTGTTGCTCGAACCGGAGGCGATTGATCAGATTCAGCAACAGGGCAATTGACAACGGAACTGCCCCATAGATAATTTGACCAGACGCCGCCGCTACAGCCCAGCCAATGATTGAGACAACAACAAAGATACACTCGGCAATTTTCAGACGGTGAGTTAGCATTCCCTGTTCATGTCATAAGGATTTATCTATATCTTTTGAACTATGAATTACGAAAAAACATAAGACGTAAGACGAATGACTAATAATTAAAGACCAAGAACCATCCTGGCAATATTAAAATAAATCAACACACCCAACACATCAACCGCCGTGGTAATAAACGGGGCTGACATCAAAGCCGGATCTAATCCCAGGGAACGGAACAGAAACGGTAACGCCGAACCCGCCACCGATGCCAGAATCGCGATCGCGACTAAACTGATACCCACAGCAACGGCAACAAAGATATCATCTCTGAGCAGATACGCCCAAACCGTTGCCACTGATCCTAAAATGGTTCCCAGTAGCGCTCCTGCCATCGCTTCCCGCCCGATCACCTGTAATGAACCCATATCTCGAATTTCGTCAGTGTTTAAACCACGAATCACCACCGTTGACGATTGAGCGCCCACATTTCCCCCTGTACCCGTTAACAGAGGAATAAATGCCGCCAGCGCCACAACTCTTTGTAAGATGTCTGCTTGAGAGTTAATGATGGTGGCAGTCACACTGTTTGTCAGTAACAACACAAATAACCAAACCACTCGTTTGCGGGCAACAGTAATTAAGTTGGTTTGAAAGTAATTATCGCGCCCGGATTGTACCCCACCCCCCAAGGCATAGATATCTTCAGTGGTTTCTTTCTCTAAAATATCGATCACATCATCAACGGTGACAATCCCCACCAAACGATGTTCTCGATCAACCACAGGCACAGCCAGAAAGTCGTAGCGTTGGATTAACCGCGCCACGTCTTCTTGATCTGTATCCGTGTGAACACAAACAGCATCGCGAGTCATCACTGCACCTAGAGTTTGCTCCGGTGGAGACACGACTAAATCCCGCAATGAGACGATTCCACTTAGATGTCGTTCTGCATCGGTGACATAAACGTAATAAATCGTCTCCGTGGTACTGGCTAAACTCCGAATCCGTTCCAGGGTTTCGCCCAAGGTTAAGCTTTCTTTCAGGGAAATATACTCCGGAGTCATGATTCGCCCTGCGGTATCGGCTTCATAACCGAGGAGTTGGGCAGTGGCTTGGCGTTCCTGGGGACTCAGTTGAGCCAGCAAACGGCGGACTACTTTGGCGGGCAATTCATCAAATAATCGCACTCGATCATCGGGAGACATTTTGTCCACGATGTCAAGTACCTCTTGGCGTTTAAATTCCTCGATCAGCGATTGTTGGACGCTAGAGTCAAGGTACTCGTAAACTTCGATCGCCTCAGCTTTCGAGAGTAAGCGGAAGGCGATAACCTGTAGGGCGTCGGGCAATCCTTCGATCGCGTCGGCGATGTCCACCGGTTGTACAGGAACTAATACCTGTTTAGCACCCTGAAAATTTTCTTGTTCCAACAGCATTTGCAGTTGAGTCCGAACTAACTCTCGCAATTCACTGCGCGATCCCGTCTGGAGGGGAATGTTGTTTTCTCTTAATTCAGACATAATCAGCCTGGATAGTTCTATACTGTGCTAGAGCCGGATTGCAAGATTGACGAATCACCTCAGCTAGCGCTCACTGCCGATGTCCGACGAAGATGTCGATCACGGATTCTTAAGTCTTCAGTTTAACTTCAAGTGGTCTCTAGGTGTTTACTGAGGGATGAAGAATGCGCGGCAAACTGCCCTCTAAAACTAAACGCGATCGCGACGAAATCAGATATGAAGATTAAAACAAACTTTCTGTTTATGATGAAGTAAGTAGTCGGACATACTTAGTCCGCCTTTTTAGTGGTGGAAACTCACTGATGTTTTGAATGGGTCGAGAGTTCTCTTTCTTAACATCTTCCCCAACTCAACTCTCTTGGCTATCGTGAAGGACTTCTCGCCAAATTTGATAGCTATTTATTCAGCCTACCCCTTTGGGTAGAACTAATATACCGTGAGACAGAGACGAAAACACCTAACTGCTGATACCTATCCAAAACCTCCTTTGATGAACTAGGATCAAATTTTTTCTGTCATATCCTTCCCCTAAGGAGAACCATGTCCGTCGAGCAGCCATCTAACTCTCACCTACAGGTAAACTCTTCTCACCCAACCCATATTACCGCATTAGAACAGGAACTCATTGAACTGCGACGCCAAGTCTCCCGACAGACATTACTCAACCAAATTGTGCAAGCGATGCGCGGTACACTGGTGTTGGAAGATATTCTCCAAACTACGGTCGATCAGCTCCATGAAACACTTAATGTCAGTCGCTGTTTGATTTTTCGACCGGATGGTGAGTCGCAAATGACGGCACATCACGTTTCGGAAGCGACCGCCCAACGGGAGAGTATTTTGGGGGTCTACTGTGATTTTTATCGGTATCACCACCAGGAATTGAGCCAGGGTGAGCCTGTGGTTGTCCCGCAAATTACTCCCAATTTTCCCGATGTGTTAATCGAGGCGGCGCAGGATTGTGAAATTTGCGCTATTTTGATTGTGCCGTTGCTTGACCAAAATTCCTATATTGGCGGAATTAGTCTACACCAGTGTGATCAGGCACGGGAATGGAAGCGAGAGGATATTGAGTTTGTCCAAGCCATTGCCGATCATTGTGCGATCGCGATTCATCAAGCCCGATTATATGCTAAGTTACAACGTGAATTGAGAGAACGTCACCAGGTAGAAGAAGCACTTAGGCAAAGTGAAACCCGCTTTCGCACGGTGCTGAAACATGCACCCTTGGTGGTGTTTAATCAAGATCAGGAGTTACGCTACACTTGGGCTTACAATGTGGTTCCTGATGATGACGTGGATGCTATATTGGGAAAAAGCGACAGCGAACTCCTAGCCCCCCAAGAAGCACAACCGTTAATATCCATCAAGCAGCGTGTATTGACCAGTGGGATAGGAATGCGAGAGGAAGTCTCTCTCACCATTAATGGTGAACTTCGATACTACGATTTGACCGTCGAACCCTTACGCAACTCAATCGGAGATGTAGAGGGAATTACCTGCGCGGCAATGGATATTAGCGATCGCAAATACATCGAGAATCAGCTTAAGATTTCCTTACAGCAAAAGGAAGTACTGTTCCAAGAAATTCACCATCGGGTCAAAAATAACCTACAACTTGTCTCTAGCCTGCTTGATCTCCAATCACAGCAAATTGATGACCCTGAGATTTTTGCCCTCTTCCAAGCCAGCCAGAACCGAATTAAATCAATGGCTCTTATCCATGAGGAACTCTATCAATTTGATCACTTGCAGCGGATTAACTTTCTCAATTATATTGAAAATCTCACCTATCATTTGATTCAAACCTATGCTATTCATCCCGAATCTATTCGTCTACACCTTAATATCGACCAAGATTTAAGCTTGGATCTCTCAACCGCAATTTATTGTGGATTAATTCTTAACGAACTAATCTCTAATGCTTTAAAACATGCCTTTAAAGCAAACAATTACAAAGGTCATATATGGATTGAAATTTATTCAAAGAAAAAAGAGAACCCAAAAAATAAATTGATCGTGGGCAATAACAAGCCAACACCAATTGAATTGATCGACTTTAATTCACCAAAAACCTTGGGATTGCAATTAGTCCGCGCTTTAGTGGCACAGCTTAATGGCAAGCTGGAAATAAAGAAAGCTAATAATACAGTCTTTGAAATTGAATTTTAATCAGAAAATAGTTAGGGTTGCACCATAAAAAATATTCACAAATACTTAGACGCCCTATACCTACCCTCTGACCCTCCTTTTTAACTATCCTCCTTGATTGCAAATCTCAAAAGCGTACTCTTGAGTTTCTTGCAGCTCTTGCAATACCGATGTATCAACCGTCTGAATATCTGACTGACTTGACCTAGCTAATTTATTCTCAACTTGCTCAAACTGCTGCTGGGCTTCCGCAACAGCTAATTCTGCCTCACTACAAGTCTGCGTGGCTAATGCATCGAATTGATTATTACATCCAGAGCCGAAAAAAACTAGCAATAATAATCCAGCACTGAACTGAATTTTTTTTGCCGGAATCAGGGGATAAAATTCCATACCCAGAGAATTAAATTCACTAGAGCTACATTACTAAATACTCAGATTTATCCAGCTTTCAGGACTATTACTCGGTTTTTGGTATTCCGATTATTGAAAAATGTTAAATAATGGGAGTAAGTTGTTCCTGAATATTCAGAATCCAGGTATTACCTTTTGTATCCAAGGGGTGTGGAGTTAATGGAGATTTGTCTTATGTCTTATGTCTTATGTCTTATGTCTTATGTTAGGGAATCGGGAACAGGGTGATAGGCTATAGAAATTTCGTCTCCCATCTTCCCCAGCTCCCTCAGCTCCCCCAGCTTCCCCAGCTCCCCCAGCTTCCCCAGCTTCCCCAGCTTCCTCATCTCCCACTAGAGCCGTTGAAGATTCTTCTGTAACTGTCGTTCTTGTCGCTGAAGTTGCTCGACCAATTCAATTTCTCGCAAACTACCGGGTTTAATATCCGTCGTTTCCCGGAGTTTTTGGGCAAGTTGGTAACAAAATTGACATCGTTCTAAAATCTGGAGAATCGAAGGGGCAAACTTGGCAAATAAGACTTCATCATCTCGGGTAAAACCACGAGGATCAATCTTCTTGACTAGATCATCTTCCGGTTGGTAGTTGGACTTTAATTTATTGATTAACTGCACCACCGCTACAAGATCTTGTTTGTTGTTTAGTAGGGGCCAAGCCAAAATGGTATAGGTGCGGTATCCGGTACGGCGATCCGTCTTCTGCGCCATCTCGGAGCGCGGATCATCATAGACATCAAAGGGAATGTTAATCACTTTTAAGGAAAAGGCGGCGAGACTAGCAATTCCTTTGTTAGCAGGAATATCGATTAACAGACTACCACCGTCTCCATCCTCAGCAATCAGTGAACCCAATTCTTGTCGTTCTCGATCCAATAAAAAAATACTGGTGCGATCCGCACGCAGCAAATTTCCGACTTTGCGGGTGAGGCGACCCAATAGTTGACAGAGTGTTCTCACCAGTGTTTGTAATGCTTGGTCAACAGCACTCACCCCATGGCTGTAGGAGTAAGCCAACAACTCACCCACTTCAATCGGTGAGTCAAAAACTAGATTCTGCTGGCTATCTAAACCAGCCACATCCTGCCAGTCCAATTCTAAGACCTGGCAAAGTTCGACAAAGTTTAGCCCTTTAACGGGTTGTCCCTTGAGAAAATGATTTAGGGTGTCTAACGATAGTCCCAGGGCTTCCGCTAATTCGCGATCGCGCCCCTGACTCTTATTGCGCCAAGCTTGTTTGACTTTGAGAATAGACTGGGGATGCACACTAAATGACCGAATCATTGTTCTTCGTGGCATTCCTCTCCCGTTCGATCCAAGATTATCATCGGAAAATAATGCCACGCCTCCATGTAGGTTTACAAATAGGTGACATAACGAAGTAAGCGACTGTGTTTATCGGTTACTTCGATTTAACCAGATAAGCTGACTGGTACCCATCTGAACGGTTGGTCTGATCCTAGGTTAAAACGCTGTCTGTTCTTTTTACTACGATTTGTGTAAAATCTTTACGCTTCCAGCAAGGGAGTATGTCAAGGAAAGCCCATGACTTGCCCCACTCTTGAACAGCAACGCTGAAGTTATAGCAGTAGACACATCGATTAGGACTTTCCGAACTGTGGTAGAGACGTTGCATGCAACGTCTCTACCATAAGATGCGTCCTAACCGCTATGGCGATTGCTATAATGGCTACGCATACAAATTTTTTGCTATAATTCTGTAGTATTGGATACAAAAAAACAATACAAAAAAAGACGCTGCTGTTTATTCAGTCCATTCAGCAACGCCCCAGCATTGAGTTTTCTAATCCTATCTATACAAATGGTAGCTAACTGAGCAGAAACGGTTTGCAGTTCGTGTTCCACCCGTTTAACTGTCACACCCGATTGGGCAGAAAAAATAACGTATGAGCCAGTTTCTGTAACTTATTAAACAAAAAACGCTGCTGTTATTCAGTCCATCCAGCAACGCCTTAGTAATTGAGTTTTCTAATCCTGGATACATCCTAACCAAATCAAGCCGAACTGTTTTCGATCCGCATTCCACCCCTGGAAGTGTCACATTAGCTAATTCTGGATAACGGAAAATAGGTTATAAAGTTAGCTTATTGTCCCATCACTCCCCGCTTCAATTACCCCTTCGGCTTGCAGAGCGATCGCTCTCAATTTCTCCAGTATCTCAGGTTTAGCCGATTGCCACAGCGATCGCTGATGCGCCTCCAATAACCGTTCTGCCATATCCCGCATCACCCAGGGATTCTTTTGCTGGATAAAGTCTTGCACCTTTTCATCCAACAAATAAGCCTCCGTCACCCCTTGATACATATAATCTGCCACACAATTGGCTGTCGCATCATAGGCAAACAAATAATCCACCGTCGCCGCCATTTCAAACGCCCCCTTATAACCATGGCGCATTACCCCTTCAATCCATTTGGGATTCACCACACGAGAACGGTAAACCCGGGCAATTTCCTCCTGTAGCCGTTGCACCTTGGGATTTTCGGGAATCGAATTATCACCAAAATAGGTTTGCGGATTCTTACCCGTCAGCGCCCGCACCGAAGCGGTTAACCCGCCTTGAAACTGATAGTAATCATCGGAATCGAGTAAATCATGCTCTCGATTATCCTGATTATGTAACACGACTTGCAATTGTTTCAGCCGTTGTGCAAAGGCTTCTGGTGCTGCAACCCCCTCCTG
>JGI11876J12873_1000283_pt1 | contig 11014 bp, 4 predicted proteins | sample ElkSloMetagenome_4_FD_12873 | JGI IMG/M metagenome (IMG submission 12873) | reverse complement strand
CAAGTGAGCTAAAGCCTACTAGGTAAGTATTTAACCCGTTTTAACGGGTTTGAGCTTTTAGCCCGAACTTTAGTTCAGGGCTAAATTTTAAGTCAGTGCCATTCCATTTAAGCGTGATACGCCCGATGCATTTTGACTTCCCTCATCAGAAAGATGTTAGGGCGGAGGTGTGGAGGGGAGATGGGGGAGATAGGGAAGATGAGGAAGATTGTGTAGGGGCGGGTTTCACTACTATCTTTTCGGTTGCACCCAGATGTAAATAAACCCGCCCCGACTTGACGTAGCTTGCTTTTTGCTTGCGCGAGTAGGACAAATGACCAATGACCAATGACGAATGACAAATGACATTTTTTCCGAAATAAGGCTGAACAGATTGATATGAAAACTATAGCTCGTCCGGAAAACGCCGATCGCACCTATGCAACCTAACCACCCCTCTATAGAGCAGCTTATTTTAGAGAATGCCAGTCTGCGTCAGGAAATCGCCGCCCTGAAGCAGGAAAATGCCGATTTAGAAATTCTGCTGGAAACGACAACCGAACATTCGGATACCGTTACTGCCCAGTTGCATAATCAGGCAATTCAAGCCGTACTCGATAGTGAAAAACGACTGTTGCAGTTTCTGGAAGCCATGCCTGTGGGTGTGGCGGTATTGGATCATCAAGGCTGTCTTTACTATATTAATTGTAAGGGAAAACAGTTAACCCGACATCGCATCCCCCTGGGAGTCAATGCGGAAAAATTAGCTAAACTTTATCACATTTATCGCGCCGGAACCAACCAACTTTATCCCTTTGATCAGTTACCGATTGTGCGAGCGCTTCAGGGTGAAACTGCCACGGCTGATGACCTAGAAATCCGCCACGGGGATCAGGTGATTCCCCTAGAGGTTTGGGGAACACCGATATTTGATCAAGACGGGACTATTATTTTCGCGATCGCGGCGTTTCAAGACATCACGGAACGCAAAAAAGCTGAAGCCGAACGCCTTCAGTTTACCACGGATCTCTTTGCCCTCAATCAAGCCCTATCCCGCTTTGTTCCCCGTCAATTTCTTCAGTTGTTAGAGAAAGATAGTATTGTCGATGTGCAACTGGGTGATCAAGTACAAAAAGACATGTCGGTGTTATTTTCTGATATTCGTAATTTTACCACTCTTTCCGAGAAAATGAACCCGGACGATAACTTTAAGTTTATTAATTCCTATTTTAGTCGCATGGAAGCCGCAATTATTGATAACCAGGGGTTTATTGATAAATATATTGGCGATGCCATGATGGCACTCTTTAGTGGTAATGCGGATGATGCACTTAAGGCGGGAATTACCATGTTGCATCGGCTGGCTGAGTATAATAGTCATCGTACCAAAACTGGCTATGTGCCGATTCGCATTGGCATTGGGATTAACACTGGCTCGTTGATGTTGGGTACCGTAGGCGGTGCATCGCGCATGGATAGTACGGTAATTAGTGATGCTGTTAATTTAGCGTATCGGATGGAAGGATTAACCAAAGAGTATGGCGTACCGTTGTTGATTTCTCACTACACCTTTTGCCAGCTCAATAATGCCAATAACTATAGTTTTCGCGTGATTGATAAAGTTAAAGTTAAGGGGAAATCTGAGGCGGTGAGTGTTTATGAAGTCTTTGATGCCGATGAATCTGAAATGCAACAGGCTAAGTTAGTCACAAAAACCACCTTTGAACAAGCCCTGTTATTTTATAATCTGGGTAAGCTTGACCTAGCCGCCAGTCTGTTTGAACAGTGTTTGCGCCAAAACCCTGAAGATAGCGTGGCTCGAATTTATCAGTTACGCTGTTTGAATAGGTAGAAAGCAGAGGGTTCCAAGGCAGATGAATGAAAAATAATTATCGATAATTTTTTATTCCTATAAAATTATTGGTTTTAACAGTTTATATACCTGATTGTGCTTCTCTGTTCCCCATTGCCCATTGCCCATTGCCCATTGCCCATTGCCCATTGCCCNNNCCCCATTCCCTGTTCCCTTAAATCACATCTATGTTTAACATTCCCGGTTATCAGATTTTATGCCAAATTCATGAAAGCACTCAATCAATTGTCTATCGAGGAATTCGCCAAGAGGATCAGCAAGCGGTTATCCTCAAACGCCTGAAGACTAATTATCCTACACCGGAAGAGATTCGCAAATATAAGCAGGAATATCAGATTACCCGCCGTCTCAATTTGGCAGGCGTCGTCAAAGCCTATCACTTAGAACAGTATCAAAACAACGTAGTCATTATATTCGAGGATTTCGGCGGCGATTCTTTACAGCTATTGCTGAATCACCATCCACTGACTCTGGCTGAGTTTCTCGACATCGGCATTAAAATAACCGATAGTTTAAATCAAATCCACGCCGCTAATATTATCCATAAAGATATTAACCCCAGTAATATTGTTTACAATCCCCAAACCGGACAAATTCAACTGATTGATTTTGGCATTGCCAGTGTTTTGAGTCGAGAAAATCCTACTCTACAAAACCCCAACGTTATTGAAGGGACTTTAGCCTATATTTCCCCGGAACAAACGGGCAGAATGAACCGATATATGGATTATCGCACAGATTTTTACTCTCTGGGTGTCACCTTTTATGAATTGTTGACCGGAAACCTCCCCTTTGAGGCTCAAGATGCGATGGAGTTAGTGCATTGCCATCTGGCGAAATATCCTAAACCTCCCCATCTTTTAGACGGGAGTAAACAGATGCAGGAAGGTAAGGGAGTGGGAGAGATACCCCAGGCGGTTTCAGACATTGTGCTTAAACTCCTCGCAAAAACAGCAGACGAACGCTATAAAAGTGCCTTGGGAATTCAAGCGGATTTAGTGATTTGTCTGATGCAATTAGAGGCAAATGGTTTTATCGAACCCTTTCCAGTTGCAGAAAATGATGTCGCTGAAAAATTCCAAATTCCTCAAAAAATTTATGGTNGAGACGCTGAATTAGCNANCTTACTCGCCGCCTTTAACCGTGTGGCTAATGGGAGCAAAGAATTAATGCTCGTATCTGGTTTTGCCGGGATTGGCAAATCGGCATTAGTTCAGGAACTTCACCAACCAATTGTGCAAAAACGGGGGTATTTTATCGTCGGTAAATTTGACCAATTTAAACAAAATAGTCCCTTCGCGTCTTTGGTGCAAGCCTTCTCTGACTTAATCGGACAAATTTTAACGGAAAGTGAAGCCAAAATTGCCGATTGGCGTTCTCAACTGTTAGAGGCGTTTGGTGTTAATGGTCAAGTTATTATTGACGTTATTCCTAAACTTGAACTGATTATCGGTCAACAGCCTCCTGTACCCGAACTTCCCGCGACAGAAGCGCAAAATCGTTTTAATCGATTGTTTGCTCAGTTTATCCAGGTATTTGCTCAAGCAGAACATCCTTTGGTTATTTTTCTGGATGATTTGCAATGGGCAGATTCGGCGTCTGTGGATTTGTTGGAACGGTTACTGACTGATATCGATAGTCGTTATCTTTTAATTATTGCTGCGTATCGGGATAACGAAATTAACCCGGTTCATCCGTTAAATCAGCTACTAGAGAAGAGTCCCAACCTGGGGGTAACGGTCAATAAAATTTATCTCAATCCCTTAGAGTTGATCCACCTGAATCAGCTAATTGCCGATGCGCTGGATTGTTCTTTAGAGGAGGTGAAACCGCTAGCAGAATTAGTTTGGGACAAAACGCAAGGAAATCCCTTCTTTGCTACTCAGTTCTTAACCTCTATTTATAACCAAGGGTTACTTCAATTTGATTTTGATTCGGGATCATGGCAGTGGGATATTCAAGAAATTGCAGCGCAAACGGTATCCGATAATGTTGTTGAATTTATCGCCCAAAAACTACAAACATTATCCGAAAATACCCAGAAAACTTTACAGCTTGCGGCTGGGATTGGTAATGTATTTGATTTAACCACCTTAGCCGCTATTTATGATAAATCACCGTTAGAAACAGCGATTAATTTATGGGAGGCGGTTCAAGCAGGACTAATTATTCCTCTCGGTGAAGATTACAAATTTATTCAATCTGCTGTACTTACCACGTCTAGTTATTTCACTGACAATGATCCGAATGACAATTTCCCTTCTCTTACATCACCAATCAGTGTCACGGTTAATCCTTCATATCGATTCATTCATGACCGAATTCAACAAGCTGCTTATTCGTTAATTTCTGAAACGGATCAATCTGCCATTCACCTGCGAATTGGTCAGTTTATGCTGAAAACAATTCCCCCAGAAAAGCAGGACGAGAAACTATTTGATATTGTTAATCAGTTAAATGTGGCTATCCCATTAATCACGGATCAGTCTGAGAGAAATGAACTGGCTCAATTGAATCTCCTAGCTGGACAAAAAGCCAAAGCTGCCACTGCTTATGAATCTGCGGCTAATTATTTAAATACAGGACTAAATTTGTTAGCCACGGATAGCTGGCAGATTCAGTATAATTTGACAGTTGAACTCTATTATGAAGCTGCCGAAGCCGCCTATTTGCGAGGTAATTTTGCCGAGGCAAAGCAGTTAGGAACAGTTAGTTTAGACCAAGCCAATACATTGGGCGATCGCGTCAAAGTTTATGAACTAATAATGCAGATTAGTATCGCCCAAAATCAGCTAATTCAGGCAATTGATATTGGCTTAGAAACCCTGGAAATGCTGGATGTTTTTTTAGTCGAGTCCAACGGAGAAAATGGACAAGTTGAATTACCCGCGCTCACCGACTTAGACGACTTTCCCCAAATGACTGATCCGCAGAAAAAAGCGGCAATGAGAATACTGGTTACTGTGGCGTCAGCTACCTATTTAGCCAAGCCGGAACTCTTGTTCCAGGTAATCTTAACCATGGTCAATCTTTGTCAAACCTATGGACTTTTGCCAGAGTCTACTTACGCCTATTCAGTGTATGGATTGCTTCTCTGTGGAATCTTGGGGAAAATAGAGGAAGGCTATTACGCCGGGGAATTGGCGCTGAGACTCTTAGATCAATTAGAGGCGAAGGCGCTTAAGTGTAAAGTGCTGCACCTATTTAACGTCTATATCCACCACTGGAAAGCCCATGCTAAGGATACCTTAATTCCCTTGCGATCGGCAATTCAATCGGGATTGGAAACCGGGGATTTAGAATATGCAGGGTATTGCATGACCAATGATTGTACCTATTCGTTTTTTATTGGTACTCCCTTAGATGTTGTTGAAAAAAAACATAAACACTATATTAAATCCCTCTCTAAAATAAACCATACATTTTCCCTCTATTTAACCCAACTCTGGCGACAACTCTGCTTGAACTTAATTGNAGAAGTCGAGTCAGTGGTGCAATTGCGGGGGGATAGCTTTGATGAACAGGAAACTCTGCCCTACTTACACCAAACNAATAATCATACCTTACTCTTTTTTGCCTATTTAGCGAAAGAAATCCTCAGTTATTTATTTAAAGAATTTAATTTAGCGATTTCCGTAACCCATCANACTGAGGCATTTGCCGGATCAGCACAGGGATTAATCGTTTATGCGATTCATCTGTTCTACAATTCACTCATCCTCTTGGCGCAGTATCCCACTGTAGAACCCTCTGAACAAGAACAGTATTTAAATCAAGTCATTGCTAATCAAGAAAAAATGCAAAATTGGGCGAATTATGCCCCGATGAACTATCAGCATAAGTATGATTTAGTGGCAGCAGAGAAAGCGCGAATTCTAGGAGATTTTCTCACGGCAATGGACGATTATGACCACGCGATTCAAGGGGCAAGAGAACATGGGTATATCCAAGAAGAAGCCTTAGCCTATGAACGCGCCGCCGAATTTTATCTGAGTCTCAATCGAGTAGAAATTGCTCAAACCTATATGACTAAAGCGCATTATTGCTATAGTCGCTGGGGGGCAAACGCTAAAGTTAGGGACTTAGAAAAACGCCATTCTCAGTTAATTGAACGGCGGGCAAATTTCCGTTCAGCCGACAGAAAAACCTCCGACGTGAATCCCTTTATTCAAACCTCTGATGGCAGTGATTCGTCTCGCTTAGATTTGACCAGTGTTCTGAAAGCCTCCCAAGCGTTATCAGGAGAAATCCTTTTGGATCAATTACTGGCAAAGTTCATGCAAATTCTGATTGAAAATGCAGGTGCAACTCAAGGCTATTTGATTCTGTCCACTCAGGGAAAACTGCTGATTGAAGCGGAGGCGGCGGTGAATCAGGAGACGGTTAAGGTGTTACAGTCGATTCCAGTAGAAAGTAGTACCGCTGTGGCAACAAGTATTATTAATTATGTAGCGCGTACCCACGAAACCGTTGTCTTACATGATGCCATGAATCAGGGTAAATTCACCCAGGATATCTATGTAATCCAAAATCAGTCTAAGTCGATTTTGTGTAGTCCATTGCTGAATCAAGGCAAACTATCTGGATTGATTTATTTAGAAAATACTTTAACTACAGGTGCGTTTACCTCAGACAGACTAGAACTGCTGAAACTCTTATCATCTCAAGCCACAATCTCGATTGATAATGCTAAACTCTACGCCGAAATTCGCAGCAATGAAAGTCGATTAAGTCAACTTTTAGAAGCCGTCCCTGTGGGAGTCGCTGTTATCGATAATCGGGGCAAAAGTCACTACTTGAATCAACGGGCGCAGGAGTTACTCGGCAAAGGAATTTTACCCGATCTAAACTATGATAAAATTGCTGAATTTTATCAAAACTATGTTGCTGGAACAAAGCAGCTTTATCCTAATGATAAATTACCCATGGTAAAAGCCTTGCGTGGTGAATATACGACGGCGGATGATATTGAAATCCATCACGGCGATAGAATTATTCCCATCGAAGCCTGGGGAACACCTATTTTTGATGAACAGGGGAATGTTATCTATGCAATTGTCGCCTTTCAAGATATTACCGAACGTCGCCACGCTGAGGCTGAACAAGAACGATTTACCCAAAAACTCTCTCAACTGAATCTGGCATTTTCCCGGTTTGTGCCGCGTCAATTTCTCCAGTTTTTGGATAAGGACAGTATTGTGGAGGTGCAAGTCGGGGATCAGGTGCAGAAGGAAATGTCGGTGTTATTTTCTGATATTCGGGATTTTACTCAACTCTCGGAAACAATCACACCGGATGAGAATTTCAAGTTAATTAATTCTTATTTACAATGTATGGAACCGACGATTGTGGATAATCAAGGGTTTATCGATAAGTATATTGGCGATGGGATTATGGCACTCTTTGGCGGTGAGGTTAATGATGCGGTGAACGCCGGAATTGCCATGTTGCATCGACTGAGAGAGTATAATCAAGAACGCCGGAATCAGGGTGATAGTCCCCTGCGAATTGGTATCGGGATTAATACAGGTTCCTTGATGTTGGGGACAGTTGGCGGATGCAATCGCATGGATACGACGGTAATCAGTGATGCGGTGAATTTGGCGTCTCGTGTGGAAGGATTGACGAAGGAGTATGGCGTGTCGTTGTTAATTTCCCATCATACGTTTTTAGGGTTACAGCAACCGACTGACTATGCGATTCGTTTAATTGGTCAGGTACAGGTTAAGGGAAAAGCGGAATTAGTCACAGTTTATGAAGTCTTTGATGCGGATTCTCCGGAGATAAAAGCTGGGAAGTTGGCAACATTGCAATTGTTTACTGAAGCGTTATCGTTCTATCATCTCCAGATTTTTGAGCAAGCCGCACAAGGGTTTGAAGAGGTTTTACGGTTGAGTCCTAGGGATAGAGTGGCTCAACTTTATCTGAATCGGATTCGGGGATGTGGGGTTTAAATAAAGGGCGGGTTTGGTTGTTCAGTTATCGTTAAGCTACCTAATTGAGTCCCTAAACCCGCCCCGACAATAGATTGATATTTATGGAATTATCGATTGAATAAAGGGTGTACGTCTATGCGCCCCTACGTTCAAAATCGCCATTAAATAAAGGGCGGGTTTGGTTGTTCAGTTATCGTTAAGCCACCTAATTGAGTCCCTAAACCCGCCCCTACGAATGGATATTGGGGGAATCCCAGATAATCATAACGTGACGTGCGATCGCGCCGCTTGTCGTAAGCGAACCTCAGCCCTAGATTCCGTTGGGTTGAGCGAAGTCGAGTTGGGTTGAGCGAAGTCGAAACCCAACCTAATGGCGTGGCACACCTTAATTAGTGGATTAGCATTGTAGGGGCGCAAGGCTTGCGCCCAATTTCACCGTAAATCTATTCCACAATTTTAGCTTCGCTTTTATTGCACGGAAGGGAGAGAATTCAAAGCCTTCTCAAGAGCAGGAGAGAGGTTTGGAGAGAGGTTTTCCCGATCCCGTGCAAAGTCAGATCTCCCCCATCTTCCCCATCTCCCCTCGCCTACCTGACACTCTGAGCAAACATTTGTAAAATCTTAGTGAAAAATCCCTTTAAACTAGACAGAATAGAAACGCTTATTATCTCTACGTCAATGGAACCATGTCAACTCCCCTAAACACAGCCCTGGAGAGCTATCAAGCTACCCTTGAGTGCCTGGATGAAGGCTGACGCCACGATTGATGTGGAACAAGTTCTGGCGATTTTGAATGCAAGAGATACCGTACAGGTGGCGCTAAAGCAGCAGTCTCCCGTTCCCAATAGTCAGTTGCAGAAGGTGATTGCGTTGGATGCACGGCTGCGGGAAAAGGTGGATGTGATTGCTAAAGCAGTAAACTACAAAACCGCTGAACAATTCAGTCAATGGCGGGAAAGTGTCCACCCCGATGCTGATGCTTGGTGGTGGCGCTTAGAACGCATCGCCCCACCCCATCCCTGGGATCAACTGGATTGGTTGTGGCGCAGTGTGACGGTTGTCGGTTGGACGGCAAATTTGAGTTTATTGGTAAATATTGCGGGTCGCTTTTTTAGTCAGGGTGCCGGATTAGCGGGTGCCGCAGCGGTTATTTTTCCCAGTATTCTGGCGGTATTACAGGCAAAAAGTGAACTGACGAAATCGGGGAATGAAGGGTTTGATCAACTCTTAACCAAATTGAGAATTCCCCTCCATTGGCGGGAAGAAGCCAGGGCGGGTTCGACCTTATTGTTATCTGTATTTCTCGGTTATTTTTGGTTATTGCTGCCCGATATTTCCCGAATTTATACGAATACGGGGTGGGAGAACTATGATAAAGGGCAAGTGGGTGCAGCGGAACAGGAATATATGCGGGCGATCGCCTTAGATGCCGATAATGTCAACGCCCATTATAATTTAGGATTAGTCTATGAAGACTTACAGGAATTTGACCAGGCGCGAAAGCATTACCAAATTGCCGCCAGGGGGGATATGCCCGCCGCGTATAATAAACTCGGTCGCCTGTATCTGAAGCGGAGGAAATATCCAGAAGCCGCCGCCCTCTTACAGAAAGGGCTATTGTTAACCGAAGACCAAGAAACCTCTCTGGATGTGCGCTATAATCTCTTAAAAAACATGGGCTGGACGCGGTTCCTCCAAGGTAGATATGAAGAGGCAGAATACACCCTATTAGCCGCCGTTGGCATCACCAAGAATCCCGCCGCATCGGAGGTGATTGAGAACAAAGGAGCCGCCCATTGCGTACTCGCACAGGCGCTCGATAAACAAGATAAACCCAGCGCATTAGAAGCGTATAAAATCTGTTGTCAACAAGGAAACCGACTCAATAGCGATGAAGACACCTGGTTACATTTAGCTCATACAAAATTAAATAAGGCAGGAGAATCATGTCCCAACCCTGGAAATTAATCCCTCTACTATTCAGTCTTTTAACCCTCACTCAAACCGCACCGGGATTGACCCAATCCCGCAGCTTAAATATCCTCTCCGAAGTCAGAGGAACAGTCTATATAAAACGGTCTCGATATAATCGTGCCCAACGCGCCTATGGCGGAGAATTTCTCCGATATTCAGACCGTTTACAATTGGGACAAGGAGCCGTGGCGAAGGTACTTTGTACCAATTTAGCNATNTGGAATCCCAGGTCTCGTGGCGAATTTCCCGTGTCTGGCGGTTGTCCGTCTGTGGGGGCGATGATTTTACCCGAAACAAGTCAGCGAACGGTTCGGGCGGATGGAGATTTCACTAAACCTTATATTATTAGTCCCCGTGATACCAAGATTTTAGACCAGCAGCCCACCCTGCGCTGGAATTCAGTGGCAGAAGCGACATATTATCAGGTAGAACTTCAGGAATTGACCCTAGATGGACTCACCCCAATTTGGACAACCACCACAACTGAATCGGAAGTCATTTATCGGGGAGAAGCGAGGCTAAAACCGGAGACATACTATCGGTTAATTGTTAAAGCGTATCAAGGAAACGCCAAGATAGGAGAAGAATTAGCTTTTTTCCCAGTAGTTAGTATCGCCACCGCCCAAGAGGTGAGAGAGAAAATAGCCGAATTAGAGGAAAAAGGCTTAAGCGAAGATGGCAAAGCCTTAGCGCTGGCGCGTTTGTATCAGAGTTATGACTTAAACGCGGCGGCGATTCAGGTATTAGAAGGGTTAGTGGAACAAGGGGATCAACTGACCACAGTTTACCAACTGTTAGGAGAGAGCTACCAGCAAATGGGGTTATTTGAGTTAGCCAAAGCGCAGTATTTAACCGCCCTCGCCCAAGCCGAAACGGAGGAGAATCTGGACACGCAAGCCCAAATTCAAATCAGTTTAGCCCAGGTAGAAGAAGAATTAGCGGAATTAGAGACAGCCTTTGAGTTATTGCAGGCAGCTCAGGCGAATTATCGCATTTTAGGCGATGAGGAACAAGTGGCAAATCTGCAATCCGACCTCGATAAATTGGCAAGAAGACTACCATGATCTGGTCTTCTTGTTCGTGGGTTAGGTTGGATACAGACAGATCCCTGACTTTTTGAAGAAGTCGGGGATCTTGCTTAGTAAATTGGGCGCATATTGGTCATCCGTGTCAACTTAAGCTCAACCCCTCACCCCCAGCCCCTCTCCCAAGCCAGCCCTCACCCCCAGCCCCTCTCCCAAGCCAGCCCTCA
>JGI11876J12873_1000276_pt1 | contig 11129 bp, 14 predicted proteins | sample ElkSloMetagenome_4_FD_12873 | JGI IMG/M metagenome (IMG submission 12873) | reverse complement strand
CAAATAGCCTAAACTATTAATTACTAAAGCCAGAGTTTCTGAAGGTTGGCGGCGGTGTTGGCGTTGCAAAATCGTTCGAGAATTCTTCAGTTTGGCTTGCACAATTTGACAGGCAACTAATAATTTATCCTTCACCGAAAGTTGTTGTTGATAGTGACTGAGATAGTGATAACCTTGTTTAACTGGGAGAATATGCCCGTAGCAGTATCCGGTTTTCGATAGATAGCCAATGGTAATATTACGCTTTAGACAAGCTTGAACAGCTTGGGTGCTAACTTGAGACTTTCCAAATATTAAAATCTGCTCAAGTAGAGGAAGCTGCACTTCAACTTCTACTGTCTGATTTCGCTTAATTTGTAAGGTTTCTTGAGCTTTGTAAACCGAACATCCTTGCTGAGAGACATACAAAGTCAGCATTAACTGCAATCTCCTTTGCGAATTGGATAATTGCCGAAGGGTTTGATATTCACTGTAGATGACCTTTGGTTGGATTGAATGTTACACTTTTATCCTCAAGCTCAATGATTAATGTTCCGTAATTTGTTTCCCAATTTAGAAAAATATTCTCGCAAATCTCAGTTTTTTAAAGCTATGAAAAATTAAAACTCAAATCTAATAAATAGTATGGTATAGTTTATAAATAAATCATCAAGACAAGATTTCTGCGATTAATTATATGACTAACTATAGCAAACCTAAATCATTCGTGAACAGAGTTCAGCGTAAAAGTTAAGTACAGCAAGGGAATCGAATTTTACAAATCAGATAGAATCGCTATATTTGTTGGGGTTAATTGGAAGCATAAACCTGGGGTTTCGGCAATATTATCGTTCCAATGACAAGCAAGAATTTCAGCCTATCCTGCATTTGGTGACAGCGACGCCGCGTTTTACCCCTATTGATATGGCAGTAAAATTCACAAATCGTTGCCATCCCTCAACAAAAATTGCATAACTTCTGCGTCGTTACAGATAGAGGAGAGTAAGCAGCAATGCAACTTAACTCAAACTGGAGAATTATACGATGGTTCTAACACCCGATATATCTGGATTACGTTTAATTGGTGATGCTAGTTCTGAAAATGTGTTGATCACTTCAGAGCAAGCAGCAGATTTTCCGGAAGGCGTTTTTTTGCAGGAGGGAGATGACACCGTTACAGGTTCATTCTCTGATGACTTAATTTTTGGAAATCAAGGAGAAGACTTGATTTTTGGTAGTGAAGGAGATGACACGATATATGGAGGTGAAGGAAAAGACTTCTTAGGTAGTCTATCCGGTGATAGTGTTTTGTTGGGTAACTTAGATAATGATTTGCTCGTAGGAGGTGCGGGAAACGAACAACTTTTTGGGGGTCAAGGAAATGATCTAGTTGGAGGAGATGGAAACGGAAATGATACATTATCTGGAGACTTAGGGCGCGATTATATAGTTGGAAGAACAGAGAATTTTAGTAATACTAGCCGCCAGCTTTATTTACTTCAGGCTGAACCTAACATCTTCAATGTTAACAGTGCTGATATAATCGTCAATTTTTTAGTGGGAGTCGATCAATTTGGCTTAACTGGAGAATTAACTTCAAATAATATTGCTTTAGAAGAAATCCAAAATGTTCCGATTACATTCAACTTTGATGGAAATCAAGCTTTTGAAGATTTGGTTAATCTACTCGATCCAAGTTTAGATTCAGTTTTCTCTGGATTAAATCGTCCGGTATTTGGAACCTTAATTCGAGAGGCTTCTACAGGTACAATGATTGCAGTGGTTGAGAATGTAACTCCCGAACAAATTGAAGCTAGCTTTATTACAGTTTAATCCATTGTTAAACGTATCGCTCGAATCTATCAGACTCACTCTCTAAGCCAACAAACAAAACTTTAACTCCCTCATACTGGAAACTGGAGAGAGGCGATTGGGCGCAGTGACGCAGTGAGGCTCAAGCCCAATCGCATAGATTTCTTTCTCAAGTATTGCCACCACTGCCTCTTAAAATCTTGGAGCTTCTGCCCATGTGAAATACCCCTCAATCTGGATGCTGGAAGAAGGTTCAGAAAAGGCTGCACTTGGTGACACCGACCTTATATTTACGCCGTCAAGAAAGAAATGTGAGGCAAGGGAGTATTAACCTTTTTTATTATGCCTAATTCCGAAAACTGAACATTAAGCAAATCTCAGAATCATAAATTTAGGGCTAGCTACTGATAGTAAGTTATAGAACGTGAAATTCAAATCAGGAGAGAAGTACCTATGAACGAAGAAAACAAACGAATACTGTTATCAATTTTGTGTCATGGATCTATTTTTTTTAGTTGTTCTATTGTTTCTGTTGCCATTCCATTGGCTATTCTTTACATTTTCAAAGATCGGGTAGTCCGGGCTAATGCGAAGGAAGCTTTGAATTTTCATCTAACTGTTTTTATTTGGGTTATTATTGCTGGGATTTTTATTTTGAGTCTGATTATGTTGTATATCGGATTAACTCTTGTGCCTTTAATTGGTTTACTTGGACGTATTATGTTATATATAGGATTAATTCTTCTGCTTTTATTTAATTTGCGTATATTTATTATGCCAATTATTGGAATTGTTGCTGTTATGAATGAACCCAGTGTTCCTTATCGTTATCCGGGAATTTTTAGATTGATTAAATAGAATTTAATATCACGTTCGGATAACTGCGGTAACTGTTGTTCTGCGCGAATAAGGAATAGTTACCTTGAGGGATTCTAACGGAAACCCTTAATTGTTGAGGTTTTGGGTAATACGTTACTTGTAACAACCCGCAATTATAAATCGCTTAACCCACAATCATCGGGGTTTTGAGACTACATTTGGCAACACCTGTGCGAAACCTTTGCAATCGCTTCTCCTTTGAGTATCAATTCCAAGTTCTACCGTTAAGATTTGAATGCTACAGAAAATTATTGACAAACTACTTCAAGGCAATCAATCACATCATCTGCCAGAACCTCAATTGTATCCTGACTAACAGAGGGTTTTGATGCTATGAAATTAAGAAGCATCTTGTCGTTAAATGTTGCAGCAGCTACCGTAAAAACCTTCTCAAAAATACTGTTGGACAAAGCAAAGCTGATTTCTTCTATTTCCAAATTCCCATAAGTAGCAGGAATATTAACTCTACCTATATTAGTAACGGCAACTGTGATCGGAAATTGTTCATTTTTTTGAAGATAGTATTCAAGAATTGTTCTGAACATTATTAAAGGTTGAAACATCTGCTTTCTTTTTAGACCTAATTCAATATTTTGAGTAACATCTCTAGACAACTCCCAGAATGACATCTGAGGCTTGATTTGATGAAATGAAGTTATAAAGGAAGCTAAAATTCCCATGTATTTTTCACTAATAGGTGGTTTTAAACGTCTGCGTAAATCTACATAGGAATTACAGGAAACATTAATTTTTTTAGCTTTTTCTGTTTTAATTTTATGAGTAACTGCAAGTAACATAGCTGCACACAAAGCACCCTGTACTGTTGTATTTTCTTGCCGACAAAGTTGGATTAATTTTTGTGTTAGATGTTTTTCTAAGAATCGATGAGTCATGCCGGAACTGCGAAACTCTGGAGAAACAGTTTTTTCTAGGTTTAATTGTTTCGGTTGATGCAACAGCATTTTAAATTTAGATTTCAGCAAAAACCACTGACCCTTGATGACTCCTTTATTTCCCTGCATCGATTTGGGTAACAATTTTTGCAAGGGTGGAATGGAAGCTAAACAATCAACATCAATGGAATTTCCTAAAGCAATTGCTTGGTAATATTTTAAAATTTCTGCCTGTAAGTTTATAGATGATAAGCCGTCTGATATAGCGTGATGTATGGTTGTAATTAAATAGTAATCTGTTTCTGAGTTTTTGTAAAGAATACACCTAACCAAAACTTTACTACTATCAATAGTCTTGTTTAATTCTTCTTTAACAACATTTTGCCAATTTTCTTTTTGGCTCGGGTAAACTACAGACAAAGGAATTTTTTCGGTTTCGTCAGTTATAAATTTGAGATCGTTCGGCGTTTCAATAATTCGACAATTTAGTAAAGGATGAATCCTTTGAACTCCATCTAAAGCTTTCCTTAAGAATTCTTCACTAATTTTCCCTTTTATTCGGGCGATTGTGACTATATTAAAGGAACCATTATAACGATTTAATAATTCCATTGCCTGTTCGGTTGTTGAAAGCACCCTGTTATTATTCATAAAATTAATAATTTTTTCCCGTCTCTCCATTCAATAATTAGCATGAAAAAACGGAAATATTTAACGTTGATAAAAAACGTTACATCAACACATGAATCGTCCCCTTATTACACCATTTTCAAGAGGACAAAATTTTGTTGATCCGGTGATTATAACTAATTTATCGATAACGGGTGATTATTTATTCAATACTCTAATCAAAACCATAGCTTATCGGGAGTTGAGCATTTGGTTCAGTAATTCTACGAAGAAAATACTGATTTTTGATACTAATAAAATTCTCAAAGTTCCGTAATTCTCCCGTAGATATCTAAGGTTGTTCAGCTTATGGTTAAACCAGGAACAGAATTTACTTCTCTCATTCGAGTAACTAATCTCGGGCAACTCAAAGCATGATTAACTTTGCTTGTCGTGCTGATTTATGATTATTTTTCCCGTGAAACTCTAGTAGAAACGGGCAATATTACGAGACTCACCGATAATATCAATCAAGTTCACCACAGCATTGGCTAGAGCGGTCGGGAACACATCGCTTAATAAAGTGGAAAACCTAGATGCCACATCATCTTTGAGTGCGGCTGACAGGGCGTAAATTAAGAGGAAGTTTAAACCGGGAATTAAGTTTAATCGAAGCCCAAGATTAACCTTCACTGAATAACCTCATGGCTCAGTCGTTCGTGCAGCCCAACTGATTTGAACCGGAACGGGGTAATATTTCTTTGAGTTTCCTTTCCGAGTATGTCAGAACAAGAATATCGTCGTCGCCTTCAAGAAGCGCGAAACCGAGCAGTGCGACTGTATGACAGGTTGATACTGTATCCTGGATACCAAGCGGAATCCATTAGAGCGGGTGTGTTAGATGTTTTAGAAGATGCCATTCCTGAACTTGAAAATAACCCAAATCAGGATACAAACGGACTTCAGCTTATTTTTAGTCTCATTGAACTTTACGAGGGGATAACCGATGAATTATAAGGAACTATCACCACAACAATCTCTGGAAATGATGGAAAAACTTAAAACCGCTAATCGCCAGATGCACAGCTTCAAAGTTGAACGAGGTATGGATACAAGCAGAACCGATGCTGAGTATCAAAAAATCCTTAAACATATTACCGAACTCAAATCACAAGTTTAGCAATTAAATATTAACGCCAAATGACCGGAGTTGCATATCACTCTGGTTATTTTTTGTGATTGGTTTCAACAGGGTAAAATTCTGCTAACTGTAGTTATCGGTAGTAGTTCTTCTTTGCAAGCAACTACAACTAAAGTATCGTGATCAGATTGGCGATTGGCTCCGCCAGTGCCGCTACTGCGGCAATCGCAATGGTAATCTTTGGGAGGTGATTCGGAAGGAAAGGCAACGCCCTTGAATGGCATGATTATTATGGAGTCAAAGTTTTGTTTCAAGGCGTTGAATGATTAAAGATATCCCCTTTAAACTGAGGGGATTAAACACACTTATTTGAGAATTAATTATGAATCTAGAATTGTGTCACATATCTTCCCATATTGTGTGATCAATATAGTTTTCTGGATTGCAATCCCATGATTGATATTCATTGTTGAGCAGGATAATGAAAAGAGGGAATTCTTCAGTTTCCTCCTCTACTATTTGAGTTTGAGGAAAATATTTAAGAAAGTATACTTTATACCATACGGTAATTATATCGAAGTTTTCAAGTTCTTCCTTTTCGTACTTCTTTTTAGAAAATATATTTTCGACTAACAAGGCGCAATCTTCGTCAGTCATATCTTCTTCTTCTTGGTTAATATCTTCAGCATTTCTTAATTCAAAACCGTCTTTTAATTCCAGTCGGTGCATGAAGTAAATAGGGTCATTATCGTCTCTATCAGATTTCTTATATAAAGCTTTCATCTCCTCAATATCACCATTACTGGAAACAGGAAAAAACATCTCTTCAACATCCTTTCTGAAACTAGAATCAGCCCGAGATATTATTGCTTGATAACTCATTTGTGACCTCCAGTGAGTGAAATTTTTCTAAATACAGAATATATGATGTGTGTACATTTCAGCACACAAACTCATTTTTCACTCAAAATTTAGCATTTTTCTCCTGGTTTGTACAATTTAATTTGTCAAAACTGTCTTATTTTTATCAAAAAAATACGTTAAAATTTAGAAAAGGAGGGGGATAAAATTTCAAAAAACTGTAATCATCCCTGAAAAAATGGTATTAATTCCCATAGAAATCTCATCTTTTATCGACGGAGATAGCGTCAAATTTCTTAGAAATCATCAAATTATCACTAGCCGCGCTAGGTGGATAGATTGCCCTGAAATTGATACCGGATGGGGAATCAAAGCCAAGCAATTTGTTGAATCTCTAACGGAGAATAATGAATTATTGATTGAAGAATATGGGCCAGATAGGTACGATAGAATTGAAGCTGATTGGTTTATTGGTTCGAGAAAGCAAAATATTCAGGTCGAATTAATTTTACGCGGGCTGGCTTATTGCGTTCCTCCAAGCGTTCAATATAACCTCTCAAAAAGAAGTTCTGCACTTCTCTGTAAGTTGATAAAATCCCAAACAAAAGCCTTCCATGAAAAAGTGGGTATATGGAGCGATTCTAACTTTATTTTACCCAACAAACGAGGGATGTTTTAATATAAAATACCATAAAAAAATATCCCAAAATTATTCAGGATATAATAGTTTATTAACCTAGAAAACCATCTGATTTAATTTCTATTCTAGTCTAATCCCCAAGAATCCACCCACAAATCGTAAAGTTGCTGTGACATTTCAGGACTTTGAAAGAATGGTGGTAAATAGTTTTCATCTTTAATTCGCAACAAGAAATTAACCAGCATCTGCATACTGTATTGTCCTGATATTTGAACTTCTTCTAAATATTTACTGAGAATATTGTGAGCGCCTGGAATAATAACAGTGAGGATATTTTCCTCAATATTATTTCGCTTACCAATCTCCGCAGCTAGAGTATACAAGGCTTTTACTAAATAATAAGCCCACAAATCCTCATCACCTTCTCCTGCAAACCGTGCCGCACTTTCATCAAATTCTGTAGCATAATTAAAGATAGCTAAAGCTTCTAAACCTGCCGTCCCAATCGCCTGACAGAAGACATTTTTAAATTCCTCATTAGCGAGAGCTATTCTCATATCAAAGTTCTGTTTCTCTTGATTTAAGGTACTATCATCCTGCCCATCAAGATTAATATGATGCCAATACCAATTATATCCTTGTTGCCATTCCAAATTCCAAGATTCTAAGCTGTAAGTTTGGGGTACAGGTATATCTTGAGAATTGGGAAATGTCATCTGATTATGTCGATAGGAATTGAGAGCTTTTGTTGCCATTTGTAATGGATTTTCGATGATAGAAATATGGGCTGGAAAAATAGAAATTCCGCTCAGGTTGCCAATGCGTTCAATGCGATGAATCCTGACTTCCGTTGTCCCAGTTTTAGTTTCGGTATCAAATGCAATAAAATAAAGGTTTTTGGAGACAGGAATTTCAGTCGTTAGTTTTCCGCTGCTGAAACGGGTTGAACTGACTTGATAGGTGCAGAGTTCCCTTTTTCCTCCAAGTAAGAGTTCGTTACCATTCCAGATAAAGAAACCGTCATTTGTTAAATTGTTATCACTGGAAATCAACTCCCAAATAATTTTATATTGTCCTGGCGTAACGGAATAGGAAATAATGCTTCCCTCGGTCGGAATTAACCCCTCAACTCCCTGTTGAATTATTGGGTCAGAAAATCCCATGAACTCATCTAAACTGGAAGCTGCACGAGAACCCGTCCCGGTATTTGCATAGCTATAGGGTTGATTGTATCCGCCCGAACCGAATATTTCGTATTGTTGGTTATCGTAAACTATCGGAACTGGGTAAGGTAAATCTTTGATTCGTGAAAGCTCTGTAACGTGAGCAATGGTTGTCCCCGTTTTAGAAGTTTCGTCAACTAAAATAATTGCAAGACTACCGTAAGGAACTTCTACCTCAGCGGTCATCAAAGGAATTGTTTCGTAGAATCCTGTGTCTTTTCCAATGATAAATTTGGTATCAGCAATTGCAACAATATCCCGTTGATTCCAGGCAAAAAGAACGTCCCTTGAATCTGATTTCCGTTCCTGAGTTTCCAGCCAAACCCCAATTTTATACACCCCAGGCTGAAGATTTTTATACTCGGCAAAAGAACCCTCCTGTCCCGGTAGTTCTTCTTCAGTTAATCCCAAATTTTTGTGAATTCCTGAGATTGCCCTTGCGCCCGTTCCCGTCGATAAATTGAGTTCGTGAACTGCAAAAGCAGCACCATAAGTTATATTCGCGGATGCAATTTTATTTTCCATTTTTGTCAGTTTTCAGGAAGTAAACATCATCTATTTTATCATAAAAAATCCCGGAACTTATCCGAGATTTTATAAATTTTCTAATTAACTTTGTTAAATTTAAAATTGAGGAAATTGCCGAACTTTTAATGGATCAGGAAATTCTTCAATATCTCCTTTCTTAGAATGTTTGTATTTGGTTTTGTGTTTAAAAGATTCGTTCGGGTGAATAAAATTTCTACCCAGTTGCTTAACAAATACAGGAATTGTCAACGCTTCGCAATCTTTCACAACTTTGAGAATCCAGTCATAATAACAAGGTCTAGCTCTATCCCCAGACTCTCCGCCAACAATGACCCAATCAACAAAATCATTGAGATATATTTGCTGTTCATTATCAATTAATTCATCAATCTCAATAGGAATAGAACTCAATAATTCAAGAGGCTCTAGTAATGGCTCACAAGAAAGGAATTTAACCTTTGCTGGAATTTGATACAGTAGCGGAATTCGTTCATCGGCTCTGGCTTGATTTTCCACACTTACGCCAAACCAAACATTGGGAAGGGGAATTTGTGATTTGAAATTAACCGCCACATTTTTTCCTAAAGTAACCCATCTTAGCCCTATATCTGGTAAGTAATCATTGAAGTAGAAATTAGCTCGGTCTGGACGCTTAGTAAGAACTTGAAAAGTATGATGTTTGCAATAACACATGACTGCCATCACTTTATCTATCCATTCAAAGTTTACATCCTCATGGAATAAATCACCCATCGAGCAGACAAATATTTTCTTTGGAGTTTTCCAAGATAAAGGCTTATACAATTGACTTTCTACAAATTCAACTGTTCCATCCCAATCCGATACTTTTTGATATTGTTCAAACTGTTGAAGTCGGGGAGATTTTGCGAGTGATTCTGCATAGCAGTTAATACAACCTTCACTAATTTTAGAACAGCCGACAATAGGATTCCAGGTTTCGTCAGTCCACTGAATTTTGCTCATTATTATCCTTGAAATTAACAACTAACTAAAAATAGAAGCGGTAGTTAGAAAAAAAGCCAGGGATTTCCCCTGACTCTAGTGAAGTAAAAACTACACTTTAGGCTTCAGTGCTTTGTTATTCTTCGCAGGTAGAAGTTGAGCAGCTTCCGGCATAGCCAAACTTGCCATTGAATTTGCATGATTTTCTTCCAGGCGTGGGTCGGTGCAGTATCCCAGTCCCTTATTTTGGGACTTATAGATTTCCTTTGCTGCCTGAAGTGCCGCCAACTCCAGCTTATTCTCCGGGTTCGGTTCCCGATAGGTTGTTTGAATGAAGAAATACGGCCCATAGCTTCCTTCAGTTAGTGTCATCTCAAACCGAAAGATTTTCGTGAAATAAACTTCCGCCGCCTTTGCGATCGCATACTCGCTTGCATCTCCTTTCATTCCTTCGGCTACCCATTGGTTGAATGCCTCCCGTGAGAATACTTCAATCAATCCTGCCATCTTGTCCTTACTCTGACGATGAATTAGGAAAGTAGACAGTTCAGAACACTTTTCGTTAAAAGCATCCTTCATTCCCCCTGCAACCGGAATTCCCCAAATTTCCGTGAAATCTTCATTGATATAATTGGGTTCAAATGTTAGAGTTTTCTGACTTACCCAACATAGAGCCATTTCAACAAAATTACCACGAGTTAAGCCTGCCTTTTCAGCCTGTGAACAGGTTAATTTCTTAGTGTCACCCGTCACGAAACAACCCCATTCACGGCTACAATTTGCCCGATATCGAGCAGGCAATTCAGGAATGCGAAACGCAAATTCATCAGTGGTGATAATGTTCATATTTCTCCTTATTTTTCAGTTTCAGTTTTGGTTTCAGTTTTGGTTTGAACTTCAAAAAACCAACAAATAAAAGCGGTAGTAAAAAAAATAGCAAGCAAGCTGCAACGCTCACTTACTATTATTACTTTTAAGGGTTATTACTTTTTGAAATGTACCACTAACTTAGGCACTTTATAAGCAGAATCAGCAATAATTCGTTGATAACGAGCTTCCATTGCAGCCATACTTTTACTTTGAGTTAGCTTCCCCTTTTGTTCTTCTAGCTGACTAATCTGGTTTTCCAGTTCACTAATTTGTTCATCAAGCTTTCGTAACTTCAATGAATTTTTCTTCATCAAAGAGACTTCCTCAGACCGAATATTTTCCTCCAATCTTGCCAACTCTACTGAATCTTTTACATTTGCATACTTTTGACGGAAACATAACACAACCTTTGCTACGCTATCTTGATAGACGATATTGTTCTTGCTATGCTCTTGGTTGTATTGATGGATGGTGAGAGCTTCAGGAATCGCTTCAAGTTCAGCAGATTCTAACTGTTGATTAAATTCATTCATTTTAGCTTTGACTTGAACAAACTTACGAATAGCTTGGTCAGTTTCAGTTTCAGGAAGAACATCAGATTGAAGTTCAGATTTAATTGAGTTAATTTCAGACTTTTTAGGAATCATGGACTTTACAAGTGTGTGAATTACTTACCGAGAAAAAACCAGGAGTAAATAGATAAATTTCTATCTAATCCTGGTATAATTAAC
>JGI11876J12873_1000274_pt1 | contig 11147 bp, 9 predicted proteins | sample ElkSloMetagenome_4_FD_12873 | JGI IMG/M metagenome (IMG submission 12873) | reverse complement strand
AAATGGGGGAGGAGTCCGAGAAGCGGTCACCGGCCGGACGCCCTCCCCGTTTACGGGGAGGGTTGGGGAGGGGTCTTGCGCCGCTCTGTCAGCTCCCGCGAACGCTGGCAGAGACGTGTGAAGACGATAGGTCCCCACTCCAGAACGCTCGCCGACGTCAGTTGCCGAGCAGGCCGCCGAGCCCCTCGCGGATCGCATCGCCCACATTGCCCTGCGGCTGGGACGGCTGCTCCTGCGCCCCTTCGGGTGCCGCATCGGTGGACCCGCCCGAACCGCCGCCGCCGCCACCACCGCCAAGAATGTTGCCGATGGCGTCGTTGACCGCGTCCCCGGCTCCGTCGGACAGGCCCTCGGTCACGCCTTCAAGTTGCTGCTGAATCGCGCCCCCACCAGAGCCATCGGTCGCGGCCTCAGCCGGCTGGTCGCTGATCTCGCCCGGGTCCTTCTCGCCCAGCGCCACCAGACACGGCTCCATCTCGCCGTCCTCGCCGGCGCCCAGCAGATTGCCGGCCAGGTTCTCGCCCAGCAAGGATAGCCCGCCCGTGGCCACGGCCCCGGCGGCGCTGGCCGCCGTCCGCAGGCCGGTGGCGACGGCCTTCTCCGCGTCCAGTTCCAGCGACGGGTTGGCGAACGGTCCGGTCACCGCGAACAACTCGACAATCTTGCCGAACCCGGTTTCCAGGCCAATGCCCGGACGCGGGCGCGGCGCGATCTTCAGGTTCAGGCGCTCGGCGCCCAGGTCGAACGCGCCGCCGCCGCCGACCACCATCTTGTCCGTCTCCAGGGCGAGGCCGTGGTCGTTGGACAGAACGCCGTCCCGCGCCGTCATCGAGAACACGAGGCACTGGATCGGCGTCGTCGGCTCGCGCTCGTTGAAGGGGTTCACCAGATCACCAAGCTGCGTGAACACGTCACCGCCGGCCCAGTTGACGGCGTTGTTGTTGATGCGCCCATCGACCGTGTGCACCAGGATCGACCCGTTCAGCGAACCGGCGATGGCGTGCGGCGTCGCGCCCCGCCCGCTCAGATCCACGCGCAGGGTGGTCGGCCCGCCCTGCAGGGCATCGGAGCCACCGAACGTCTTGGCCACCTCGCCCAGGGCGACCTGATCGCCCGTCAGGGCGACATCGACCGACGCGGCCCCCTCGCCCACCGGCGTGACGGAAACCGCACCGCCGATCGTTCCGCCGGCCAGGGCGGCCTGGAGCGGATCGACCGTCAACGCCCCGTCCGCCAGGTTCACGCCAAGGGTCACATCCGCCATGTCGGCGCCGCCCGGCAGGATCACCTGGTCGGCCGTGATCGTCAGGGCGGCGTCGGCCATCCTCAGCGCATCAAGCGGCAGCGGCGTATCGGGGATCACGGTGCCGCCGCCTCCCGACGCGGCGTCCGGCGTCCCTGTCGCGTCTCCGCCGGCCGAGCCCCCCTGGCCACCGGCCAACTCATCCAGGTCCAGCAGGGGCGCATTCAGCGTGCCTTTGACCGCCGGTCGCGGTCCGCTCAGCACGGCGTCGATGTCACCCATCAGGCGGCTGCGCCCCAGCGACGCCTCGATGGCGTCGAGCGCATACCCCCCGTCAATGTCGCTGACCGAGGCACTGGCCACGATCGGGACCGGCACGTCCACGCCGAAGTCCTTCAGTCGCGCGGGATCGGGCGCGTTCAGCGCAACGTCAAGGTCCAGCCCCGACGCCGCCATGGCGTTGGCGATGTTGCCCGTGACCGTGGCATGGAGCTGTTCGGGGGCGCCGACTTCGGCCTCCAGACCCGACACCACAAGCATCTCGGGCGAGCCCGACACCGTCGCGGTGACGGCGAACGGCCCCAGCGCCGGAACCTGCACGTTCTGCCCCACGGCCTTGGCGAGCGCGCCCAGGTCACTGATCTGCCCGCCGTTGGCGGAAATGGTCAGATTGATGCCCTTGGCCGCCGCCGGATCGTCGATGCTGCCGGCGACGGTCACCGTGGCGCCGCCGGCGTTGGCGGTCAGATCGAGCGGCCAGGGCGCGGCTCCGGGCGCCGTCAGGGCCGTCAGAGGCCCGACCGACCCCGACAGAGTGAAATCCGCATCGTTGTAGGCTCCCGCGATATCAAGGTTAAGGGGATCGTCGAACCCCGATCCGGTCAGGGAGACCCGTTCCAGCGCGACGCGAATCGTCTGGCCCGTGACCCCATCCCGGTAGATCAGGGACCCGTTTTCCAGCCGCACCTCCTGGATCTCGAGCTGCATCGCCCCGGCGCCGCCGTCGTCATCCCCGGCCGGCGCGGGCTCGGCGGGCGGATCCGCCGGCGCCGCGCCGTCACCGAACACCCAGTTGCCGGCGCCCTCGGCATCGGTCTCCAATGAGACGACCGGATCCACCAGCACCAGCCGCACCACCTGGACCTGCCCCGAGAACAGCGGCAGCAGCGCGACCTGCGCCTCCAGGCGGCCGACCGAGACCATGTCCGGATCCGTCGCCCAGCCGGTGTTGCCGATACTGACGTCCTCGACCGTCAGGGCCGGTGTCAGGCCCAGCGCCAGATCCATTTCGCCATCGAGCGACACGGCCCGTCCGGTGTTGTCGGCGAGCAACGCCGCGATCCGGGGGCGATACTGGTTGACGTCAAGCGTCGCCAGGAAGACACCCGCCCCGGCCACCACAAGGACCAGGAGACCGACGATCACCCAAAGGATGGTGGAAAGTTTCATGGCACCGACCCCTCATGCCCGAGTGGGGAGATCTGGTCCGGCAGACCAGCGCAGGCAGCGCGTGAGAACCACGCCCCGGTTCACCCAGGACAGGACGAAAATGTGGCCTTCCTTGGGCGGAAGCGGGGCCTACGCCAAAGCACCGTGTCCGGTCCCAATCCACCGCAGGCTGCCCGGCAGCGCCTCGAACGCCGGCAGCACCAGCCGCGCTCCCGCCGCCGTCAACGCCTTACTGTCGTGGTAGCCCCAGGCGACCCCCAGGGCATCGGTTCCGGCGGCGAGCGCCATTTCCATGTCGAACGCCGTATCGCCCACCATGACCGTGTCGGCGGGCTGGGCGCCGACGTCGTCCATGGCCCCGCGCAGCATGGCCGGGTGCGGCTTGCCGGGGCCATCGTCGGCCGTCCGCACGGTCACGAAGCGCCCCTCCAGGCCATGGCGCTCGATCACCGCCGCCACGCCCCGGTGTGACTTGCCGGTGGCCAGCCCCAGCACGCACCCGTCCGCCTCCAGCGCATCGAGCACCGCGTGTACACCTGGAAACAGGGGTTCGTCGTGGTCCGCGCGGGAGCGCAAGGCAAAGAACGCCGCCTTGTACGCGGCGACCACGCGGTCCCGGTCGGCCTCAGAGGCCTCCGGCGTCACCAACGCCACCGCCTCGCCCAACGACAAGCCGATGACGGCCCGCGTCGCGTGGTCCGGCGGGACCGTCACGCCCACCGCCTCGCAGGCCATGCGCATGGCGGCGATGATGTTGTGCTGGCTGTCGACCAGGGTTCCGTCCACATCGAACACGACGAGGCGAAGTGGAGCCGCATTGGGTGAAGCCATCATTCGGCCCCCTGGTCGCGGGCGTAGCGGGTCGCCGCCGCGCGCACGGTCATCATCACCCCCGGCATAACCCGATCGGTGTAGGTGCCCATCTTGGACGCCACCGACTGGCCGAGGGGTGAGCCGAAGAAGTTGGCCATGGCCCGCAGTTCGTTGGCGGTGAAGGTCTCGGTGAGCGCCGACAGCACGGTCGCGCGGATGCGCTCGCGGTCGATGTGCAGCAGGGCATAGTCGATGAACGGCTGGCGGTGCTCGGCCGGCAGCATTCGAGCAACGCGGATGACACTGGTCTCCAGCACCTCCACCGTCGGCACGACGCGCTCATAGCGTTCGGCCTCAAGGCGTCGATTGACGGCCGTGTCGTCCAGGGCCAGCGCGGGGTGCGCCCACAGCGCGGCCAGAACGACACCAACGGACACTGACCTCTTCACGGAAGCTCCTCCAACGCCGGCGCGTCGTTCGCCTGGAACCCGAACGACCGAAACGCCTCGGCCATGTGCGGCGGCAGGGGGGCCTCGATCACCAGCCGCCCGCCGGCCGGATGCGGCAGCGCCAGCAGGCGGGCGTGCAGGTGCATCCGTCTGGCCACCTCGATCCCGCCCACGAAGGCTCCCTGGCCGCCATACTTCCCATCGCCCAGGATCGGCGTGCCCAGCACCACGGCGTGGGCGCGCAATTGGTGGGTGCGGCCGGTGCGCGGTTCCATCCACAGCCAGCTCACCGGGCCGGCGTCGTCCACAACCTGATAGTCCGTGACCGCCGGCTTGCCGTCGTCCTCGGTCCACACCATGCGCTCCCCCTTGGCGCCGCCCTCCTTGGCCAGCGCGGCGCGGATGGTCCCGGCGCGCGGTTTTGGCACACCGGCCACCAGCGCCCAGTAGACCTTGCGCGTCGCCCGGTCGCGGAACGCCTGGGTGAGCGCGCGCGCGGCGGCGGCCGACCGCGCCAACAGCAGAACCCCCGACGTGTCCTTGTCCAGGCGATGCACCAGACGGGGACGCTCTTCGCCCGGATGGCGCTTCAGGCCGTCCAGCATGGCATCGAGATGGTGCGTCAGGCCGGTGCCGCCCTGCGTCGCCAATCCGGCCGGCTTATTGATTGCGATCAGCCAATCGTCCTGGTGCAGGATGGCCGCCCGCAGATCCTTCAGCGCGCTGTCGCTGACCCGCAAGGCCGGTTTCGGCCGCGCCGGCGCCGGGCGGTCCGACGCCACCGGGTCGAGCGGCGGCACGCGGACGGTCTGCCCGGTGCACAGCCGCGTGTTGGCCTTCGCCCGGCCGCCATCCACCCGCACCTGCCCGGTGCGCAGCAGCTTCTCCAGCCGGCCGTGCGACAGGTCCGGAAAACGCCGCCGGAACCAGCGGTCCAGGCGCTGATCGGCCTCGTCCGGCCCCACCGCGATGTTCTGCACGCCACTCATCAGGTCATCCATTCTACACGAGCGCCCGGCCCAGCCACAGGCCGGCGAACAGCGCCGCCACACCGGCCACCACCGACCCCACCACGTACAGCGCCGCCGGCAGCAGCGCGCCCCGCTCGTACAGCGTGACCACGTCCAGCGAGAAGGTGGAGAACGTGGTGAACGCCCCCAGGCACCCGGTGACCAGGAACACCCGCGCCTCGACCGGCGCCGACCAGCGCCGGGCGAGAATATCGATCAGCAGGCCCATCAGCAGGGAGCCCACCACATTGACCACCAGGGTCCCCCATGGGAAGCCGTGGCCAAGCAGGCGCGGCACCGCCGACGTGACCATGTAGCGCGCCACCGCGCCGACGGCCCCGCCAGCGGCGACCGCCACCATCAGCGACGGAGACACGGACACCGCCCCGCCGATCGGCCTCGCCTCACGCGGGCTCCTCCCCGACGTAGATGCCCAGGCCGCGCGCCACCTTGATCAGGGTGCCATCCGGGTCCAGCGAGCGCGGGCCGATGCACACCTCTTCCAGCGGCACGTCGACGACGCCGCGTTCGTGCCACGCCGCCATGCGGTTCACCCGACCCTCGGCCACCATGTCCACCGCGTGCACGCCGAACGCCGACGCCAGCAGTCGGTCGCGCGTCGACGGCGTGCCACCACGCTGGACGTGGCCCAGCGTGGTGACCCGGGTCTCCAGGTCCGTCATCCTTGCAATGTTATCCGACAGGTACTGGCCGATCCCGCCATATCGCATCTGCCCATGCGACTGGGCCTTGGTCGCCATCTGCCCGTCCTCGGTCTTGCAGCCCTCGGCCACCACCATCAAGGCATGGTTCCGCCCCTCGCGGATCACATCCGCGATCTTGCTGGCAATGCTGTCGAGCCGGTACGGCAGTTCCGGGATCAACGCCACGTCGGCACCGCCGGAGATGGCGGCGTTGATGGCGATGTGCCCGGCGTCGCGGCCCATGACCTCCAGGATCATCACCCGGTGGTGGCTGGCGGCGGTCGGTTGCAGACGGTCGAGCGCCTCCGTCACCACATTGACGGCGGTGGTGAAGCCGACCGCGAAGTCGGTTCCGTGGACATCGTTGTCGATGGTCTTCGGCACGCCCACCATGCCGATGCCACCCACGGCGCACAACTGCGACAAGATCTTCATGGACCCGTCGCCACCGATGACGATCAGGGCGTCCAGCTGCAGCTTGTTGAACCCGTCCACGAAATCGAGCGAGCGGTCCTTGGTCGTGCCGTCGGGCATGGGAAAGTTGAACGGATCGCCGCGATTGACGGTGCCGAGGAATGTGCCGCCCTCGCGCAGCATGGTGCCCGAGAACATGTCAAGGTCCAGTTCCCGGTAGCGCAGCGGCCGTTCCATCAGCCCCATCGACCCGTCGATGATGCCGAACACCTTCCAGCCGTAGGTGCGCACCGCCCGATAGGTCACCGCGCGAATCACGGCATTCAGGCCGGCGCAGTCGCCGCCGCTTGTCAGCACACCAAGACGTCGAACCTTCCCCATGTGTTTCCTCCGCTCTCGCAAGCCCTTGCGTGGGTGGGAGCGCCGGCCGGGCTTGGCCCCGGGTGTTCCGGCGCTCGGATTGGGTCCTGTCCGTGCTGCCGCGCGGCGCACCCCTGTCTTTAGGGGAGACCATCAAACGTGTCGCGGTCACGGGAATTCTGTTACGGTGGGCCGGTTCGGACGGTTGGGACGCGGTGCACGCCGATCCACCGTCCCCTCTGATCACGGCAGGACATGCCCCGTCTCGCGCCGCGACGCAAGACGTGTATGTTCATTTACGCCTATGTTCCTCTTTTACGCAGCATGTCCACGTTCGGCCACACATGATCGACGATGAAGAAACCAATGCCCTCCGCCAAAAGCTGCAAGGGCTGATTGTGGAACACCGGGACCTCGACGAGGTCATCTCCCGGCTGATGGAAGCCGCGCCGTACGACATGGTGCAGCTCCAGCGTCTGAAAAAGCGCAAGCTCTCCCTGAAGGACGAGATCTCGCGGCTGCAGGCGCGGTTGACCCCGGACATCATCGCCTGACCGGTGCGAAATCCAGTGCCCTACCCCGCATCGGTGCGCAGGGCCGGCGGCCGTTCGACCAGGGGCGCCAGCGGGACGTGCGCCGCCGCGTCGCGCGGCAGCAGGCCGGTCAGGCGCGGGTCGTCGGCTTCCACCACACGCCGCCCGGTGACGGAAAACCCGAAGCGCCGGTAGAAGTCGACCGCCCGGGGATGATCGTGCGTGCAGGTATCGAGTCGGATGCACACCGGTCCCATGTGCCAGGCGTCGGCCAGGGCGCGCGCGAACAACGCCCGCCCCAGGCCACCGCCGATGGCGTCCGGCACCAGGCCGAAGTACAGCACGCGGAAGCCGGCCGCCGCGTCGCGGCAGTCCATCTCGCAGAACCCGAGGGCCGCCCCCACCCCGTCGTGCAGCACATGGACGACGACACCGGGATCGGCCAGATGCGCCTCCTGCTCGGCCGGCGAGCGGGTCAACCGATCCCGCCACAGCCATGGAGCCCCAACGGCGTGAAACAATGGCGCGAAGGTCGCCCACGTCAGGGTCCCGGCGTGCCGCGCCACGCTGACGCCTGTGGGAAGCGGCGCGGGCGGATCGTCCGGCGGCGTCCGCGCCGCCATATCGGTGACCGTCTCGCGCAGGCGGCCGGGACCGATCGGACGCCGCATCGCCTCGTCAACCGTCATCGACTCACTTGGAGAGGCCATCAGGGCCGACATGCGCACTCGTCTTGCTTCGGCGCGCCGACCGCGCCGATTGGTGAAAAGGCGAACAGGAGCGCCCGGTATCCCCCCCGTCACGTCACCGTCACGACCCGGTTGCGACCCGAATGCTTCGCCGCGTACAGCGCCTCGTCGGCGCGCATCAACACGTCGCCGAGGGTCTTGTCATCCGCACGGGGTGCCGTCAAGCCGATGCTGACGGTGAACGCCACCGTCTGGTCGTTGGCCGCGGGGACTTTCACGTCCGCGACGGCCAGGCGCAACCGCTCGGCGGCCGTCGCGGCCGCCTCGACCGGCGTCTCGGGCATGAGCACGACGAACTCCTCGCCGCCCAGCCGGCATATGATGTCAATCTCGCGCAACTGCTGAAGACAACACTGAACCATCGCTTTCAGCGTGACGTCGCCGATCGCATGGCCGTGCTCGTCGTTGATCCGCTTGAAGTGGTCGATGTCGAGCAGCATGATCGACAGGGAATTGCTGTACCGACGCGCCCGGCGCATCTCCCGGTCGCCCAACTCCATGAGCTGGCGCCGGTTGCCGATGCCGGTAAGCGCGTCCGTCGCCGCCAGTTGCTTGAGTTCCTCCTCCATGGCCTTGCGGCTGGAGATGTCGCTGAACGACGTCAGCACGCACGGCTCGCCATCGAACGTCGTACCGATGGCCGCGATCAGCGCCCAGAAGCGATGACCGTCGACGGCGATCATCTGGGCCTCGATGTCATGCACCTGCGTGTGGCGGGCCACGCCATCAAGGATCCGGCGGCGATCCGCCGGCCGATGCCAGATCCCGTGGTCGCGCCGCGTTTCGACCAGGCCCAGGAGATGGTTGGCGCTCCTGTTCGCGTAGAGCACCTGCCCCGTGGCAACGGCGGTGATGAAGATCGGCATCACCGAGGTGTCCAGGATGGACCGCAAGCGTGTCTCGCTGTCCAGCAACTCTTGCGTCCGCTCGGCGATCCGCTGTTCCAGCGTCAGGTTCATGCGGCCGAGTTCGTCACGCTGATTGGCGATCGTCCGCAAGCGATCGTAGGACCGCAAGGCGGCCACGACGGCGCTGAACAGGCGGGCCTCCGTCAACTCCGTGCGCGCACGGTAGTCATTGATATCGTAGCGCAGGACGATGTCCGCGTCGGGCGCGTCGCCGGGGGCTCCGGTGCGCAGAACGATCCGGGTATCCAGGATGCACAAGGCCTCGCGGATGGTGCGGACCAGCCGCAGGCCGGTGTCCTCGGTCTCCATCTCCGTGTCCAGCAGGATCACGGAAATGTCGGATTCGGCGCGCAGCACGGATTCGGCTTCGAGAACCGAGTGGCCGTGCAGAATCCGGATGGGCCGGCCGGCGTAGGTGGCGCCCTCGAAAATGCGGTCCAAGGCCACATGAACGTCGGCGTCACGGCCAACCACGAGAACCGTCCACGGTTCGGTGGTCGCGGTATCCTCGCGACTCATCGTGTCCGGCGTCTCCACGGTCTCATTCGGCTCGGCCTCGACCGTCCAGCGGCCGGCCGACTCTCCCCCCTGACCACGTTGCCCTACAAAAGGCGCCGATCCCATGGATGCCCCTTCCGCCTGCCCCCCAGAATTCGTCCCACGGCCCGCCAGTCGCGGGGTGAGGACCGGGACCAGAATGCGCAAGTGCCGCGAGAGACGCAAGTCTTCGGATACCTGAAACCTTTGCGGCCATGCGGCCATTGGCGGCCACGGTGTTGGACAGGCGCGCGGCCGGACCCTACACTCCCCCCTCCACACTCCGCCACCCGGCGACCAAACAGCGCGAATGACGCCCATGAGACCTCGGACATCCCTGCGCCAACGCCTCAAGACCCTGGACGCGCACTTGCGCAAGGAACAGCCGGACCTCGTCGAGCTGCTGCCCCTGTTCCGGCGTGTCGACCACATGTTGTACCGGATGGGATTGCTGGACCGATCGGACTCCCTGGCCACGCGCATCGCCTGGTGGCCGATGATCAGCGTGCTCGGCACCTTCTCCGCCGGGAAATCCTCGTTCATCAACAGCTATCTCGGCGTGCCTCTTCAGAACACCGGGAACCAAGCCGTCGACGACAAGTTCACCGTCATCTGCCACGGCAAGTCGGCGCAGCCGCGCACCCTGCCGGGCACGGCACTAAACGCTGACCCGCGCTTTCCGTTCTTCCGCATGAGCGACGAGATCGAGAAGGTGGCCCCCGGCGAGGGCAAGCGGATCGACGCCTACCTGCAACTGAAAACGGTCTCCAGTCCGCGCTCGTGGGGCGTGATCATGATCGACAGCCCCGGGTTCGACTCCGACGACCAGCGCCGCTCCACCCTGCGCATCACCGACCACATCATCGACTTGTCGGACTTGGTGCTGATCTTCTTCGACGCCCGCCACCCGGAGCCGGGGGCCATGCAGGACACGCTGCAGCACCTAGTGTCGAAGACGGTGCGGCGCGCCGATCCGACCAAGTTTCTCTATATCCTCAACCAGATCGACACGACAGCGCGGGAAGACAACGCCGCCGATGTGGTCGGCGCCTGGCAGCGCGCCATCGCCCAGGCCGGCCTGGTCACCGGACGCTTCTACGCCATCTACAACCCCGACGCCGCCGTGGAGATCGACAATCCGGCTCTCAAGGCCCGCTACGAAGCCAAGCGGGACCACGACCTGCGCGAAATCCACGGCCGCATTGCCGAGGTCGGCGTCGGCCGCTCGTACCGGGTGGTGGCGATGCTGGAAACGGTCATCAACGAACTGGACGGCGAGGTCCTGCCCGAACTGGCCCGCCACCTGTCGCGCTGGCGCAAGCGGGTTCTGGCCGTGGATATCGCCTGGGGCGCGTTGGTCCTGGCGGCGTTCGGTGCCGGCATCGTTCTCCTGGTCCAGGGCGGGCCGGCCGGGGCGCTGAGTTGGGTGACCGGCACGCCGGCGGACGCCGCCGCCGAAACCGCCCCGAACGCTCCGGGTTGGTTCGAGGGCGCGCTGGCATGGCTCGGCGCGACGCTGAACGGGACGGGTCAGGATGCCGGCGCGGTCGCAGCCCGGATCATCGCCGCCGCCGTCGGCCTTTGGGCGGTGTTCCAGGTCGGGCACCAGATGGCCCGGGCGAGCATGGCCGCGCGCATCACGCCGACGGTGCCGGAAACCGCCGGCACCATGAACCTCCGCGTGCGCGACGCCTTCCGCCGCAACACCGGGCTCTGGACACGGGTCTACCGGCGCCATCCGGTCGGCAGCGGCGGCGGCACCATGCGCCGCCTGGACCGCCTGCGTGAGACCGGCATGGAACTGGTGCAGCGCTTGAACGATGCCTACACCAACCCATCGGGCCAGCGCATCACACCGGGCGAGGTCCTGACGGCCTCCCGGCCCGCCACGCCGGACACCGACGTGCCGCCCGGCACCTCGGCGTTCGCCGCGCGCCCGGCCGAGACACCGGCGCCCGCCCTCGCCGACGGCGAGTCG
>JGI11876J12873_1000269_pt1 | contig 11250 bp, 7 predicted proteins | sample ElkSloMetagenome_4_FD_12873 | JGI IMG/M metagenome (IMG submission 12873) | reverse complement strand
GCATAATACCAGAGGCGGCATCGGTTTCCCAAACCACCACTTTGAACGCTTTGCCAAAAGGATGGCGTCCCGTGGGTTCCTTCCCGTTGTTGAGGGCTTTGAGAACTCCAAATCCCCCCTCGACGTCCTGGAATTTGCCACTAATCCAGTGGGTGCCTTGAATCTTATCGGTTCCTTCTAGTTCAATATGGGCGCAGTCGGTATCGCAGGGAACGTTGAATCCGACTTGATCACCACCACTAATTGAGCGATAGCGATCGCCTTCCGGTTGTTGGAGTACCAGATCCACCTTACCTACTGCACTTCCTACAGGTGCAGCTAATACGGGAAACTGGTCAAATGGCACTCGGTCTAATCCAGGGACGTTGCCAATTAAGGTGTCTTGCCAGTTATGAAAGTTTTCTAACGTCGCCAAGTCGATTCCAGGGATATCCAACAGGTTGTAGTTGGCTAAATTTAGTTCTCCCATACTCAAAAACTCAGCTTGGGGAAACTGTTGCAAGACTTCGGCAACGGTCATGTTGGGGTTAAATGCTGTCGGTAAAAATTGAGCGAATAAGTCATAGAGAGGTGGCACTTGTTCCACGTTTAAGGGCAGCAAACTCGGAATCGCTTCGGTCAAATCTGCCACAGTTTGCCACTCCATTAGTGCCAAATCTTCTAAGAAATAGGAACCCAAGGAAATGCCGGATAACTGCTCGATAGTCGCCAGATTAAATCGCTGCAATTTGAAAGCTTCTTCAAAATCACCCAACTCTAAATACTCGCTGGGAAGTTGTCCTTCACTCCATTGTCGTACTTTTCCGTCAGGTAATTCAATCACTCCACTGCTGCTAATGCCGGGTAGATTGCTAAAGGTAATTTGGCTCCAATTCGGAACGGGAGCGCCATTAAAGTTGGATACGGGAATTTGGGGATTCTGCTGTGGGGTCTGGGTGTTAGCGCTAGCTGCCTCTATTATCTTCCCGGTTAAATTCAAATATTGCCAAGGGTGGAAGGTAGAAAAACCGTGCAGCACTAAGCCAATCATTAATCCCAGGAACAAAAAGAACTGCCATTTAAAGGCTAAATTAGTCTCTCGATCCCTTTTGGAATTAGAATCCGGAGATTCTACGGGTTTTAATTGCAAGTTAGATGGGTTGGATGTCATGGTTAAGCTATTCCCGGTTTCATTTGCAATAGATAGTGTTAGAAACTTCTTGTTTTCCTATCACCGCGTCAGGAGGATCAGTTTCTACAGTCATTGATATCTGATTTCAATCGTAGAGTGTTTATTTATAATCCACATTGACCATCTGGATAGTTTATTTTTGACCCAAAGAGGTAAAATAAATAAACTCAATTAAACGAATTAGCTAAAAACTACCATTAGTATTGACAAAAAAAACAGCGCTGTTTTCAGCGCTGAATTTTTTTCAATCAATTCAACCAACTAAATAGAAAAATCAGGTATCGTTGAGCCTCGGCTGCCCAGAGAATTTAATCGCCGCACCAAGGCTAGAGAAATTTGCGCTTGAGCAGCGGCTTGTTCCACGGTTTGACCATTGTTCAGCAACCCCAAAAATGTTTCTATGCGATTCCATAAAGGGTCATTGGGAGAAATTTGCTGATTCTTCTGGGCTACTTCAAGTCCCTGGCGAATACTAGCAATCAGAATCTGGTTTCTAACTGACAAAGGTGCGGGAGTAATCTCAATTGTGCTGTATTCCGGCTGTCCACTACCAGTTAATAGTCGGAAACTATAAATTTTTCGCTGTCCATTGACTGCTTCTGTAATCACCGTCAAGTGAGCGCCACTTCCAGAAGGGGTTCGAGGTAAACCGGGGAAATTGATTGGTTTAATGCGGCGAATGTGCAACACACTGGCTCCCGGTTCGGTACAAGAATCCGCTGATAAATTTTCCAGACAGCCATCTACATTCAACACAAATTGCGCTGGGTCATCCAACCACACTTTCCTTATGGTTTCTCCCACAGTTATAAAGCTAAGATTGACTCCATGAGCTTCCCAGATTTTCAGGTCTATTGTCCGCTGAGTATCACGGCTGATTTGCCGAGTAGCCAGCGCTAAACCTGAAGAGCTTAAACCACCACTAACTGTGGTAAGAGCAGTTGCCAATAGTCCAGCACTTAAGACTTGTTTCCAACTGGGTTTCCTGCTAATTTTTATCATGTTGAACTACACCCTTAATTCACTTGAAAACTACTATCAACCACGACATAAAGTTCCGTTCCCCGCTCTACGACCCACAGGGGATTATCATTAATCCGCTCCATTGCCTCAGCGGTTGCTTGTTGAGTTCTTTGCTCAATGCTTTCCTGTAACACCCCGAACGCTCCTTCAACAAAGGCACCAGGTAAATTGCGATCGCTCTTTGTTGTAGTCTTACGAATTCGGATGGTACCATTGGGACGTTCGTCTTCGAGGGTCTCCTCGCTTTCGGGGCGGGTCAGTTCCTCCCCGACTCGTGCCAAACCGCCCACAAGACCTAAGGTCACGTCATAGCCTAACAGTTCGTCTCCAATGTCTTCGTGCTTGGAGGCGACTAACGGACGACCCTGTTGACCGCGCACACTCATCGCTCCATCCGGAACCGCATACTCTGTGCCATCTATAGCAATCGCCTTAACGGCTAACTGCACCAACTCCCCAGAAGTACTCTGCCTTTGTAACAGCAGTCGGGAACCTGCGGGGATGGCTATTTGCCCCTGATTATCGAGTAAGGGTTCTTGAAGCTGAGCGGTGAAGATTAAAGTATCCGGGGAGTCTGCTTGGGAGGATGCCCACATAATTGGGGTTTCCAGCACGGCGCTAGCCCCCTCGCCCGCGACTAAATAGTTGGCAGTTGTCCCCGATAGAATCCTGGCTTCGGCTTCTAAGTCGTAGCCTGAGGCTGAAACCGTTGTTGAGACGGGGGCGGTTGGCAAACGCGGCTCCCAGGAAGGAACGCTTTGGATGGTTTGGTTCTCTGTAGTCTCGACATTGGCTATAGGAGTTGTGGGTGTCTTAGCTTCTGAATAGGGAATTTGCCCGTAACTCCCGGCTGAAGCCAGCATCAGCCATTTTTCATAAGGGTCTATTTCTTCACCCCCAGCTCTTTTGGCGGGTTGAACCCCTGGGTTACTCGCGGGTTTTGGTTGGGGAGTTGGCAACGGCTGTGCTATTTGCCGAGGTTGAGGTTGAGGACGAGGTTGAGGACGAGGTTGAGAAACGAGTTGTCTAGGTCGCTCTCGTTGGGGAATCGATACAGCTACAGGCGTTTGTACGGGTTCAGGCTCTATCGGCGTTTCTTCAGGTTGGGGTAAGGGTTGAGTTGGTAAATTGGCTGGCTGTTGAGGCTGTAGTTCTCCCAAGGCGGCTAACTCTTCTCTTTGTTGTGCCAGGGCTATTTCGGTTTTCAAAGCGCCATCGGGTTGTGGTGGTGCTTCGGCTTCTATGACGTTCTCTTCGACTGGTGCAGCAGGGTTCTCGACTACCCGAGTTGAGTTGTTAATCAGAGTCCACAACCCACCCGCTCCAAATACCAAAATACCAATCGCTCCTCCAACTAAAGCAATCCGACTACCAGCCATATCGGCGATGGAATGTTGGGTGGCAATAGCGGCTGGGTCATCTTCTCCATCCTCGAAGATGTTTTCATTCTCCTCAACAACGGTTTCCGGCTCAGAATCGAGTTCGGACATGCCTAACAATTGGGCTACTGTTGGCGTTTGTGTTTGTTCAACGTCTCTTTGTTGTTTATCTGATATCATTTCAAGTCTTTCCTTTCCAAATCAACAATTCCTGTGATTTCCAAACCAGAGCTTCGCATTCGGTAAATGGTGCGAGCCAATTCTGTGGCTTCGGGGGGTGGCATTTGAGGCGTATCAACGGCTCGTAAAAATATCGTTTTGTTAAATGGGACTCCTTTACCGCTGTTGTCACCCCGCTCAAAGGTTACTAATGTCGCGACTAAATCAACTTGCCAACGCCCCTCTCCAATCTTTTGCGGTTCTGAGACATGGCGGGGAATTAGGGCAACGCGCACCTGCCCGTTTTTGAATACCCCTTCGGGCGTTAATTGAGCCAATTCCCGCAGGAATTCTTGGCGAAAATTTCCTTCGTCAGTAATGGAAAATGCCGCGTGCCATGCTCCTGTTGTGACTCGTCCGCTTTGATTTGACTTATTCCCTCCCTTAATGACTACTCCTGAATCGAGAGCGGGAGTCGCTTGATCTGAGTTGGACTCGCTTAAGCTAGAGGGTAATACGCCGTCCCAATTAAAGAGCAGAACAAAAGTATCAGAAACAAATTTTTTAATTACCTCCGGAGTGCGATCATTTTTACCCAAAGGCGCAACAGTTATGGTGCTGCCATCTGCCAGTTGCACCAAGGTTGGCACTTCTTTTTGGGCAACTCGGTGAGTGGCTCCATAATTAGCAATTAACAGTAATAAGCTTAGACTGCTAATCGCCACCGAAGCAATAGACATCGCCGCCACACTGCTGGGGACTGAATTTCCAAAACTTAAAAATCTGTAGTCACTCGGTTTCTTTAATCTGTTGATTGGTTGAGTCACAATTTCCTCCTTTTAACCACCCGTTCATTGTTAATTGTTGATTGGGAATTGGAATCTAGAAGGGCATAGTTTTTACTTTTTACTTCTAGCTACAGCTTGGCGAGCAGCAACTATCCGAGCCACGCCCACCGTTGTCCCCACTGTCATCCCGCCCATAAACGTAGCTCCCCTCGCCAAACCCGCAAAGGCAGCCATACCACCAGCTGCGGCAATTCCGGCTGAAAGAAAGGGAGCGGTTACACCAATGAAAACCAGGAAAAACATGGGCTGATTGGCATCGGCAGTTACGATTAGCAATCCGGCTAATCCCATGAGAATATTGAGGGATAATTTAGCCATTCCCAAGGCAAAAAATCCGCTGAGCCAGGAGAGTAATGGCTTGGCTCCTGTCGGTAGTAACGTGCCTCCCATTGCCATTGGACCAACCAGGGCGGTTAGAATCATTGATAATTCGATGCCCCACTGGTAGGCTTGGTTTAAGGCAATGAGCAAAATCCGAATCCCGGTTTGTAATGTTGCCCCAATGGTGGAGCTAAACCCAGAGAGTAACACATCTGTCCAATTGCCACCCCCTTCTTGAACCGCTTGAATCGCTAATCCGATTCTTTCTGATGCCTGCGCCCACCAACTGCCATCGTTACCCCGAAATTCTCGGAGTTCGTCCCGAACCTCTTCCAGGTTGGCTTGCACCTCTTGCAAGCAAGCTAGGGTTTCCTGTTGGGTTTTGTCCCCGCTGGTGCAGTCTCGCAGCATGGAACCCATGAGCGTCTCGGCTAATCCCCATTGATTGGCTTCTTCGTAGGCTTCTCGGATGCCCGTGGTGGCGGCAGTATATTCGAGGACGTAATTATTGACGGAATTGATATAGTCCCGCATCACTAGGGTGCTTTGGGCGAGAAGTGCGCCATTATTAAACAGAAATATGCCGACAATCAACGGCCAAATCAGTTCGGAAAAGGCTTCGGAGGATTCATCATTGAGCATGGCTTTTGTCCAGCGCACCATGAACAAAACTAAAGTGGCGACGGCAAACAAGACGCCCACGTCGCAGAGTGCTTCATACAATCCCCCATTGAGAACTTCAGTCCACAATTCGTTGAACCCGGCGGATATGGCTTCTGAAGTTGAGTGCGCCTGTTCGAGTAACGTTGTTGCTTCGGCTAACAGGGGTGGCACAAGTCCGTTGATTGTCATCCTCCCCATCAATCCTCCTCTCCCTGAGTCAGTGTTGTGTCCAACAAACTATTGCCCGCGATCGCGCTTAATTCGTAAGCGGCTTCTCCCATTAGCGTCAACCGCTGCTCTTTCGCCTCAGCGTCTAGGGTTTCGGAAATGTTGGAGAGGTTCAAATTGGCGTATTGGGCGTCTTGCCTTGCTTGCAGGGCGTCGAGGCGCTGCTGTCCCAAGACTTCAGCAATCTGACCATTTTGAGCCGCGATCGCTTTGAGGACTTTTTGCGATGCATCTAAGTTCTGAGCCTGCTGAGCTAGAGTAGAGGCTTGGGAAACGGCTTCTTTTGTGCTTTCAATTTCTGATACCACACGCTCTTGCCCTGCTTCCCCTAACACCGAAGCGATACTGGCGCGGGTCATTTCCCGGTCTAATGTGTTGGCAGCACGCTGGGTTCCTGTGACTGGATTTTCCATGAAAACAGTGGTTTCACCTTGTCCTAATGACTCCGTTAACACCTTTCTCGCGGTAATGGGATCGGGAATTTCCATTTGTCCTGTGGCGGCTTCAAGGGCAACATTAATATCAGTTGCCACTGCACCAAAGACCTCTTCCACCACTTGGTCGAGATAGGCATCAAGGGAGGAAAAATACCCCTCAAACTGCTCAATAATCTCGTTGAACTTGGATGATACGTCGCTAATCACGTCTTCCCAAGGATTGGCTTGGGCTGGAGTTGGCATCAGTGTGACAGACAGAGTTAATCCTAAAACAATCAGCTTTTTGGGAAGGGTTAAAGGGAGAGGTAGAGATTTCATTGTTGTTTTCCTATTCACTAGATTGACCGCGAATTCTGTTAACATAGGCTTCACTAAAGCGCACCATTCCTTCCAGAGGATTGTGTTTATAGTTCTGCAAGTAAGCGCTTCGCCATTCTTGTTCGTCTGGATTGTTGGCAACGGCTGCTAGCTGGCAATAGGCTGGGTAATACCGACAACTGGTTAATTTGCCGTTGTTATCCAAAAGCCACTGACTGTAAAGCCCTTCTTTCTTGGGAAAAAAAGCGTCAGTCGAGTTGCGGGAAATAATCTCAACCGGATACTGAAAAATATCCACAAAACTTTTCACCGCTGAAGGTTGAATCACTCCAATTAAACGGGTGGTCATGTTGGCAAAAATTTTAGAAGCAGCGGCGCTATTGGAGATAGTTTCTGGGTCTTGAGCGCTCAAGATAACTCGCACCCCAGATTTAGCACCATTGGCACACAGTCTCCCGACCAACTCGGCAATTGAGGGATAATTAAACAGAATGGGGCTTTCATCGATGAAAAAGATGCTGGCTGGACTTGCCAGTGCCCGCCGCAGGGCGGCTGAATAGGCGGACAGTGAGAGGATGGCAGCATCGGCATCGTTGCTCAAGTTTCTTAGGGCAAACACCAGTAATCTGGCATCAGAACGGAAGGTCGAGGGGCGGCTGATGGCTTTTCCCACTCGGCTGCTGGTTAACCAGAATCGGAGTTTGATTTGGATTTGGTCAAGGGCTGTCAGGGCATCGATACCGCTATTACTCTTGCCCAAAGCATCCAAATCCAAAAAGCCGGGAGCGCAGAATTGGGAGAAATCCTGTAAAGTAGGGATATTTTCCCATTCAGGAGTGCCAAAACCACGTTCTCTGGCTTGCTGGTAGCGCAGTTTGATATCGGCATCATTGAAGAAGGTTTCTAAAGCCAAGCCGATTACCGCCCGCGTGCTGTCTACTAAAAGGGGATTGACTCCATCCAGATTAGTACCCAAAACCATCGCGAACAGGGCTGTTGCCAGAAAATCTTTGTAGTCCGCCATGCGTTCTTTGCGCGTCTTGATGTCTGGTAAGGCACGGGTATCGGGAATTTCAAAGAGGTTGGAACTCTGTGAGCCAATATCGAAATAAGCTCCGTCTTCTGAGCCGAAGAATTGGGTGTAGTCAGTGAATGTACTGGTGCCATCTGGCTTGGGGTAATCCAGAGCGACAACGGGCATACCTTTTGCCAGGGCTTGGGTGAGAATGCCCGACACTAACACGGATTTGCCCGCACGGGTCGTGGCAAAAACGCCCAGGTTCTTGTGCTTTTGGTATAAATCTAGATGAAGGGGAGTCCCCCCCTCATCTGCAATCAGTTCAAACCCTGACTCATCCACCGCCGCTGTGGTTACCAGGGGCATCAATCCGGGGGCTTCTGAACTAAAGTAAGTTAGGCGACGGTCGAATGGTTTAGCCAGCAGCTTTTCTAAGACAATAGGTAGGCATTGTAGCCATAGTTTCCAGGCATATTCTTTCTCTCGCACGACCACGGCGGGGCGACGGAAGCAGCTACTCAAATACCGACAAGCTTCTGCCAGTGACCGAGTATCTCGACGGTGAACGAGGAAAACTACGGCGGTGTTAATTGGTACGGCGCCTTCAATCATTTCAGCTTGAGCCGCGATCGCTTTTTCGGCTTTGAGTTGAGCACCCACATCCACAGAAGCGTTGCTAATGGCGAGTTCGCTACCCACAATGGATTGCTTGGTGATGCGCTGCACGGCTGTCTTGGCGAGGGCTTCGTTGGCTCGGGAGAATTGGGCAATGATTTGAGTATCGTACACCCGCTCTCGGCTCAGTACCTGCCACAGATACCTGAGCTGGGCATATTCATCTCGCCACCCGGCGGGTTTATCGGTGAAGGAGAGGACACCGATATAGCGATTTTTGAGCCTCACCCAAGCCCGGTCAAAGAAGGGTACAGAGGATTCTCGCTCTAGTAAATGATGGCAGATGTGGAAATCGCTCTGGCTTTTTTCGGTTAAACTACGGTCGTCCAAGGTGAGAATATGGGGAATGGGCGGCGGGTCTGAGAAATTAAATTGCGTCCACAGATCAGACCAAAGTTGCTGGGCGGTCATGGGTTGAATGGAAAGGCCCATCTTGGTTGCCAAGAGTTGTTCCCAAAGTTGGAAGCCATCGGTAAAACTATTGAGAAAGATGGTCTCTAACTGTTGGCGCTTGTGTTCGTGGATTTGTCCGGTGAATGCCTTCCAGCCTTGAGCTAAAAGCAGTAAAATTTTGCCCAGAGCGTCTTGGGAAGTGCCTTCGGCATCGCCATCTACGGTGTAGGTGCAGTAGAGTCGTAGTGTTTTGGGTTTACGAATCCCTGCCTCGGTGAGTTCTCTGACTCTTAAGCGATCGCTACCGACCAACAGTTGGAGTTGGGCGGAATCGCAATGGTCTTGAACGGCTTTGAGCTGTGCTTGTCGCTGCCAATCTGTCGTGAATGAAGTAGCGTGAATGGTTAATGTCTCGTTGTCAGGTAAATCCTTCAATCCCGACTCGATAGCCTCGAAAATAGTCGGCACTTGGATGCAGGGCAATGAAGGATGAACTCCTGTACAATCAAAGCCAAATTTTAACTGAATGGTATCCTTTTTTTTGAGGCAGTAGGCTCCAATATCCAAACCGCGCAACTTAAATCGAACCATCCCGGCGAAATGAACAAAGTCTTCAAAGGGGGTAACTTGTTTTTTGGCTTTAGGCGGGACATAGTTTAATGCCTTCTTCCCGACTTTGGTTTTGGATTGTGGAGCTACCGCCCGTTGTTTTTTGGGTAGGGTTGATGCTGTTGTTTTCGACATTATTTCCTCCTGTACCGACTGGATGGATGGGAAAGGAGTGGCTGAAACCGCTTATACCCTCGGACAATTCGCGGCACGCCAATGAACTTGGATAAAAACATCCACCCTTTGGCACCTGTCAGTGTCCACCAGGTTGCCCAACCCCAAGCCACAAACAATCCCGTCCACAGTAAGTTCCAACCTAAGAGTTGTTTGAGGATGTAGCCCAAAAGCCCAATTAGACTCCAAGGCACTACTTGGTCAGCGGGAAAGGGACCTAAGCGGGGCTGGGTTCCCAGAATTTGATTAACGGTACGAAAGTCCCGTTTGCCAGACATATCTGTTGTTTAAACCCCGACGATGAAACCCGTTAGAATATCAGCGACCACTACGGCTACCATAATGATCATGGGTGTCCTGGCTAAGGTCTGCCAGTCTTCATCGTTCCGAGCAGCTTGTACCACCCGGATGAGTGAAACGCCTAAATAAATTAGCATCAAACCCCGCAGGACGTTGAAAATAATTTCAATTACGGGTGTGATGTCGGTACCTCCAGCATTACCAAAGGCTTGGGTCATAAATTCCTGAGCGCCATTGAAGAACTGAGCGTTTGCTGGAGTCGCCATCAGGTCAAAGGCAAATACTGTTGATAGAAACAGGAATGTTAGTGCTGATAAATTTAGCTTGTATCGCCGCTGCCACCGTTCAAGGTTTGTCAACGCACCGCCAAAAAATTGGGGAGCGCTACATAATAGGGCGACTCCATAGACGAAAGAAGTGAGTAGCAGTCGGTGCAGAGACATTTCCAACAGTAGCAACACCGACCCCCCAATAAACAGCAGGGGGACACTGAGGCGGTCTGTCGTTGCTTTCAACCCACCGCATCCTCTCACAGAACTTTTGAAGTAGCGATCGCTCGTATTGAAGCGACTGGCTTGACCTAAATGAGCGGGGAGTACGGAAACCTTAGAATCCTTACCTATCATCGGCTTGCTCTTTTTCTCGTGAACTCTCCTAAGCTATCGAGAAAGGAGCGAACCTCGGTTCCACCACTGGGTTAAAGTTGGGTTAACCCAATGGTTAAAATCGATTTTAACTAATCCGGCGATTCATCCCAACGCTCTAATCTTGGCGTCAAGTAGTTCACTGCCGACAGCCCTGGTTGAAGCAGTAAGTAAACTATCAATGTGCAACATTTAACCTCACGCTTTGCGCTTAAACAGCAGCATTTAGAGTAAGTACAGCATCACCAGTAATGATGAAGGCAGTTGCCTGCAAAGCTCTCAACATGATGTTTCGAGCGCCGTTCACATCCCGCTTGATTCGGATTCCGCAAGCTCTACAGTTGAAAATTTTGGAACCACCTAAACTACTGTGGATATGACCACAATTGGTGCAGGTTTTGGAGGTATACGACTCGTTGCAACGAATCACTAATACTCCGTGCCGACGTGCCATTTGCTCTAAATGAGATGCAAACTTAGCGTGGCTCCAAGTCAACATATTCCTAACTGATTTCCGGTTAAGCTTCCGTGCCGACTTCACGACCATTTGGGAGGTTTCGTAGGTTGGCAAGAAAATCAGTTTGTAATTCCGAACCAATAGGGATGTAACCTTGTTGTGCAAATCTTTGACCAAGCAGCTAATCCGCTCTCTGATGCGGTTGGCAGCTTTCCTCATCTTGTGGCGTTGACGCTTTGATGGGGATAGAGCAGCACGGCTCAAGAGATTATCCAGGTGCGAACACAAGCGATTAATGCGTCCGATGTCTCCCTGTCCAATCTCTAAAACGTTTTCTCGACCTCTTCGAGGTCATAGCGCCTTTGTCCACCAGGGGTTCTGATGGTTTTAAGTTTCCCTTGTGATTCCCACCGTCTGAGACTGGATACATGGA
>JGI11876J12873_1000268_pt1 | contig 11252 bp, 13 predicted proteins | sample ElkSloMetagenome_4_FD_12873 | JGI IMG/M metagenome (IMG submission 12873) | reverse complement strand
CATCAGCCCTGAAATTGTCGAAAATGCTATGCCAATCACGCACGTTGATGTTTTTCATCAAGGCGGCATTGTCACCGAGCTACCCATAGCCTGGGTGGACACCAGCCGAAGTACAAATGTAACCCTTCTGCTGATGCAACAGATACCAGTTGCAGAGGTCAAATGGCGCTGGGTCGTAGTCATGGAAGGGGATGTCCCTCTCGTGCTGTTGCTGATAGTGCCCGTGGCAGCCCCACCAGAGAAGGAGGAGCCAACGCCCTTTGTGGTGCGGTTCGACCTGGACACGCCCGAGCGGGCGCAAGAACTTTTCTTGCTCACGATGAGCAAGACCATGCGCCTGGGATCTAAATTCGCGGAGGCATTGTATCTGGAGTTCCCTTGCGAGGTAGATGAAATGGTGCTGCAAATCATTGTAAGCACCCCTGGAGAGGCCGCGAATCACCTGATTCTCCGCGATGGCAATACAGGGCAGGAATTTGATGTTGAGGCGACGCGCTGCCACCTGCGCGATAGTCGGCAGACCAAAACGGCATAGGAGAAGGGAGTGGCTATGGTTCGCCGCGCAAAGAAAACCGCTATCATCACCGCCCGCACGTTCCTGATGTTTGTTTCGGTGGTGGGGATGGTCTCATCTGCCGTCTACTGGGGTGGAGTGCAGCTTGCGCTCACCGATAGCTGGCCGATTGCCATCGCCTCCGCGGTTATTATCGTTGTCTCGCCACCAGCGCTTATCTCGTTCCTGGTGCCCTGGTCGCCTGGGGGGATGCTGCTGCAAAAGATTCAGGCAAAGACGTTGGGCTTCCTGATGGTCTTGCTGTGCAGCACGTTCTTTCTCTACTACATCTTCGATATTCAGTTTAGCTGGTGGGCCGCGCAACCCGTGGTTGCCGCGACCGACCTGGTGCTGCACCAGGTGGGCATCTGGATCATCGGCAGCGTTATCATCCCTGGGCTACTGCTGGCTCAGGTCACCGACGACGAACTGGTCGAGGCAGCGCGGCAGGCGCACATTGTGAAGCGCTACCGACTGCAAACAGAAGCCGATCTCGCTATCTTGCGGGGCAAGATGCTGCGCGCCCAGGAGCTTTCGGTCAGGGGCTTTGCCAACCTGATAGGGGAGGAGCGCACCGAGCTTGCCGCCATCCTGGGCGACCTGGTGAGCAGCATTGACAGCACGCTGGCCGAGTACAACCAGGGCATCAGGGCAGTGAGTGGGACGATAGTCCCCTTCGGGACACTGGATGACAACCCCGAGATCCAGGAATATCTGAATTACGTAGCGGCGAGCCTGGAAACAGGCAGAGTGCCAGCAGCGCGTAAGGCCGTGCCCGAACGCGGCCAGCCTGCCGCCCCCAGGGGCGACCCCAGGGGCGACGCTCGGGGCGACCACAGGGGCGACCCCAGGGATGACTACTTCAGGGGCGACCACAGGGGCAGCGCTCGGGGCGACCCCAGGGGCGACGCTCGGGGCGACGCTCGGGGCGACCCCAGGGATGACCACTTCAGGGGCGACCCCAGGGATGACTACACCAGGAGCGACGCTCGGGGCGACCCTCGGGGCGACCCCAGGGATGACTACTTCAGGGGCGACCCCAGGGGCGACCCCAGGGGCGACCCCAGGGGCGACGCTCGGGACTACCCCAGGGATGACTACTTCAGGGGCGACCCCAGGGGCGACGCTCGGGCTGCCGATCCGTCGGGTAGGAGATACAGGGCATGAGCAACCTTCACCACAGTTTCATCAACGCCGAGCGCCCGTCCGCGCTGCCGCCGCTGGCGACCACCCCCGAGATCGAGCAGTTGCTTCGGGCTGGCGCTCCCGTGGCTATCGGCACCAGCGGCGGCAAAGACAGCGGCACGATGGCGCTGATGCTGCATCACCATCTGAACAGCATCGGCCACGCGGGGCCGCGCCTGCTCATTCACAGCGATCTGGGGCGCATCGAGTGGCGCGAGTCCATCGGGATGGTTGAGCGCCTGGCGGGGCACCTTGGCCTTGACCTGGCAGTGGTGCGGCGCGAGGCGGGCGGCCTGGTCGAGCGCTGGCAGCAGCGCTGGCGCAACAATGTGGAACGCTATTGCGCTCTCTCGTGCGTCAAACTCATAATGCCCTGGTCGTCGCCCTCGCTGCGCTTCTGCACCAGCGAGCTAAAGAGTGCCGTGATTGCCCGCGATCTGAAGCGGCGCTACCCTGGCCAGACCATCATCAACGCGGTGGGGCTGCGGCGCGAGGAAAGCCCGATGAGAGCAAAGCAGGCGGTGGCGCGGGTGAGCAAGGCGCTCACGACGAAAACCCAGACGGGCTACGACTGGCACCCCATCCTGGACTGGCGACTTGGGGCGGTGCTCGCCAGCCACGAGCAGCACGGTTTTCCGCTGCACCCTGCCTACACCGAGCGGGGCAGCACCAGGGTCTCCTGCCTGGCATGCGTGATGAGCAGCGCCAACGACCTGATCGCCAGCGCCAGCGACCCGAGCAATCACGAGGTTTACTGGGAACTGGTCGATCTGGAAATTGCCAGCACCTTCAGCTTCCAGGGCGACCGCTGGCTTGGCGACGTGGCTCCCGACTTGCTCACCCAGGGGCAGCGCAATGGGCTTGCTGAGGCAAAGGAGCGAGCGCGTGCGCGGGTTGGCATCGAGCAGCGCATTCCGCGCCATCTCTGGTACACAAAGGGGTGGCCGACCTGTATGCCGACCCGAGCCGAGGCCGAGTTGCTGGCGCAGGTGCGGCGCGAGGTGGCCGCAACGGTCGGCCTGGGCATTGAGTTTGATACTACCGACGGTGTGCTGGCGCGCTATGCCGACCTGCTGAAGCAGAAGGCAGCGAAGAGCGGCAACTGCAACGGCTGCGGCGATGGCTGCCTCTCAGGGACGCTGGTGCAAGAGGCGTTGTTTTATTGATTAGCAAGGAGATTTGTATGCAACGAGCAATCAATCTGGTTGATTATGCAGCGATTGTTAGCAACCGCCCTGATGTAATCTTTCTATTGCAACCCCATCTTACGATGGATCAGGTCAAGGCGGAGCCGACTCTTGATGGTATGGCATTGCGTCTGGCAGACCTTCCTGATGAGCAATTCAGGGCAATTCTGGAGATCCTGCGCGATGGAAAGGGAAGGCAACCAGGCATTCCCAAACACAAACTGCGAATCTACGAACGCAATGGTGGTTGGAAGCGAGTTTGACACTGCCGATGGAGTGGCTGAAAAGGACGGCAATGGCTGCACGCTGGTGCAAGAGGCGTTGTTTTATTAACAGGAGGGATCGACGATGCAACCCATCACAATGCAGATTGGTGACGCAGAGTATATTCGACGCGATAGTGTGCTGAACTGGAGCAGCGGCGTTGAAATCGTGGGGAATGGGCAGGAGTGGCAGCTAGAGATGCCCTCCGTTCTGAACGGCGTAATGCGAAAGTACATCACCCGCGATCCCCTGCTGGAGCACGGGATTGACAAATGCATGCGTTATGCCCAGAGGAATGGAATAACGTTCTTGCGGCCTTCAGAGACAACAATGCAGGGCAATGCGCTCTATGTGCGCACGGCTTCCCTGTTCGTTATCACTCGAGCAGGGTGCGCATTCCACAACGGCGATAGGCAGGATATCAACCGCCTGGTTGAAAGCTACGGCGGTACGTTACTGGTTGAAGAATACTGAACAGAAAGGGATATTCACAATGCAAGTCACACAGGTTTCATACGAGCGGTTATTTTCGCAGGATATGCCGAGCTACGAAAACGAGCGGTTGGGTGTGGTGATTACAGTTGAGCCTGGGGAGAATGTGGCGGATGTGCTCACTGAAGCGCGCAAGATAGTCGAAGCGCAGCACCGCCTTTTCAATGAGCAGCGCGATAGGGAGCGGAAACAAGGGCAGCTTATGTACAGGCTTAACGTAGACATCAGTGTTGCCATCAAGAAAGCCATCATTGATGCCAGCAAAGCAGGCGCGTGCAGCGAGGAGGGGATGGAGGATTCTCATCGTTACTGGCAGGAAATCACCGACCTGAGCGAGTACGAGAGAATCAACGACTATCTGGAGCAGAACGGCGGCACCTGGGGGCTGTGGCAAGTTGCGTGGCGGAGGCAAATAGCAGAACGCGACGATGACTATGAAGATGATGATTACGACTATGAAGACGATAATTACGACGACTAGCTGATTGCAATGGGGCAGGGGCGCGGTGAACCCCGCGTCCCTTGCCCTGGAATGGAGGAGCACAATGCAGAAGCAAGGCGACCTGCTGGCTATCATTGACGGCACCGAATACCGCGCTGTCGTGCTGCGCGTCACCCCCGATGGGCAGCAGGAGTTGTATAGCGGGCGAGAGGAATGGGAGCAGACCGACGCGGCAAGGATTGCGTCTCGTGACCAGCGCATTGCCGCGCTAGAAGAAGAACTGGCGCGGCTGCGCACCACACCCAACGCGGGCAGCGAAAACGGGGCGCGGGCGTGCCCGCAATGTGGCAAGGTGTGCAAAAACGAGCGAGCGCTGCGCACCCATATGCAACGGGCGCACGGGATGCACCTGGATGGAACGCCGCTCAGGCAAAACGGGACGACCAGCCAGAACGGGGCAGCCGTGCAGAACGGGGCGGCCAGGCAAAACGGGACGACCAGCCAGAACGGGGCAGCCGTGCAGAACGGGGCAGCCGTGCAGAACGGGGCGACCAGGCAGACGCGACGAGGCAATGAGCCTATTCCCTGCCCTGAGTGCGGGAAACTCCTCAAACCAGGCAGAGAGATGGCACTGCACCGTATCAATGTTCACGGCTGTCGCGGGCCAGGCATTGGTCAGGGACGCGAGGCAGAGACCAGGGGGCAGCCCAATGATGACACGGAGGGCGAGTGAGCACGGGGCAAACCTGGAAATAGGGGGGGGCGAGGTGACTGATAAGCGGTCATCTGCGTTGCCTCCTGCCCAGTTACCACCCTCCGACCACGAGCCGACCGAGGCCGACCTGGACGGCCTGGGCAACTATATGCGCCAGATGGGGGAGATTCCCCTGCTCACACAGGCCGAGGAGGTCGCCCTCTGCAAGCGCATTGAGGAGGGTGATGAGGCAGCACGCGAGCACCTCATCAATGCCAACCTGCGCCTGGTGGTGAGCATTGCAAAGAAGCACCAGGGGCGGGGGATTCCATGCGAAGACCTGATCCAGGAGGGCAATATAGGGCTGCTCAAGGCAGTTGAGAAATTCGACTGGCAGCGCGGCCATAAGTTCAGCACTTACGCCACCTGGTGGATCAGGCAGGCTATCATCCGCGCGCTGGCCGACAAGAGCCGCACCATTCGGTTGCCTGTGCATATGACCGAAAATGTGCGCAAGGTGAAGCAAGCGATGGCGCGCCTCAGCCTGGAGGGAGAGCAGCCGACGCCCGAGCGCCTGGCTGACGCCCTGGGGTGGTCGTTGAAGCGAGTGAAGAATGTCATGGCAGCAATGGTTGAGACAGACTCACTCGACCGCTCTGTTACTGATGATGGCGACACGTTTGCTTCGTTCATTCCAGGCGGTGACGACACGGAAGGTGATGCTGTTGAGAGAGAGGTCAACGGCGAGATACACGCGCTGGTGGGGATGCTACCCGAGCGAATGCAGTACATCATCACGCGGCGGTTTGGCTTTGACGGTGACAGGCCGCGCACCCTGCACGATGTGGGGTTGGAGTTGGGCATTACGCGGGAGCGCGTGCGCCAACTTGAAGCCGAAGCACTTGAGCATATGCGCCACCTGGTTGTTGGTTGCGATCTACAGGCATTTCTTGGGGAATAATAAAATGAGCACCTGGTTTGATGACATTGAGAGTTTGAGCCGCTACCTGAACAGTGTAGGCGATGCTCCCCTGCTCACACAGGCCGAGGAGGTTGCGCTTGCGCAGCGCATTGAAGCAGGCGACGATAGCGCTTTCCACGAGCTTATCACGCGCAACCTGCGCCTGGTGGTGAGCATTGCAAAGAGATACCAGGGGCGGGGGATGGCGCTTGATGACCTTATTCAAGAAGGGTCGTTAGGGTTGATGCGGGCGGCGGAGAAATTTGAATGGCAGCGCGGCCACAAGTTCAGCACCTATGCAACCCTCTGGATCAAGCAGGCGATAGTGCGCGGGTTGGCCGACAGGGGGCGCTCTGTTCGACTGCCTGTGCATCTTACTGAAAAGTTGGGGCAACTCTACGATGCCTTTGATAGATTGCGGCAAGAGTCGATAAACCCGACGCCCGAGCGCCTGGCAGAAATCCTGGGCTGGTCTCTGCAATCGGTCAAGCGCATGCTGCGGGTGCTGTCAGGCACGCTCTCGCTTGATGAACCCGTTCACCAGGGGAAAAATGGGGGGGTGTTGTGTCTGGGAGATATGTTGCCATCTGCCAGTGACACCGAAGGCGAGGTAACAAGCTTGCTACTGCGCGAGCAGATGCATGCGCTGGTGGGGATGCTACCCGAGCGAATGCAGTACATCATCACGCGGCGGTTTGGCCTCGACGGTGACGGGCCGCGCACCCTGCACGATGTGGGGTTGGAGTTGGGCATTACGCGGGAGCGCGTGCGCCAACTCGAAGCCGAAGCGCTGCAAATGCTGCGCGACCCTGCTCTGGTGAATGGGCTGCGGGCGTTTGCAATGGAGGAGGAGTAAACGATAGGAGGTAAGGAATGATCTTCTCTAATCGCGGCGAGGTATCGCTCTACGACCTGGTGCTGTCGGGGCGCAAAACGCAGACGCGGCGGCCTTGCAAGGAGGGCGACTATGCGTATCTGGGAGAGGAAACCTTGCAGCTTGCCAGCACGCTTTCCGATGGGAAGCAGGTGCTATCTGTCTACCGCGCTGGTCGGCTGAAATGGCGTTTTGGCAAGTGGTATGCGGTGCAGCCAGGGCGCGGAAAGCCTTCTGGCGGGCTGATCCACCTTAGCGGCATTGCCTACATTGCCCAGGCAGGCAGTATAAGCCATCCTGATGCCCTCGCGGAGGGCTTTGCATCGGTGGAAGCGTTCCAGGCGGCGTGGGTGGTGATATATGGCGAGGAGGCATTGATCCTTCCCTGCTGGCGGCTGTCGTGGCTTCCGAAGAGGTACAGACAGAAGGGGTAATGAAAAGTGTTAGCGGTAGGGGCAACGTTGCCCCTACCAATTACAATGAAGGGAGCACCTGCATTGCCTTCCCCGCCTGGTGTTGCCCTCCCCGCCTGGTGTTGCCCTCCCCGCCTGGTGTTCCCTTCCCCGCTTGCTTTGCCTTCCCTGTGAGGATCGCCAGTGCTGGCCGCGCTCGGGCTGGCGCTGTTGTTATTGCCTGCTTTGCCTTCCCCGCCTGGTGCTGATAGCTCAGAATCAGCAGTGCCAGCAAGGTTTTTTCTGCTTTTTTTGCCTGCAACGAGGGTGGGGAAGGTAATACTATAGGGCAATTTGCCCGCGCTGCAACAAGGGAAACGCCCGTCCCCCTGGAACCCAAAACGATCCCTTTGCGAACCTCAAGGCGAACCGCGCCGCGAACCCAAAAACGAACCTCAAAGCGAACCCGACCAGGGGGGGGATTTCCCGAGTCGCGCTACCCGTTGCCCAGGGTGAGGGGCGCGCCTGGTCAATGGATCGGTAGCCAGCGCCAGATTGCCCAGGGGCGCGTGCCTGTGCATTGTGCCAGCCAGCACCATACTCGACCAGCGGCAGGGTGAGCAGCGGCAGCACTGCACTCCTCATTGCCCAGGGGTGTGGTGCGCACTTCGGAAATCCCGAAGTCAACGAGCGCCAGCGCCAGCAGGGCCGAGCACGCCTGGTGCCTGGGCATTGCCAGCTATCGCCAGCGATGCCCCCCCTGCCCAGGGTCGCCAGACATGCCGTACCCATTGCCCAGGGTGAGGGGCGCGCACGTTTCCGCACCAGACCAGGCCGACGGGGGTGGGTTGCTGCCAGCTATCGGTGCCGCTGCACAGCAGGTGGTGGTGGCTATCGCCGGCGCTGCTACGCCAGACAGCGCGTTGCCACATCGTGAGGGCGATAGCCCGCTCGTGCGTGGCAGCAGGTCGGGTAGCCAGCGCCAGTTTGCCCAGGGTAAGGGACGCGCCCGCGCCCGACCAGGAGTTGCTCCCCGCTGCCGAGCCACCCGACCAGGGGCTGCCCCCTGCTGGTGAGCTACCCGAGGAATGGTCCCGAGCCGCACCCGACCATGGGCGCGCCTGCTGAAGAGGAACCCGAGGGATGGGACACGCTCGCGCTCGACCAGAGACAGCCTGGTGCTGGTGAGCTACCGACCAGGGGCGCGTCCGTGCGCGGCAGCATTGCTACTCATTGCCCAGGGTGAGGGACGCGCTCGTGCGCGGCAGCGGGTCGGTAGCCAGTGCCCGCGCCAGATTGCCCAGGGTGAGGTGGGCAACGCTGCTATCCTTTGCCCAGGGTGAATGGGGCGCGCTCGTGCGCGGCAGCGGGTCGGTAGCCAGCACCCGCGCCTGATTGCCCAGGGTGAGGTGGGCAGCACTGCTACCCATTGCCCAGGGTGAGGGACGCGCCCGCGCGCGGCAGCGTGTCGGTAGCCTGCCAGACAGCCGCGCCAGCTTGCCCAGGGTCGTCTGGCACCACTGCACCCACCAGGCCGCCAGTATCGACACAAAGAGACCATCCCCCTGGTAGGGATGGTCTGCTGCTGCCTTGTAGCCAAAGGCACCGAGCGGCAGGTGTCCACGCGGGATCTGCTTCTCTTTCTCTGGTTTCAATCGCTCCCTATCTCCTGCTCCCACGCGCTCATCCCTATTCCATACACCCACGGCACGGCAAGCTCATCAAGGCGCACCAGCACCCGCCCCTCCTGAACTTCATAGGGCGGCGCAGTCGGGGAGGTTTCAAACAGTTCCGCTACCGTTTCCACCGCGTAGGTCTCCAGCGTGCCAGGAGCAACGTCAAGATTGGTCAACTCCAGCACCTCGTCGGGCGTGAGTGCAACGTTCCAATGGCAGCAGGTGCGCGCCCTGGGCAGCGCCATCATAGTAAGCGCGCACAGATCGCCGCGGCGGTGCATGCACCCCTCACAGCGCTGGTCGGCGCGCTCAGGCCACCCCTGCTTGTTGCCATACTCGCAGAACCAGCAAGGCAGGTCATTGTTGAGCAGCCAGAACTGTACATGGCACCACTGGAGACACACTCAAAGCCCCATTAGATTGCAAAGATGTTTCCGTAGCGGCGTGGTGAGGGGGTCGTCGCCATTGTTCAACTGAAAGAAGCCACCGTAGCCCGTTGGAATGGGGTGTGTCATCGGAAACGTCACCTCCAGGTCGGAGGTTTTCACCAGGCTTGTAACAGTACACCAGACGTTGGGATTGAAGCGGTCGGTTACCACGGCCATCAACAGTCGCGCCAGCGCCAGCCGCAGCGGGATATTGACGGGCTGCGCTTCCAGCGGTGGGAAGGGAATGTCAATTATCGGGTAGTCACTTTCAACCATCATCCACAGGTTTGCTGGCTCCTGGTCGTCAATGAACTGAATGTAGCCCATCGGGGTCACATCGTCGTACATTCCCACGGGGAGGCTTACCCGCGCCTGGTGCGTCCAGGCGGAGCGGAACCACCAGTGGGTGATCTGGGGGAACGCCTGCGCAAAGGCCAGCGTTTCCCAGAACTCGCGGGCGCTCGCGGTGGCGTGCTTGCCTACAGCCATCACATCGCCGCGCCACCAGAGGGTTGCTTTGCCTGGTTCCCATGCAATCCCTGAGCCAGTGCTCTTGAGGTATGCGTGACCAGGTGCCATTATTTCCTGTTGTGCCATGATTTTCTCCTATCGAATCTTATTGAAGAGCACGCCCAGGCGCTTTCCAACCACATCAGGCAGGTCGGAGAGTTGCTCAATGTTTGTCCAGTTGCCCGGGCCGTAGATTTCATCCATCGCGTGATTGTTCACGTTGCCGTCACTGCTTAGAAACACCCCATATGTTACGATACCCTGCTTGCGGGCATATTCCATCTGTTTTACTGTCGCAGCATGATCTGAAAGTGCCCCGTCGGTAAGACTTACAAACAGGCGGTTCTTCTCTGGCCTCGCCATCAATGATGATGTTGCCAGACCAGCAGTGTCTTCCAATTTTGTTCCAGAAAGATTACCAGCAGCAAGGTTCCCCATTCGGTTAATGTCGGTTGTTGTGTCATCCATCGCCTTGTATTGAGCATTTACTGAGCCGAAGCCGCGCACTTCATAGGGGATTTCAAGCTCATCGAAGGTATCAGACAGCACCATGGCTGAGTCATACAGTGTGCCAGACGCGATGTGGTCTTGCATACTGCCTGACATGTCGAGAGCAATACTGGCAGCAAAACTAGTCTGCGGCATATCGCGGTGTTGCGTGCGGATGTCTTTTTCGCCCTTGACCGCAGCAACCATTCGGCGGCGGTCGAGTTTGCCCTCTTCCTGATGGCGCATGCGCTGTTTGACTTGCTCGCGGATGGCAGAGAGACGCTTCGCCATACGCCGCGCAAGCTCTTTGTGCTTCGGTCGGCGCGCTTCAAGCGAATTTCGTAAGCCTGGACTTATGTAGCTTGGTGTTTGTACGTCCGTCGTAGCGATTTCTTGCCCCTGGCGGTGAAAGCGCTCCTTTCGAGAGGATAACCTTGAGTTGCCGAGCGGTTTGTGCAATTTGTGTCCCAGATTGTCGGGTCGTGATTCGCGCTGGACACCGCGGTCAATGGTTGTGGCAGCTTCAGATTCCAGGTCGTCCAGAATGCGCGTCAGGTCGTCATCGGAGAGTTCTCTGTCAACGTCCTTGAGATTATCACCTGTATAATTTTGGTCTCCCTTCTGGTCTCCCTGCTGGTTGCCCTGCTGATCACCCTGCTGATCACCCTGCTGATCACCCTGCTGGTCTCCCTTCTGGTCGCCTTGTTGATCACCCTGCTGGTCTCCCTGCTGGTCTCCCTGCTGGTCGCCTTGTTGATCACCCTTCTGGTTTCCCTTCTGGTCACCCTTCTGATCACCCTGCTGGTCTCCCTGCTGGTCTCCCTGCTGGTCTCCCTGCTGGTCTCCTTGTTGATCACCCTTCTGGTCTCCCTGCTGGTCACCCTGCTGGTCTCCCTGCTGGTCTCCCTTCTGATCACCCTGCTGGTCTCCCTGCTGGTCTCCCTGCTGATCGCCTTGCTGATCATCCTGCTGTGGGTCGCCCTGCTGTGGGTCGCCCTGCTGTGGGTCGCCTTGCTGTGGGTCGCCCTGCTGATCACCCTGCTGTGGGTCGCCTTGCTGTGGGTCGCCCTGCTGATCACCCTGCTGTGGGTCGCCTTGCTGTGGG
>JGI11876J12873_1000264_pt1 | contig 11312 bp, 9 predicted proteins | sample ElkSloMetagenome_4_FD_12873 | JGI IMG/M metagenome (IMG submission 12873) | reverse complement strand
GAAGAGACAGAATACAATTACAGTAACTAAACTATTATTATGAAAAACTCACTATATTATTTACTTCTGGGAATTTTGCTGCCTATAGTTAGTGTAGCTCAAACAGAAACTGAAAACTACATTTACACAAAATCATACAAAAACCCAAGAACAAGTCCATCGACTAATCCGTCTGATTATATGGAGCAGGTCAATTACTTCGACGGGCTGGGAAGACCAGTGCAGAGTATTGCCGTAGGTATGGGCGGACAAGGCCAGGATATCATCACCCATATGGAATACGATGAGTTTGGGAGACAAACCAGAGACTACTTGCCTTATGCTTCTAATGAACCATCATCCAGAGCCTATCGTACGGCAACAACAGCTTTAAATGACTTACAAGGCTTTTATGTCAATAAATATGGAACTAACAAAGCTTACAGTGAAAAGCATTTAGAAGCCTCTCCCTTAAACCGAGTATTGGAACAAGGGGCTCCTGGTAATGACTGGCAAGTAGACTTTAATAATGATACCGATCATACGATTAAGTTTGACTACCAAACCAATACATCAGCAGACGGAGTGAAACGATTTGAGGTGGTTTTTGATCATACCAATTCTACGGTAGACCATAGTTTAAAATACGTTGGAAACTACGCAGCTGCCCAGCTGTATAAATCGATTACTAGGGATGAGAACTGGCAACCAGGTCAAGCGCATCCAAATGACCATACTACAATTGAATTTAAAAATAAATTAGGACAGGTCATTCTCAAACGGACTTTTGCGGCTAATCAATCTCACGACACCTATTACATCTACGATGATTACGGGAATCTATCCTATGTACTATCACCTGAAGCAAGTGCTTCCTCTAGTCTGCCAACGACTAATGGGGCGACAGTTCCAAATACTTTAATAGAGAAGTTAGGTTATTACTACGGCTACGACCAGCGTAATAATTTGGTAAAGAAGCAAATACCAGGGAAAGAGGCAGAGTATATTATTTACGACAAACTCAACCGCCCCATTCTAACTCAGGACGCTAATTTAAGAGCAGATGGGAATAAATGGCTGTTTACGAAATACGATGGTTTTGACCGGGTGGTCTACACAGGTATTTATAGTCCACCACTAATTGACATAAATACTTTCCAAGCCAATGCGTATTCTGATAGATATAGGTATGCTTTAAGTGAAGAAAAAGACGCAACAGGTGGTTTTGCTGCAGGAGGTGCAACTGAACCAACAGTGAACTATACCAAAGACGCCTTTCCAACACAGAATATGGAGGTTTTGACGGTCAATTACTATGATGATTATGATTTTGATGCAATGGACGATCTAACAATTGCAGCTGAATCTATTTATAGTAATCGTCCCTTTACAGATCGTACCAAAACCTTAGCGACGGGAAGTCTTGTCAAAGTCTTGGATACGGATAAGTGGATCGTAAGTATCACCAAATACGATAAGAAGGCTAGACCGATCTACATGCATTCAAAGAACGAGTATCTTGAGTCTGAAGATATTATACATATGAAGCTCGATTTTTTGGGTCAGACTTTAGAAACACAATCAACTCACATTAAAACAGGCAAAGACCCTATCATCACAAGAGATTATTTTACTTATGATCATGCCCAGAGATTACTATCTCATAAGCAAAAAATAAACGACTCTCCTTTAGAGCTAATTGCAGAGAACAAGTATGATGAATTAGGACAATTAAAACGTAAGAATGTTGGGGGTGAAACAGCCCTGGATGGATATGCCGATATTGTGGAGATGGATATTAGTCCAGATGGAGTGATAAGCCATGGGACGGGTGAATGGCATTATCCATCTCGCATAAAGACCAAAGGACAAATCCCTGTAGACAAAGAAGGAGGGGTACAGTTTACTGTGCTAGAGGATGATAAACATGTGCGAGTAGGGCTGGTAGAAGCTTCAAGCACCTCTACTGAAAACAAATATTTTGATTACGGGATTTATCTTGAATATTCAGGGACTAATCAAACAAATACTATAAAACTGGTACTGAATGGAACGGGTACATCAGGCAATTACGGGACTTACCAAATAGGCGATACCTTTAAGGTAGAGCGTCACATAAATAGTAATGGAGACATTACTGTAAAATTCTATAAGAATAATAGTATATTTACTACTGTGAATGCTACTAATGCAGCCCTTGTGGGTAAGGCCGCGTTTAGCGGTCCTGGTGGTCGAATAGATAATTTTGACCTTATAGGTCCATTTATTAGCAAGAAATTGCAAAATATTGACTACACCTACAACATACGAGGCTGGTTAAAAGAGATCAACCCTATGCCTAATTTTAATGATGGTATTGGATTAAGTGACATTAGTAATAATGACCTTTTCAATTTTAAACTAAACTATACTACAATAGAGGGTAGCACATCTATAACAGATCCTAATGTAAAACCCTTATATAACGGAAATATCGCTCAAACGATATGGCAGACTAAGAACATAGATAAAAGTAAACGCGGCTATGCTTATATGTATGATGCGCTTAATAGAATAACAGGAGCCTATTCAAGAAAAGGGAATGATCTGGATCAAAGTGATGCTTATAACATATGGGGATTGACTTATGATAAGAACGGCAACATTGGAGTACTAAGTAGAAATGGGGATAATGATGCCGGCAATCTTACAAAATGGGATGAATTAAGGTATAACTATGATGGTAACAAGCTTTTGTCTGTAATTGATGTGAGCGGTTCACCTCAAAAGCATAAAGGATTTAATGATCAAAATACAGTAGGTGATGATTATAGTTATGATGATAATGGAAATATGATTGAGGATAAGAATAAAAATATAACCTTGATATCATATAATCATCTCAATTTACCAACTCGAATTGAGATAAGTAGTTCAGACCAGGGAGCTGGCAATATAGAATATGTTTATGATGCCACTGGAGCTAAAATGAGCAAGAAAGTAGTCCAAAACGGATCTATTGAAACATCAACAGATTATGATGGCAACTTTATTTATAAAAATGGAGACTTAGAATTCTTTAACCATCCAGAGGGCTATATAGAACCAGTGACTCAAAGTACAACTGGTTTTAACAAATTCACAGGAAGCACCTTTCAAACAAGTTATAACTACGTCTACCAATACAAAGACCACTTAGGGAATGTTAGACTGTCCTACTCAGACAAGGACAATAACGGCTCTATCAATGCCAACACCGAAATCATTGAAGAGAAAAACTACTATCCATTTGGGTTACAGCACAAGGGGTATAATATTGTTGTAAACGGTACTGAAAATAACTATCAGACGTATAGTGGTAAAGAGCTAAATGAAGAACTTGGGTTGAACTGGCTTGATTATGGTTGGAGAAATTATGATGCAAGTATTGCCAAGTGGATGAATCCTGACCCTTTAGCAGAACAATATTATGCTGTCTCACCTTATACTTTTGTTGCTAATTCACCAATTGTTCTTTCAGACCCTAATGGTAAAGAAATATCATTTTCAATTACTAGGGATGAAAATGGAGAGATAACAGGTGTCAACATAAATGTTACAGGAAAAATAATTGATGAGACTGGTAAGTTAAGTCAAAAGCAACTTGAAAGAAGAAGGGATAGAATATTAAAAGGCTTCTCTAATATAAAAGTTGAAGGCGATGGAGTTGCAGTATCTTTTACTGGAAATATTGATGTTGCTAGTTCTGAATCAGATATTGATAAATCAGACCACGTTTACCGTATTGTGGATGATATAAAAAATGTCCCTGGAAATGGTCACACAGACCCTAATACAAACCCAGTGGGATTTGCACCAACAGGGCAGAATGTAGTTTATTTAGAGAGGGATTTTACTTCTAGAACTGCTGCTCACGAAACATTTACACACTCGGCAGGTTTATATCATATTTGGGATTCATCAGGTGGTCAAACATTATCTAGATATGATGCTGAAGGATATGCGGGAGCTAGAGAGACAGCTCGTTCAGCTCAATATCCAGAACACGTTCAAAAAGCTGCTGAAGATTATGTTTATTATATGACAAGGCAGGCTTTTACAAGAAATGATTTACCAAAAAATTTAGCTCATCAATCTTCTACTACAAACTCTAGTGGAAACTCAATGGCAGGTAATAAAGTAACAAGAACACAAGTTAGGTCAATTATATATAACGTTATAAATGGTAGAAGTAATAAAGGTAAACAGAAGTCTCAGTAGTATTGTAGTATTGCTATTGCTACTGTCTTGTTCTGCAAGTAAATTAAATGAAAGTAAAAAATCGACAATGGTTATTTCTTTTGGTTCTGTATATGAAAACGAAAAGCTCACATTGTCTGTAAACGATAAGGTTTATTATACAGATAGAGATATTAAAACCAATTCTTTAGGAACTGACCCCAAAAGTTATATTGAGGTAGAAGCCGACAAAGTACACCTTAAAGGTTTTTTTATGGCTAAAATCGACCCTGAATTTGATAAAGATTATACTAGAAAATTAGAAATAGATACTGTTTTGTATCGAAATAAAGGGCGTAGAATAATCATAGGGGCAAATTATGACAAATACCACATAAGTCAGCAGAACAAAAAGTTCAAAGTAGAATAAATATTGAAATAGACCACTCTTCGGAGCGGTTTTTTTATGAGTAAGCCTTTTTGGTCTTGGTGTCTCGGATAAAGGCATCGATGATTTTGATAACGGTAAATTTATCCTCTTCCGTAAGTCGCTGAATCTCTTTCATACGATTAAGCATATCAATATCCACGACCTCTAAACTGTCATCTTCTGACATTAGATAATCGAGGGAAACACCTAAAATATGTGCAATTTTATTAGCGTTCTCAACAGACGGAATAATATCATCACGTTCATATTTAGAAATCGCATCACGAGAAACACCCACATACGAAGCTACATCTACTTGAGATAACTTTTTCTCTTTTCTAATCTTGGTAATCTTCTGTCCTAAACTCATAGAATAGTCGTCTTAATGTGCTTAAATGGTAGTAAACTATACTTATTGGGCAAATATAGTCAAATAAAAATAGTATTGTCTTTGTTTATTGAATAGTAATATCTAATATTGCAGAGTAAACAATACAAATAATAGAATTATCTGCATTATGGATAAAAATATTTTAAACACTACCAATCCAAACCATTACGAATACACCACAATCCATTTAGAGATAAGCGTTCTGGGCGGTATCAAGCTCAACCACTTGGACAGTTTACGGGTAACATTGAGTATTAAAAAAGTAAAATCTGAAACCAAGCTTCGCCACAACATTGATTTATACAATGACAATCAGGTTGAGAAACTCGTTAGAAAAGTAGCGGAACGCATCGAGATAGGAACATCAATAGTACGCAGAACATTACAGGAACTGACCAACGAACTTGAAACCTATCGCCTATCACAGCTTGACGTGGAAGATGCGAACGAGTTTACCATTAGGGAACTCACAAAACAGGAACTGCGAGCCGCAGAGGCATTTTTAAAGAAAGATAATCTACTTCAGGCAACCAATGACCTAATCGGAAATAGCGGAGTTATCGGCGAGGAAACCAACAGACTGTTGATGTACATCATCTTTACAAGTCGCAAGAGTTCAAACCCATTACATTGTATCAGCTTGGGAAGTTCCGGAACGGGAAAGACACATTTACAATCTAAAGTAGCGGAACTCATCCCGGAACACGACATCGTGGATATGACGGTATTAAGTGAGAATGCTTTTTATTACTTCAACCGCACAGAATTACAACACAAATTAATACTAATCGAAGATATGGACGGAGCGGAAAACGCACTTTATCCATTACGTGAACTACAAAGCAAAAGGAGCATCACAAAACGGGTCAGCCATAAGGACAGAAACGGAAATACCAAGACCATCAAATTAACGGTTGAAGGTCCTGTATGCGTTGCAGGTTGTACTACACAAGAAAGTATTTACGAAGATAATAGCAACCGTTCCTTTTTATTGTACATCGATGAAAGCCACGAACAGGACGAAAAAATAATGCAATATCAACGTAAACTATCGGCAGGAAATGTAAACATCGATACAGAAATCAAAGCCAAAAGACAGTTACAGAATGTACAGCATTTACTTAAAAAAATACGTGTAGTCAATCCTTTTGCAGAACATCTACACTTGCCACAATCCGTATTTAAACCAAGACGTACAAACAGCCATTACCTGCAATTTATAGAAGCAGTTACCTTTTACAAGCAATACCAAAGAGAACACAAATATGATGAAACTACAGGTGAAGAATATATAGAAACCACCATCGAGGACATACGGGAAGCCAACGCACTTTTACAAGAGGTTTTACTGCGCAAAAGCGATATGATAACGGGAGCTTGCAGAAACTATCTGGAAAGCCTTAAAACGTACCTAAAGACCAATAACCAAACAACCTTTACAAATGCTGAAATCCGCAGAAACCTGCGCATAAAGGGAACGACATTGCGACGATACCATACACAGCTCATTGAGGACAATTACATCAAGAAAACCACCAACAACAAGTACAAAGGTTACATCTACGAAATCGTAAGCTATGAGGAATATACAGAGTTACAGGAGCAAATAAACAATGCTTTAGAGAACTGTATTACCATAATGGAAGTGAGCCAGTAAGCCACTATTAAGCCACTAACAAAATGGCTCACTTAACCATCACAATTTTAAATCATTACTAATCAAAATAGGTAAACCGCTAAAAAAGTATGCCAGTATAAAAAACTGTCCAGAATGAAACATCTAAAATTACAAAGTGAGCATTATAAAGTATTGGTAAAGAGCTACAAACAATGGCTAGATATACTCGGCTATGCAGAAAGTACCGTCTATAATCTACCTAATCATTTACAAGAGTTCTTCTATTTTTTAGAACAAAAACAGATTATAAATATTAATCATATTACATCAAAAACCACAAAAGAATATTACAGTTACCTGCAAGAACGTAACAACGAAAGAAGAAACGGAAGTTTAAGTAAAAGCTATCTCAACAAACATCAACAGGCACTAAAAAAGTTCAAGGAATATTTACAGAACCACAATCACAAGGGTATTAATATCCATCTAAAATATGAAACCAATCCAACAGAAGAAAAATTAAATATACTCACGCAATCAGAAATAAAAGAACTGTTCCAGGCAACAAGTTACAGCCATAATGAAAAGCGGTTTAGATTACGAGATAAAGCGATATTAAGCATTGTTTACAGTTGCGGACTTCGCAGGAATGAAGCGGTACACTTGGACGTTAAGGACGTGCTTTTTGATAAGGAACGCTTGTACGTCAGAAAAGGAAAGAACTACAAAGAAAGGTTCGTGCCAATGAATGCTTACAACCTGCAAGTATTGGAAGATTACATTTTTGAAGCTCGACCAGAATTTACAAACTTTAGGCAAAGCGAAGCTTTGTTTATCAGCCAACAGGGAAAGCGGTTAAATGGAATGTCGTTCGCTAATCGATTAAAGGCCATTGTACTGGCCACAGAGAACAAAAACATCGAAAAAAAGGAAATTACACTACACACATTAAGACACTCAATCGCCACACATCTACTGCAAAAAGAAGTGCCATTGGAAAGCATCAAATCCTTTTTAGGGCATAGTTCTCTAGAATCTACTCAAATCTATACACACCTTTTAAAAACCGTTGAAAATGGCCGAGAAGCTCGACACCTAAATAACCAATAATTATGGAAGAATATAAAACACATCTACAAAAGAAAGGGTACGCAGAAACCACCATCGAAAACTACATAAAACAAGCACAATTATTTATAAAATGGTGCAATAGAAACCATACCACAGCTATCGAAATCGATTATAAGGATTGCTTGAAATACATCAGATATTTACAACGAAAAGGAACAACTAAAAAGACCGTAAACCATCGATTGGGACGTGTAAAAGTCTATCTAAATTACTTGGTGGAAGAAAACTATAAAAGTGAAAATCCTATCGAGAACACTAATATCAAAGGCGTAAAAAGAACCATCAATTATAACCTGCTTGAAGCTGATGAATTAGAGGATTTATATTATAGTTACCAAACTGAAAACATTAAAGACCAGTATCACAGATTGACAGCCAAAAGAGATAGAATAATAGTCGGTCTGATGGTCTATCAAGGATTATGCACCACCAATCTAAAAGCGCTGGAAGTGGAACACGTACAAGTTTACAAAGGTAAAATCTATGTTCCAAGTCATAAGAAAATGAACGCAAGAGAATTAGAGCTAAAACCTTGGCAAGTCATAGAGCTGTTGGAATACATCAAAGAAGTTAGGGAAGAAATAAAACAGCGCAGGAATATAGAAAGCGAACGTCTGTTGATACCGAATAATGAACGATTGGGCAACACCGTTGGCAACATCATCAAAAAGCTGAAAACGACCAACCACAAAGCCGAAAACATCAATCAGATTAGAGCAAGTGTAATTACAAACTGGTTAGGGCAATACAATTTAAGAAAGGTTCAATATCTTGCTGGACATCGTTACATCAGTTCAACCGAACGCTATTTACAGGATGATTTAGAAAACCTTCACGAGATAGTCAACAACTTCCATCCGATAAGCTGAAAAGAAAAATCCGAACATAAAAATCCCCACAAAACAAAACCCAGTTTTTTGCGAAAAGCAAAAACCCTCTGTCTTTTGTTTTGTTCCGCTCGCCACCGCTAAACGTGCTTTTTGTCTGCCACTGCGCTCACACAGCACATTGCTTTTTTAAGGAGGTATTATCTTAATATCAAGGATCCTCAAAAAAGCAAAGAGCTGTTGCCAACGCTCACGCCAAAAATCACCCCAAGCCATATTTACATAATGTAATAGTTATAGGAGCAACCGCAAGAAAACCAGTCTTAAAAATCAAAATTTGGTAAGCGGTGGTCCTATAACCACATTATGTAAAATGTCCGCTACAGCCAACGCTCACATCCGAACTGAATAAGAAACATCCGAACTAAAAAGAAAAACTCACTCTTGCGTGACGTTCAATCGGCACTTTGCCTATCATTTTAAAAAGCCGAAGATTGCCCAACGCTCGAAATCCAGCACCTTTAAATCTTCGCCTTTTTAAAACGACACCGTGGAAGGCAAATCCGCCAAGGTTCGGACAAACCTCTATGGTTCGTGAATACTTGCCAAGACCAAACCATAAAAAACCTACAGAAAAAGGCAAAAAAATGAGCTTTATTGATATGGCAATCAATACCAATTAGTATATTTATGTCTCGAAAAGATGATGCAGAAAGGACGTTCTTGTGAAAAATTTTTAGAGGGAAACCGCAGAAAGTAGCGCCATAGTTGAAAAAAATGCGTTAACGTCTATCCTTTTGGTCTTGAACATAAGGGTTACAATAATGTGGTAAACGGCATTGAAAATAACTTCCAGACGTATCAAGGACAGGAACACGAAGAAGAGCTTGGTAAAAACACTTATGCGTTCCAATGGAGAGATTATGACCCTGCAATTGCACGCTTTAATAAAATCGATAGGTTTGCTGAGAAGTATGCAAGTATCAATCCCTATCATTTTACAAGTAATAATCCAATAAGATTCAATGAAATAAAAGGAGATAGCCTTTGGATTAATTATAAGGGTAATAGTATTTTATATCAAAATGGAAATTTATTAAACAAAGATGGTACAACTTACACAGGCAAGGGAGTTAAAATTAAAAAAGATGGCACAACAAAATTAAAGGGTTTTTTGAAAGATGCAGTTGATGCCTTAAACACAATTTCTAATGCTGAAGGGCAAACAGGAACAGATGTAGTATCTACTCTACAATCCTCTGAAAATAATTTTTATATAGATAGTGCTAGCAATAACCCCAATGGAGCAGGGAGAAATGAGTTCATTGCCGACGAAAGGAAAAAAAGCTATGCAATAGGTATGATTGCTGCAGGAAGTGGTAAATATGCCGAATTTGGAGGTTCTGGAGGTACTGTGTATTGGGATCCCAATGGTGCGAATTTACAAGAGTTAGGAGGTGGTACAGGTAATAGACCCATAACTAATCTAGCCCATGAAATGTTCCATGCTTATGATGCTAATTCTGGTTTTTCAGATAATAGACCTGTTCTTAATGGTCTAAAAAGAAATGAATGGAGGGCATCTTATTATGAAAATCAAATTAGGAGACAGCTTAATTATCCATATAGGGAATTCTATAGGTCAGGAGGTACAAATTATAGACTGCTTGATAATCAAGATAAACCTATTAATGTTTCGCCACCTTCAATAATATGGATTAATGGCATGTAATTTTTTTAAGATGAAAAAAAAGATACTTATTTTATTTGTTTTGTTATTTATCTCTTGTGGAAGTATTGATACGGTAAAATTTACTGTTTATGAAGCTGGTAAAAAAAATATATATAGTACCAAATTACCATCAGGCTACATCATAACGAAACACAATGGTGAAATATTTGAAGAAATACATTATAATTATTCTGATGGATCAATATTCTATTATACAAACGATTATCAGTCAGGTGGTAATGTAAATAAGGAAAAAATAAAAAAGTTTGGTGAAAAAATATTAATTAAAACTGCTGTTAATGACACTCTTGATATTAATGGGATAAATGAATTTGGAAGAGAATGGAGAGAGAAGAAAAGGTCAAATCTTATTTTAGGTTATATAAATGCAAGTACGGAAATGGCAAACAAATTTGATAAAGCGATTGAAAACATTTCAAAAAAGTAACACTTAATCCAAATAGCTCGGACTTGTAGTCCGAGATTATAAAGTGATGAGCCACTCAAGGAATAGGGTGGTTTTTTTTTGTTTTAAGAAGCGTAAGCTTTTTTAGCCTTGTAATCTCTTAGTAAAGCATCAATAACATTAAAGATTTGTTGCTGTTCATTTTCTGTTATATTAGCAATAGCTTCCACACGTTCCAGTATTTTTTTATCCTTTACAATTACAGAACTATTACCAACGAGATAATCCAAAGAAACATCAAGAGCTTTGGCAATTTTACGAGCAATCTCAATAGATGGCAAGACTTCATTGTGTTCGTATCTTCCTAATACATTTTTATGAATATTAAGTTGAGAAGCAAGGGTCAGTTTGTGATATGCCTTGCTTTTTTCTTAGTTCTACTACAATAGTTCCAAAATCCATAAAAAGAAACTTAATAAGGGTTTAGTCCGTTGCAAATCGCTGAAACCGCGATAAAAGTGTTCCAAAGCCTGTGCTGAGCTGAGTCGAAGTGCTGGAACAAGTCGCTTAGACATTGGGTTACAGCTAAATTGAAAATTCT
>JGI11876J12873_1000257_pt1 | contig 11472 bp, 10 predicted proteins | sample ElkSloMetagenome_4_FD_12873 | JGI IMG/M metagenome (IMG submission 12873) | reverse complement strand
AGTAATCTCTCAACATACTTGCCTAAAATATCGCTTTCTAAGTTCACCCAGCTTCCTGGCTGCAAATAACTCAAATTAGTTTGGGCATAACTGTGGGGAATAACTGCCACCTTAAACCAACTCCCTTGGGGATCACACTCAGCAATGGTTAAACTGACGCCATTGACTGCAATACTTCCCTTTGGCACCAAAAACCGAGCAATGTGACGCTGCCATGACTTTTGTAAGGATGCTGGTGCAGTAAAACACATAATCCAGGAATTTGAGGTTTTTACAGAATTCTGAAGTGAACCAATGCCATCAATGTGACCCGTGACAAAATGTCCCCCTAGTTTACTGCCTACTCGTATCGATGTTTCCAAATTCACATAAGTGGCTGCTTGATGTCGTTCCCCCAGAGTAGTACGGCTCAAGGTTTCATCTGAAGCTGTTGCCACAAAACCTTGGGACAAAATTTCTTCAACAGTCAAGCATATTCCATCGACGGCTACACTATCACCAATGGCAAGATTGTGTAGAATTAAGGCTGCCTTGTCAGGAAGACAAGACAACTGAAAACGATCGCCGCCTAGCGGTTGCAGGGTGCCTAGTGCTTGAATTAATCCTGTGAACACGATGTTATCAAAGTAGCTGGTCGTGGATCGCCGATTATAGAGGCTTCGTGATAAAATGATTTTGTAGGTAGTGAAGAGTAAGTCTAACTAAGAAACTCTTCTGAACTAACCAGTGTTTAACGATTGGTACTACCCAAGTACCGCGATATACATCAAGCCAGAGTGACAATTTAAGCACTTGAAGCACTTACTTCATAGCTGATCAAAACGAGTCTATCTTAACGTTAGGAGATAAAGCAAGGAGGTGGCAGTTCACCAAAGCGAGGGAGATTAACCACTAGAGAGCTATTGGGGACAAGGATAAACGGTTATGTGTTTTTTTCATAAAGTCCCGAAACAAACGTCCTGAGACTGGGGCATACTTGGAGAAGATAATCTTTTTGATCTGTGTCCAATTCAATGATAGAGGACTGATTTTGGGGTTAATCGGTGAAGTAAAGGAAAAGTAGTATACTTGTTCTAGTTTTAATCCATCCAATGTGGCTTGACTGCTTCGCTTTGATGCCCTCGACGCCGACTGTATTCTAGAGGCTAAGCTAATGATTGAAATGAAAGTTGCTGGAATTGCATTAGATGCTGTCACCCGTAGCCCAATCGTGCTGCTGAAAGACTCACTAGAGCGACGCGCTCTGCCGATTTACATTGGACAAGATCAGGCAAAAGCAATTATCAGCGCTTTGGAACGCCAAAAAGCTCCCCGCCCTCTGACACATGATCTGTTTGTGGGTCTCATGGAAACATGGGAGATGAAGTTGGAGCGGATTATTATCCACTCCCTCCAAGATAATACCTTCTATGCGATCCTCTGCGTTCGTCAGGGTGAAGCCAAAAAAGAAATTGATGCTAGACCGAGTGATGCGATCTCGATCGCGCTTCGCACAGATAGTCCAATCTGGGTGATGGAAGAAGTTATCGCTGATGCATCAATACCCGTTGATCGAGATGCGGATGAAGAGGAACGACAGGCTTTCCGAGAGTTTGTATCGAGCATCCGACCGGAAGACTTTTCCCAGCATAAAGGATTTAAAACGGGCGGTGAAGCTTAAATGATACAAAGATGAGAAATGCATTATCGACGGTTTGGGAAAACCAATCTGTGGCTATCCGTGTTTTCCCTGGGAACCATGCGCTGCTTGGCGGGTGAGTCCGATGCTGATGAAACCATACAGCACGCGATCGCGAATGGGATTAATCATCTAGAAACCGCCCGTAGTTATGGTAAGAGTGAGCCATATTTGGGGAATATCCTCAAAAAATTACCCGTACCCCGAGAACAACTCACGATTACCACCAAGCTACCGCCAACGCCTGATTCTCAGGTCATGGAACAGTGGATTGATGAATCCTTAGAGCGTCTACAGCTCGACTATCTGGATTGCTTAGCCATTCATGGGATCAACACCTGGGAACATCTGACCTGGGTCGATTCCCCTAGAGGGTGTATGCAGGCGATACAAGACGCCTTAGCAGAGGGTCGGATAAGACACCTTGGCTTTTCCACTCATGCTCCCCTAGAGGTCATATTAGCGGCAATCCAGACCAATTTATTTGAATTTATCAACCTACATTATTACTACGTCTTTCAGCGCCATGCTCCAGCCGTAGAATTAGCGCACCAGAAGCATATGGGGGTGTTTATCATATCTCCGGCGGATAAGGGTGGACGATTGTACAATCCCCCAGCGAAACTGGTTGAACTCTGCTATCCCTTCTCGCCACTGGAGTTGAACTATCGTTTTTTATTGAGCGATCGCCGAATTACCACCTTGAGTGTAGGACCTGCTAATCCACAGGAATTGGACGCACCGTTAGCCGTTGCAGATCAAGATGGCTCCCTGACTCCCCAGGAAATCGAGGTATTTTCTCGATTAGAAACCCAAGCTCACACGGCTTTGGGAACGGATCGCTGTAGCCAATGTTACCAATGTTTACCCTGTCCGGAAATGATTAATATTCCAGAGGTATTAAGGCTGCGGAATTTAGCTGTAGCTTATGATATGACAGATTACGGGACATACCGCTATGGCATGTTTGAAAATGCGGGTCACTGGTTTGCTGGGGTGAAAGGGAATCGGTGTACAAGCTGTGGTGACTGCTTACCCCGTTGTCCGGAACAACTGGATATTCCTGGTTTGCTAGCTGATACTCATCAACGTCTCAATGGATCTCCTCGGCGTCGGCTGTGGGGATAAATTGGAAGCATCCCAATTTAGCAGGTTAGCTGTTTGAGCCGCGATAAGTGTATCCAAGCCAATATCAAATCAGCTTTTAAAGTCAAATTCGGGTAAACTGGGTATCCAATTCCCTGATTTTAATTGCATCTCTATGGTTCCTATGCCCAGTTACCGCCCCAAACAACTCTCCCTTGGTCCATTAGAGGCAGAAATCTTAGAGATTATTTGGCAACTCGGTTCCGCTACCACCAAAGATGTCCACGAACGAATCTTAGCTGATCCAGACCGAGAGTTAGCCTATGCTTCCGTAACCACGGTATTGCGCCGCCTCACCCAAAAAGGCTGGCTAACGTGCGATCGCCAAGATCGGGCATTTCGTTGGCAACCCTTGCTCTCGCAGGAGCAGGCGCGGATGCTGCAAGCCCATGATCAGTTGAAGCGATTCCTGGCGGTGGGAAATCCGGATATCATCGCCGCCTTTGCCGACAGTCTCGACCAAGCTAGTCTAGAACAACTCGACGCGATCGCCCAGCGTTTGCAAGCCATCCGCGAAGCGAGGGAGGAACAATGATTCATCTAATCCTAATTCTGAGTGCTTTAGCCGTGGCTTGGTTAACCCGAATCAGTTGGTCAGGAAACGAGAGTAATTATCAGCAGCGCTGGCAAAATGCTTTAACCAAGTTCTTATTTCCGCCACTGCTACTGATGATGACAGCAATCTCTATCGTCTGCATGGGACCCCAAGGGCAAATGGTTTGGCGATGGGAGGGCTGGTTCAGTTATGGGTTAGCTGGCACTTTCTTAGGATTTGTGGGAGTGTCAGGGTTGAAACTGGCGTTTGCCGGATGGCATTCTCGGCAACAGGTTCGCACCTATCCTCAGCAAACCCTTCATGGTAGAGCAATCCGCCTTCTCGACACACCCTTAGTTTTTAGCGCTCAAGTCGGATTTTGGCAACCGGAACTGGTGGTGAGTCAAGGCTTATTAGAGACACTGGATACTGATCATTTGCAAGCGGTTCTCACCCATGAAGACGGACATTTTCATTATCGGGATACATTTTGGTTCTTTTGGTTGGGCTGGATGCGGCAATTTTCTTATGGATTAACTAATACAGAAGCGCTATGGCAAGAACTATTACTGTTACGAGAAATCAGAGCCGATCAATGGGCAGCACAACGGGTTGATTTTTTACTGTTAGCGGAATCCCTGTTGACGGTTGTAAGCACACCGCTGATGCATTCTGAAAGTGTTTGTGCGGCTTTTAGCTGTACTGCACCTAAAAATCGTCTTGAGGAACGGATAGAAGCGCTCTTAGCTGACATCCATTTACCTAACCCAACTCATCTATACTTACTTATCTGGTGTTTATTATCATGTTTGCCGCTATTTTTAATACCGTTTCACCGATAATTTTCAGTTTTTTAGAACAAATGACCAATGACCAATGACCAATGACCAATGACAACTTAGTGAGAATCGTGATTGGGTTGGTTTGGCGTGGGAAGAGAATGATTGTCGGGATGAAAGAGGGATTCTTCAGCGCCGATAGGAATACGAATATTCCCCATACCCATTGAACCAATACTCACTAAGCCCATCGTTTGAAAACCAACAGCTACCGTTCCCATAGAAACTAACCCAGCCGAGAAGACTCCCATGGCTACAGAACCTAGGGAGAACACTCCCATGGGAACAAAGCCAATTGAAATTACTCCCATGGGGACTACACCAATAGATACGATTCCCAGTGGAGCAATTCCGATGGCAAAACTTGAGGCTTGTGGTGGTGAGAAGAGATTTTGGACATGGGACACTGAAGCTGATAATATTTGGCTCTTGATTCTGGCAAAGCGGCAAACCATTGTCAAAAGACAGGCTGTCAAACTGGGTGTAGGGTGTGGGGTGTGGCGAATAGGTCAGCCGTGCTACAATTGTCCCTGTGCATCAAGTCTTTGTTTGACAAAGAATTAAGACTGCCATCGACCCAAACGCGATCGCCTATACAACTGCCCAGCTAACCATTAAGTTGACACCAAAGACGCCTCGTGCGCCATGTACTGACTTATCGGGTTAAGTTATAGACAAAACTAATCATATCCAGTAGAAATTCTAATCATTAAAGCGAAGCGTTAGGTCTAAACTCCTTTAAACTTAAGCGTAAGGAGACGAATGCATAACCGGGGAAACCGCATCTACAACTCTTTATCTGAAAGAACATAACAATAAAGATAAGAGTTCCCATAATAAAGCCCCAGCTATAAAATGCTAAATTTTTTACCGCCAACCTCAAGCACCGGGAGTCAGGCTTCCGATCCTTTTTTCACGCTCTCTTTGGATATGCTGTGCGTGTTGGGGGAAGATGGTCATTTCCAGCAGCTTAATCCGCGATGGGAGGAAACACTCGGCTTTACTCACCAGGAACTTTTAGCGCAACCTTGGCTGAACTTGATCCATCCGCACGACCACCCGGTAACAATCGCGAAGCTAGAAACCCTAACCCGTAATCCGACTGCATCGATCCGCTTTAGAAATCGCTGTCGTTGTGCTGATGGGTCTTACAAATCGCTGTTATGGAATGTCTCAATCCATCCCGAAAACAAATTGGTCTACGCTGTGGTGCGTGATCAAACGGAATGCAAGCAATCTAAGGAAGCCCTACGCGATAGTGAAGAACGCTTCCGTTGTCTGGTGGAAAATGTCAAAGACTATGCCATTTATATGCTCGACCCAGAGGGACGGGTCATCAGTTGGAATCAGGGTGCTGAACGGATTAACGGGTATCAAGAAGAAGAGATTCTCGGTGAATCCGTGTCTCGATTTTATTTACCCGAAGATGTTCAAGCAGGTAAACTACAGCAAGCCCTGAAAATCGCGGCAGAAAACGGTCGGTTTGAGGATGAAAGTTACCGAGTTCGCCAGGATGGATCAAGGTTTTGGGCAAATGCAGTGATTACAGCGCTGTACGACAAGAAAGGGCGATTGCGCGGGTTTACCAAGGTAGTCCGCGATATCACTGAACGCAAACTGGCACAACAAGCACTACAAAATGCTCATGATGATTTAGAAAGACGAGTTACCGAACGCACGGCTGAACTGGTACAGGTCAATCAGCGACTCAGACGGGAAATTAAGGAACGTAAGCAAGTCGAACATCAACTGCGGCGATCGCAAGCCCAGTTGGAACAACAGACTCAGCAATTGCAAGACGCCCTGCAAAAGCTGAAACACACTCAAGCTCAACTCGTCCACTCCGAAAAAATGTCGAGTTTAGGGCAATTAGTTGCTGGCGTCGCTCATGAAATTAACAACCCGGTCAACTTTATCTATGGGAACCTGAATTACGCCGAGCAATACTTTCAGGATATATTAGAGTTACTCGAACTTTATCAAGAATCCAGTCCCCAACCCTCAGCTAACGTTCAAGAGCATATCGAGCTGATTGACCTCAATTTTATTACTACCGATCTGCCGAAATTACTGCATTCGATGAAAGTGGGGGCAGATCGGATCTATCAAATCGTGCGATCGCTGCGGAACTTCTCCCATCTGGATCGTGCTGAGAAAACCTCGGTGGATATTCATGAAGGCATTAATAATACCCTGTTGATTTTAAAAGCAAGGCAAAGCACCATTACCGTTGTCAAAAACTATGGTGACTTACCCTTGATCGAGTGCTATGCAGGACAATTGAACCAAGTGTTCATGAATATTCTGTGTAACGCACTTGATGCCTTAGAAGAAGAGTTAGAGAAAGGCGCATTGGGCGAGAGTACTTCATCCAAAAACCCCATGATTGAGGTTGGTACGCAGGTGATCAACGAAAACTGGATTGCTATTCGGATTGCCGATAATGGCGTGGGTATTCCCGATTCCGTTAAGCAGCGACTATTTGACCCCTTCTTTACGACCAAACCTGTTGGTAAGGGTACGGGATTAGGCTTATCTATTAGTTATCAGATCGTGGTGGAAAAGCATGGTGGACATCTCAAGTGCTTTTCGTCACCAGGTCAGGGAACAGAGTTTGTGATTGAAATCCCCATTGAACCTAATCTACAGCAGTACTGTTGTTCAAAGGTCTATCAAAAGCAGGTAGATTCAAATGTTCGATCATCTCAATCGTCAATTTCTAATTCCTTAAATCGCATGGCATTAAATTAAGGGATTATGAATTGTCAGGGAACAGTGAGCAATGACATAAGACAAATTACAAATGACATAAGACAAATAACGATTTACTTAAATGATCTTAAATTCTTTGAGTGCAGGCAAAAAGTTTCGGTTTTCATGACTAGGGCGACTAAGTTTAATTAGGGCAAAGCGCTGGGTGGGAGTTAGAGCTTCCCACTGTTCAGGCATGAGGGAAACGCCAAATTCTTGGGCTTTCGTTTGAACATCCTCAGGAATTATCGTCGCGTCCATCCAGGCTGGATTAGGATCGATAGGCAGTTCTGAGGCAGGTTTCCCGGTATAATTCGTCACTAATTTTTGTAAATACTGCTGATAGGCTTGGCTTTCTTGGGCTGTGGTTGTGGGCATTTCCACTAACGTCTGACGTTCTTGCTGGGTGAATTGATGCCAGTGGGCTAATTTAAGTTTGACGCCACAGGTGTCTAATTTCATTCGTACCTGCATAGGGATGCAGCGTAAGGAATCGACGAAATCTTGCTCAAATTGGAAGAAGTGAGTCATAGTTTAAATCACAATTATGTAAGGAGATGGTCACTGTTTAAGCTGAAATAATATGACATAAGACAAATTCAATGAGTTTTTTTTGCTGTAGTGCGGCGGATAATCCAGTAACTGATGGAGAGAGAGAGAATCGCCAGGGCTAAACCAATAATTTCAAGTCCTCCGGTTTTGTCAAGGTTGAGAATGATAATTTTACGGGCAACGGCAATTAGGGAGGTGACGATAACCAGTTCAACTTGAACAACATGCTTCCGCAGATAAGCAGTAATATTTTCCAGAATTTCCAGGGCAATCAGAACATTTAAAAATAGCCCAAAAATTTCAAACAAGCTTTCATTAAAGAAACCGAAAGGTTCAACCAATAATTGTTGAGAGAGAACGATAATCAGATCGAACATTGCCACCAAGATGACAGCAATCATCACTACAGACAAAATCTTGGAGACAATGCCCTCAACCTGTTCAATCGCACCCAGAAATGCACTGTCCCCACAAGAATTTTTGAATAGAAGGAGTAATTTTTTCAATCGTTGCATCTTTCTATAGGAGTCACCCTGCCACAACGATACTATCATTGATTGGATAGTACAAGCATGATTTTACTTATCTCCTCAGAAACTGGAGATGGGGACAGCAGTGATGGAGATGGGGGAAGTCCAGTTGCCAGATGAGGCTTAGAGGTTAAACTCACCCGGCGGGATTACATCGGCAATTCTTTAGCCTAACTCGGTTTATCAGTGGTTTGTTTAGTCTTGATGATTCCTAAGGAAACAATGTTTTAAAACCCAGAGACTGGGGAACTCTAAATGAGCAATCATTTTGTGGCTAAACTTCTTTCAACTTGGATTCTAAATCAAAAGGCTGTCCATAATCCCAAATTTTCATGTCTAAACGATGATTGTATACCGTGATTTCCAAGTCAACGGGAGTCGATTGAGATAAGCCTTTGTGGGCATGACGAACAACATTTGTAAACGCCTCAACTAGAGCGATTTGACCTAATTGCCAAACCTGTTGGGGAATGGGTAAATGCTGAAGCTGTCCATACCATTCTAAAATTTGCTCTACAGAATTTAGGTCGCTATTGACGGTAAGCCTTAGGTTTCGATAACGAGACTTCGTCCGCTTTCTGCGATAGAAATTGACCAAAGTCAAAATCAGACGTTGGCAGAAACAAACTAACCGAGCCAAATAAATTCTTTTGGTGGCATTTCGGTAGTCTTTTAACAGGTTCTTGGTCATAGGCTTTGCTGATGAACAAACAATTTTTATGGTCTCGGGTACGAATGTATCTGATCTCATCGGCTATCTGGGAAATAATTTTAATGCCCATTCCGCCTTCAGGGAGTTGCTCTAGGGTATTTGGCATTTGCATTTGCATAAGAAAAGTCCCCTCATGGAAAGAAACTAATTTTTAGTATCCACGATTTTAAGGTCGTGCATTGTGATAGGTAGATTGACCGTAACGTGATAATTTCTGTTGGTCTGGGTAACTGATTGCACTCCCTAAATGTAACTTGAATCACACTAATACGGTTAATGCAATCAAATTCGTTACTTTATCTCTATGAAAAATTTTCAGTCGCATCGATGACTGAAACGATTATCCAGACTAGGTTTTGGACTCAGGACTGGAGGGTAGAAGTAACAGACCCACTAAAATTTCCCTTGACTGCCTTGCTTGTTTGGTTTAGAGGTGTTTGCAGGCGGTCGGTATGATGCAGCAGTAGCTTCTAGGGGAAAGGTAGCGTAATCACCTTTATACATTCTAAATGATCAATGCGATCGCGCCTAGTAATTGGTCTAATTGTTAATTGAACGGTTGAGACAAGCCGATAGTCCCTTTACTCTGGAGTGCTGATCCCCTCACACGACGGGGGGTCTGGGTTGGTCGCGCCATCAGCATCGCTGGGTTTCATCGTCGGGTTCGTCTGGATATAGTCCTCCAGCCACTTGCAACCGTATGTCAGTAGTTCATCTAACTCATCTAATTTTCGGATTTCCTTGAAATCCCACAAAATTACAGTATTGTTCGCACTGGCTAATGCTAAGGTTTGACCGTCAGGAGAGAAACTCACGCCTCTAATCCCGTCGCGATGTCTGGGTAGAGTTCTGAGGAGACTCCCATCCCAATTCCAGAGTTTCACTGTTTTATCATCACTGGCTGTAGCAATGATTTTCTCCTTTGGTGAGAATGCCACACTCCGAACCTGATCTCGATGTCCTTGAAGCGTCGTAATGTATTCTCCTGCGATTGTCCAAAGTTTCGCTGTATTGTCCTCACTGGCTGTAGCGATGATTTGACCATCTGGCGAGAATGCCACACTCCGAACCCAACTTTTGTGTCCCCTGTCTCCTGTGAGTGTCGTAATCAATCTGCCATCCGGCTTCCAGAGTTTTACAGTTGTGTCATCACTGGCTGAGGCAATAATTTGACCATTGGGACTAAACGTCACATCCCTTACCCAGTCGCGATGATCCTTTAGTAGAGTCTGTTGCCATTCGCCGTCGAACCTCCAGAGTCTGACGATATTATCTCGACTGGCTGTAGCAATCGTTTTACCGTCGGGAGAGACACTGACATCAAATACCTGGTCAGGATGCTTTAGAATCCATAGCCGTCTACCGTTGCCTGTCCAAAGTTGGACGGTTTTATCATAACTTGCTGTGGCGATGGTTTGACCATCTAGGGAAAAACTAACATCCAAAACCTCTTTGTTGTGACCTTCAAGATTTTTTAGCAGTCTATAGTCTGGTGTATGACTTCCATTGGTTGAAGAATCCTTTTCCCATAGTTTTACGGTGCTATCTGCACTGGCTGAGGCAATCCTATCACCGTTAGGACTAAAACTTACATCCCAGACTTTATCTGTATGTCCGTTGAGGTTTTGTTTGAAGCTTCTTTTACCCAGTTTCCAGACTTTTAATGAGTGATCCGCGCTGGCTGAGACTAGGCGATTTTCAGATAAAAAACTCACATCATAAACACCATTGCTATGTCCTGTTAGGGTTGTTTGCAATTTCCCATTATTAACGTTCCAAACCTTGATCGTGTTATCCTGACTCGCTGTGGCAATTTTTTTTTTTTTTTTTTTTTTTTTTTTTTTTTTTTTTTTTTTTTTTTTTTTTTTTTTTTTTTTTTTTTTTTTTTTTTTTTTTTTTTTTTTTTTTTTTTTTTTTTTTTTTTTTTTTTTTTTTTTTTTTTTTTTTTTTTTTTTTTTTTTTTTTTTTTTCATTGTTTAAGACACTTACATCCCATACAAGACTTTTATGCCCTTCTAAGCGATTGTGTTCTTCTATCCAGTAAATTGACTGTTTTAGTGCGGCGACAATTTGAGCATGAATCTCTTTATAAATGTCTTGATTGGAGAGTAATGTGCTTTTTTGCCTCAATTGGCTTCCCGCATTAATCGCTTCGATCAAAGACTCAAATTTTTGACCTGATGCAAACAAGGCTTCTGACGTCTTAATTCTGGCTAAGAGTTGGTTTTTTTCTGCTGCTTGTCTCTGGGATTCTGCTGCTTGCCTCTGGGATTCTGCTGCTTGCCTCTGGTGTTGTGATAAAACCGTCGCTATGACTAAAATAAAACATACAGCAACCGCCGCAAAATTTTTCTGTTTTTGGACGTCAATCAATTGTTTTTGGCTGAATTGACTTTTAATTTCGTCTAATAAGTTTTTACTTCTTGGGTTGCGAATAAAATAGGTTAAATAATCGTGAACAATTTGATAGCGTATTCCATAGCTATCAGTAATCTTAAAAACTAAACCAGATTTAACTAGAATGTCTAAAACCAAACTTAATTGTTGAGAAGTTCCTGCCTTTAATTGGTCAGGTTTGATCGCCAGATCCGCTGCCAAGGCTTTGAGCTGTGCCTCCAAATCGGCACGACTTTTGATAGGACGAGGTTTTTTCCCATGGGTGAGTAAATATAAGACCAATTCAGCCGTGCGTTGGTTTTCAGCACCACAATCTTTAATCACTTCTCCTA
>JGI11876J12873_1000255_pt1 | contig 11552 bp, 11 predicted proteins | sample ElkSloMetagenome_4_FD_12873 | JGI IMG/M metagenome (IMG submission 12873) | reverse complement strand
TACTCCAACCATACCACCAGGGATGTGGTGTGTCTGCATGCGATACGCATGGGTAAAGTAAAATGGTCATCTCTGAAACCATGTCTAAACTGAAATAAAGCATAAACAACTCCTTGCCTAAAAGAGCAAGTTTTTTATCTCTCTTTAATCTTTCCAAGTCAGGGCTGTATAAACCCTTTCCTCTAATTTCCAGAAGAACTTGGACTATTTCGACCATGACCGCGTCTCCTTAAGTACAGTATCTATAACTAGCGATTATACAGATTAAAAGTATTGGGGTCAAATAGTTTGACACAGTTGAAGTGACCTTCTTTATTTTTGATAAAATCTATTATTTAGCCACCCAACATGAAGTAGACGGCGCTTTTGCCAACTACACCCACCATGTACGTGCTACACGGCGATCCGGCCTGCGCCACCCGCCATACCTGTGCTACACGGCGATCCGGCCTGCTCTACCCGCCTTCTATTCTACGACGCTGCACATTCGCCGTCTCTGCCAGTCTTCTGTCATGCGCTACGGCACATGCGCCGACACCCGCCGTACCTGTAGGAGACCATCACAAACCGGGGGCTCGCCCATTCTGATGCGGGATCATCATCAGGCTGCCGCCGCCAGTGCTGGCTCAGGCCGCTCCATTTCCGGATACCATTCACCAAAGGTGGCGCGCAGGTCATCATTGAGCACCTGCACCCGCACCTGGAGCAGTCGATGTGCCCCCTGCTTCGTCCACCGCATCTGTTGCTGCTTCACCATCCGCTTGCTCACTACCTGATTGACCGCTGACTCGGTGAACCCGGTCGCAATCCGCTCGCCGTAGCGGTAGCGCTCACCATAGTTGGGAATCCAGTCGCGATTATTCGAGATATAGTCGTGAAACTCCCACAGCCGCTGCGCCAGTTTTGCGGCATCTGGATGCGTTTCCCCCCAGGCTTCAACATCGTCTGCGAGCCAGCTCAGTTCTTGCAGTGTACGAAAGACATTTCCGTGCCACAGATACCATTTCACCGACCCCAGCACCTGGGCCGGGTCGCGGACACAATCAGCTCGCGTTGCCGCTGCCAGCCCGTTCACCTGCTGCTGGAGCTGGGTAATGCGCATCGTGACGTGAAACCAGTCCAGGATATGTTCCGATTCGGGGCTCAGATACAATTGCAGCTCGCGCACCGTCGCGCCGCCATCCGACAAGAACGTCAGATCCTGATTCATCTGCAAGCCCTGCGCTTTCAGGACTTCAAAGAGGCGGCGTTTGGGTTTGGTATCAGAGGTCTGCACAAAGCTGAAGCACTTTGCGGGTCGGTCAAGCGGGATGCTCTTACCGACGATCACTTCGAACCACCCCGCCGTCCGATTGTCGCCCTCCCGTGCGTGGACATACGCGCCATCGAGGCCCACGGTGATACGCCCTTCTGGTGGTGGGAGGGCTTCCCACGCGCGTTGGCAACCTTCCGCAAACATCGTTTGTTCCGGGCCCAGTGCCGCATCGAGCCGTTCCGCGGCCTGGTGGACGTGGCGTACCACCGTGCTGTGATTGGTCTGCAAGGGAAATACCTCTTCCAATGCAGCAACCGTGCGGTCGAAGGAGAGGAGCGCCGCCCATTTCGCCTGCAGGTAGCGCCGTTCGGGCGTGGTGCGTTCGGGCAGCCGTTCGGCCAACGGACTGAAACTCTGTTGGTCGGTCTCTTGACAGGCACAGGTGTACAAGCGTGGGCTTTCCAGCGTCAGCGTGCCAAAGAGCGTGCGCATCACCAGGTCGTGCTGGCCTTTGCGGGGGCGCGGCGCATTGCAGTGCGGGCACTGGCCGTGCTGCGCGACAAAGGCGGCCACCTGCTCAGTCACCAGCACCTCCTGAAGACCCGCCAGGATGGTCTTTGCGTCATCCAGCGTCAACCCGAGCGTTGCCAGCGATAGCTCGGCTCGTTCGAGCGTCCCAATGGTATAGTCGGTCGTGGTCGCGGGATCATCCGTCTCGACCGACACGTGGATCGTTACTTTCATCATCGCCTCCTTGCAGTACGTCACACCCCGCCGCCATCCAGAGCGTGATGCAAGCGGCGGTTCACGTCACGCCGGTCAAACTGGTGGGCTGTTGCCCAATACTGCAGCTCGTGTAGTTCTTCAACATAATCGCTGATCGGCGCATCTCCATCGCTCAAGATGTCAGCCAGCCGCTGCGTGATATAATAGCCCGAGAACTGCTGCTGGAGCACCAGAAAGGCCCAGGGGCCGCCACAGTTTTCGAGTGGCGCAGCCCGCGCGCCGCCCGTGCAGGTGGGGTACACTGCACCCGGCTTGGCAGGAATGGCCTGCTCCAGACGCACCTCGTGCTGCCAGCCATCACCGAAATCATACGCATAGAGAAAGCGTTCATGCTGCCGAAAACGAAAATCCTGCAACCGGATATGCGTTGGATCATCGCGGAAACCGGGTGTTCCTGGATACCAGATGCCATAATCGCACCCGTGAATATGAAAGCGATGGAGATGGCAGTCGCCCCAGCCAAATGCCTGTTGAATGATCGTGTGAAAAGCAGCCAGATGCGTGGTTGCGGGGACAAGAATGCGCCGCCAGATCATCGGGCTGATACCGCGCAGCCAGATGCGGAATTGGTAGATATCACCAGGTGTACCAGGGAGATCCGTCATCTCCACGCCTTTCTCATCCAGGAGCGATTGCTATCGCTATCGTAGCAGACTGGACGGCGCACGGCAAGGGCGTCGCTCCCGGCGAGCCCCCAGACGGTGGCGTAGCGATGCGTGGAGACCGCATTGGAATGAGCCATACCTACAGGTTCACTGCAGCTTCATACGACAATTTTCCCGCATCAGAATGGGCGAGCCCCCGGTTTGTGATGGTCTCGAGTCTGGGTGGTGGGGTGGCAGCAGTACATTGTCAGTTTGCGAATAGTGCGATCAGGTATTATGAATTCTTGACCCGACAGACATGAATTTCTGTAGAGCATTTATGACCTTCTCCGGTTTAATGCGTTCCATGCAGGCATGGCTACTTTGCAAACACTGGTTGGTTTTGAAGTTAGTTAGTTCACATAGATTGCAATACTCATCGGATGTAACAACTGCTAAATTTGGTAAAGGGGGCGACCAGAGTCGAATGTATGAAGTTAAATTCCCGAAAATGGCGACCGTTGGTGTTCCTAGGACAGTAGCAATATGCATTATTCCCGCATCAATTGCTACACAATACTGGGCGAGGCTAAGAGCCTGTGCTACTTGTAATAGTGTGAAGTGACCACGCATATCCAAAATTGGTGTAGTATCGAGGAGCGCTTGTTCTTGGTTTTCGGTTGTATAAAATTGCTGTTCGACACTTGGATGACTCCCTAGTAGACCTACACTCAACCCTCGTTCAGTACACCAATTAATGACCTCTATCCAGGATTTTGTTGTCCATCGCTTCACTGCTCTAGTGGTAGATGTTCCTATTAACACTTCTGGTATTGTACATTGTATCTCGCCTCTTGGTACTTCAAATATGATGGGGTCATCAGGTACATAGGCCAATCGACAAAAAATCTCGCCGATAAAACCAGAGTTGAATAAACCTGAATGCCTTTGCAGAAAATCTGGTTTTCCCCAATCATTCTCTAGCCACATATAGTCAACTTCGTTTTCAAGGAATGGTAGTTCGGTTCGGAAATCTGACGTCAGGCACGGCCCACATACATATTTACCTTGCAGCATAGCTGCAACCAGGCGATTTGTATGAGATGTTTCTAAATTCACCACCAGGTCATAATCACCAAATCCTTGTCTCCGCCTTATAATGTAGCTCAGTAAATCTTCAGGTTTTCTATCTCTGCCATACAGAGAAGCTCTTGAGCTTATGAGACTTGATGCCAATTCGAATTCTCTTGTTAATTCACCGCCAAAATAGTCAATAGTACAGCCAGGATACTTTCTATGTAAACCCCTGAGTAGCGGAGTAACTGCAACGAAACCACCGACCTTTTCAGAAAATAGAACAGCAATATGGGGATTTGTTCGCAACGGTTGGTTAGCGAATCGCTTCATTATTTCCTCGTTGATTTACTATGGCAATCTACGTCATTTGTAAATAACAACCCGGAAACTCAACTTTCGCCCGTAATTGGATGAAATTCGATTTTTCCAGGGAGGTTTTCCGGTTCATACCGCCAGCATTCCGATAGTATGGAATGACTGCCCGCAATGCCCTGGCCCGTTTGGGCCAATCGCAGAGCCACGAGTTTAGTCAGCAGGACTTGGAGACCATCACAAACCGGGGGCTGATGCGTCCTGGTGCAGAAAAAGGGCCGTGTGACGCTCCAGTCTTCCCAGCACGCTGCCGCATGTCTGCTGCGGTTTCCGCTCGCAGACATGCGGCCGATTGGGGGCCAGCCCTGGCTACCACCTCCCACTCTGCCAGCGCAGCGGAGCAGCCCCGCATGTGCTGAGCGTCACGCCATCTGTCCGCAGCAGAATGGACAAAAGCAAGTGGCGTCTCGCGCTGCACGAGGGAGGCGTTCCTGCATCCCAATGGGCTAGCCCCCGGTTTGTGATGGTCTCCCACGGCACTGAGACAGGCGCTTTTGGCCAGCACCGTGCCGTAGACCCAGAGCGCCAGGCCCAGGGCATGGGCAGCGCGCATGTGGGAAAACTGCTGCGTTATCATCTGCTCGATCTGGTACAATTCACGGGAAATGCGCATCGTGCACCTCGGTTGATCAGTGGATTCGTCCCCCGATCATGCCAGAATGATGCGCATTTCGCAACTTCGGTTAGCTCGTTACATACCCGTGTAAGGGACTACCATGGGTCAGAAGTTGACATCAGGAATTCCTATCTATGGTATAATGCGGGTCAATGTATGATGAAACCCCTCGCACGTGAGCGACCGTACATGGTGCTAGGTATGTATTTGTCATTTGTGAGAGCATGGGTATGCATTGGTTGCCAACACTACAGTGTAACACACCGGGTGGCGTGGTGGCGCCACGCCACCCGGTACAGAGTGTGACGGAAAGTTTTCCGCGAATGTGGCAACGCGCATCCTGGTATATTGCGCGGTTGCGCGGTTGGTGCAACGGTTCTGGCTTTGCGATGGAGCGTTTTTTCCAGGGCGACCCGGTTTTGGAAAACTTTCCGCCACACCCCCGGCACATCCCTCGGAGAGGTCAATGAGCGTGCCGCCTGTCATTCTTAGCTATGATGATCCACTGCCTACCGTCGCCAATGACCAAGCGCAGGTGCTGAGCCTACAAGACCTGTACATCCGCGACTCCCCGTTGTGGGCCTTCACCTTGCGGGATGGATTGGCGTTGTTTACTGCCCGTGCTGAAGGGATCCACGGGCATTCCTTCAGCACACAGACGCTGCACCTGCCCCCCGCGTCGACCAAACGCGATGCCGACATCACCCAACTTTCCGGGCAGATGCTAACCACCGTGCTCTGCCCAACACTGACAGCACCGCCTCAGGCAACCATCACCGGGGAACTGATGGCGCATACTGAACCCCCGCTCTGCTGCCTTGTCCAGTACGACATGAACCAATACCTTTCAAATAACGCACGGGGCACATGGTTGTACCTCCACCACGGCTCCGGTGTCTGGTTCCGGCACCGCGTTCCGCATGTCCAAGACCGGCGGCGGTTGGATGACCACCGCATCGCGAAAGCCCCCCTGGGGCATGGGTGGCTGGAAATGCTCTGCCCGTTTCCGCTTGAAGTTCGACTGCGTACGTTTCACCAGGCGGGGGTTGGATCGGGTGCGGCGTGGGGGCAGGCGCTTGGCAGCGATCTCGCGCAGCAGGCGGGCATACAGCGAGGGCTGCTGCGTCGATGCCACCTGCTGAAACTCTGGCACCGCATCCCGCACAATTTCCAGCGCATGCACAAAGCTCAAGCGGTCAGGATCGCAGTCCACGGTCAGCGCCGCGTCGTGCATCAGAACGCGCACCACGTCGTGGGCCAGCAGCACGCCATACAATTCCTAGATCACGCCGACCGGCGTCAGACTGCGCAGGGTGCGACCCACCAGGCGCTGATGGGTGTCGATTTCATCAATCACGATCTCAATCTCCCACCGTTCGTGATAGGCGCAGGCCACATCGTGCGCCGGGGCCAAGCGCGGATTCAGCAGCGTGGTGATCACGCGGTGTTCCTCCCCTTAGCCCGGCAACGCGGGATCAGTGATGGTAGAGGTGATGACCCGCACCAGGATGTGGGTGCCCTGGCGGCGACGCGGATCATCCGACGGCAGCAACTAGGCCAGCACCGAGCCATCCGGCAGCGTGCGCACAGGCACCGGTTGCACCTGGGCGGGCAGCCGACTGAGGACGCGGACGTCGCGGGCACGGGTCGCTGCCACCATATTAAAGCGGTGGAAGCCGCGATCCCACAGCACCAGCATGCCGCGTTGCACCGAGCGCAACCGGCGAAATCCCCCGACCCGTTCACTGGTCTGGCAGGGCCAGAAGCTGGCATCCACGACCGCGTGGGTGCCGCACTCAACCAGATAGACGCCCTACAGACAGGTTTCACCATCCAATGAGGTATACGATGGCAGCAGTTCAAGATAGTCTTCAAGAGATGAAGAAATTGCGACTATCCAATCGGTTAATGGCATTTGAGGGATTGACGTGTTCAGGAAAGACAACTCTGATCCAAGAATTTTCTAAGGTGCGGGAAGATGTTATCTCACCAGAATTAGCACTTGTCGATGAAGACAGGGATTCTGATTTCCCGTTTCTGAGAGCCGAGTTAAGAAGAACAAAATTCATAGATGACTGCTTGGCAAAACAAAAATCAGTGGTTTCTGATCGATTCTTTCTCTCAACAATCGTTGTTGAAGGCGTAAAAACTAACCACACACAACTATTCAGAAAGCGTGTATATGAAATGCTAGAGAGCAATCTTGTCAGGATACCTTCCACTGTAGTATGGCTTGTAACAGAGCCTCAAACAGCGTATCGAAGACAGTTTGAAAGGAACGCTTTATTGCGTAGAGAGCATAGTTTCAGTATGAAATCGCTTGAACAAGTTAGTCTTTTGTATAACGATTTCTTTACTCATTTATACCCAGGCAATATCATACGCCTAAAAACTGACCCATTTCGCCACACTCCCGAAGAGTATTTAGACATCCTTTTTAAGGAGTTAATAAAGCTATGAGCAATCAAGTGCGGTGGCAAGCATTCGGTAATCGAGTAATGATCCGTATGGATAACCAGACAAAAGAAGTTAGGCAAAAGGTCAATATAGATGAGGAGGACTTTAAGGCGACAGGGGTAATAGTTTCATTGGGGGCAGGTTTTGGGGATCAACTATCAATCGGCCAGCGAGTGATTATTGATAAATATGCCGGAGTTTTTATTTATGAAGATAATATCATATACAAGGTGGTTGAAAAGAGAGATATTATAGCGTTTGAGGTACTATGAAGTATAAACTTGCCTATCTCATAGCTACAGGCATGCGTTATGATGACGCATTCATACTACAGGAAATAATCAAATACCACTACAAATCGAATTTCCTTATTATCCATAGCGTGTTTGATCCATTTGATCTATACACACCATATCTGGAGGATGTGGTCATCAAACATCACGAGAATATTCATCAACTGGGATCCTGGCTATCTATTAACCAAACTATACACAAAGCGTATTGCCTAGGATGTGACTATGCTGTATTTACGCATGCTGACACATGGTTTCTTAGTGAAAGGATACTTCTTACTTGGATAAATGCCTTGATAGAAGGTGAAAGTATCATGGTTAACACACATAGCTATAAATACAAGACATTATCAACAGATTGCTTTCTCATTGATCTTAAGAGGGCAGTAGAAGAGAACTATTTCCCTCACAGCTTTCCAGACTGGATAGAGTCTGACGAAGAGATGTATATGCTTATGGAAAGTAGAACAGGAGGAATAAACAAAAATATTATTAATTTGGAACCGAGACAGCTATGGATGCAAGATAAGAAAAAATACTGCAATCGAGAAGAATGTATTCCATTACAACTTGTTGGCCACCATTATCCACAGCCGAAGAAACAGAGAATCAGAGAATACGGTATCTCAGCAAACATCGGGAAACACACAAAAAGATTACTAACAAGCGAATTCTTGTCATACTATAATCTAAAACATAGAACCTCTTACCAACCCTACGTGTAATGAGAATAGTGCAATCGTCCTATAAAACTCCGGTGGTTCTGCAATGGTAGTGCTGTTTTGCAGCCTTTGGCTTGTGCCACCAAACCTTCAACACTACTACTACTTTGTTATTTTACAAATAGTGTGGTTAGTTGTCATGAAAATTCAAAAACAGAGAACAGAACACCAAGATTTCAGAACACTTGTTAATAATTTACTCGATGTAGATGCTCTCAGTACCCGATTTATTCAATTCAATTCAGAAGTGACAGAGTAGTAATACCAAGTGCAACACTACCGAGCTAATACTACAGCGAAGGTTTTAGAAACAGGTTATTCTGATGCCCTGCAAGAAAATACAGCGCGCGCGTTCGACTTAATAACCTATGACCTACAGCTGCGGCATGACCTATGTAAACCTTCGCTGTAGTACTAATAGAGAAATCACTTGAACATCGGACAAAAGGCCGGTTGGGTAGTGCAACCTGGGGGGTCACACTGCAAGCGTCTGCCCGACACTGTGCGACCTTTATGTGATTTCTCTATAAGCAAGCAAACGGTACCTGAAATATGCAGGAGGGATCAAATATGGAAGTTAAACCGTTCTCAAGACATGTGATATTAACACCTGATAGTTTAGGTGTTGCTTTGATGTGTACAGGGGTCTTGGAATTGTATAAGAACATAATAGGTGATTGTGAATTGCATGTTTTAGCATATCATACCGAGTTTTTTGGGAACCTAGATTTCATTAGTCAAGTACACCCTATTACAAAAGATTATCTACCCATTGACGAGCATCTTTTCGAAAACATAATACAAGACTCAGAGTATAAATCAACCCTGTGGAATCTTGACTCTCAACCACACAGAAGATTACAGAAAAAGCATATAACACAGTTGTTAGCAGAAAAAATAGGATTTAGTTGCAACAGAGTAAAGCCTATAGTAAATCTTACACAAGAAGAAATAACCTGGGGATATAAATTTGTAGAGGAAATCAAGTCAATTGGTAAAGGAAAACCCGTCGTATACCTAGGTTTGGAGTCCTCAACGCCTAACAAAGACTGGAAAATAGCCAACTGGATCAGTTTTTTGAGTGAGAATAAAGACAGATATACATTTATTAGCCACGATAGTATGGCCATGAAAATCCCGAATGTTGCTAGAATCAACACAACGAAAACTCAGTTACTATCTATCCTGAAACAGGTAGATGCCTGTGTGACGGTAGATACGTATGCTTTGCATGGAGCCTCTAGTAGAGGTATAGACACGCCTATCGTAATATGTATATTAGGCAGCTCCCATCCTGAAGTAGTTTGCTATGAAACCACACATATTCTATACAAGCAAGAACCTTATCTAAGTTGCCAACCATGCGGAAGACCATATAGTCTTTTTGATAAGACTCCCACTGGCATTCCCTGGGTATGCGATCACATAAGCTGCATCGAAAATATATCAGAATGTGAAGTAACTCAGACCCTGATCTCAAAACTTGCTTCAAAAGATTGATTTAATACTACCATGTTCTGTATGAACACCAACCAAACCCAACGATTGCCGCATGCGGCGCGTGAGCCACTGCCGGAACCCGCCGCCTTCCTGGAACTGTTCCATATCTGCTTTGCCCGCAGCGAAGGACGGCACCGACTGGAGCGCTACATCACGGGACTGCTGAGCGAGCATCCGAACAAAAATTGCGACACCCTGGCCCAGGTCATTCCGGGCAGTTCGGAGCAATCCTTCCAGGGCGTGCTGACCAAGATGGTCTGGGATGTGGAGGCCGTCAACAGTGCCCGCGTCCAACGGTTGCGTCGACTGCCGACGGAGGGCGACGGCGTACTGGTGCTGGATGACACGGGCTTCCCGAAAAAGGGCACCGCCTCGGCAGGCGTGGCCCGCCAATACACCGGCACCGTGACCAACTGCCAGGTCGCTGTGACCTGCGTGTATGCCGAGCGGACGCTGTCCTGGCCCGTCGCCGCACGGCGGTATCTGTCGCTGGCGTGGGCCGATGATGCGGAACGCCGGGCGCGGGCGCATGTGCCGGAGGACGTACGGTTCCAGACGAAGCCGGAGATCGCGCTGGCGTTGATCGATCAGGCGCGGGACATGGGCGTGCCCTACACATGTATCACGGTGGATAGTGGCTACGGCGATATTCCGTCGTTCCTGGACGGCATGGAATCCCGTGACGAAGGCTATGTCACTGCCGTGCATCGGGATTTTGGGGTGGCGACGCACGCGGATGGGCGCGATACCCAACGGGTGGATCGGTGGGTCGCAGCGCAACCGTTCCACCGCTGGCGCACGCTGTCCTGGCGCGACTACCAAAACATTGTAATGTCATCGCAAGCTCATTCGGCGCATCCTGATGCTGTTGCAGAACGTTCAAGCAGTTTGCGACATTCCCACAGTGTTTTGGTAGACGGCATCAACGGCCCAATGAAAGCGCAATTCCTGGCACGGGGTGTGGCGGAAAGTTTTCCAAAACCGGGTCGCCCTGGACAAAACGCTCCATCGCAAAGCCAGAACCGTTGCACCAACCGCGCAACCGCGCAACGCACCAGGATGCGCGTTGCCACATTCGCGGAAAACTTTCCGTCACACCCCCTGGCACGACGGGCCTGGCGGAAAGACGATGTGGGCGATTGGCGGGCCGGGTGGGTGCTGGCGGAACGAACTGCGCACCGACAGGACGGGAAATACCGCTATTATTGGAGCAATCTGCATCCCAACACCCCGCTGATCCGTCTAGCGGACTACACCCATCGGCGGCACCACATCGAACAGTTCCACGAGGTGTCCAAGAACAGCCATGGGATGGGATCAGTATCAGGGACAGCGGTGGAACGGATTTTACCGGCATACCCTACTCATCCTGATTGTGTACAGTTTCCTGGTGTGGCAGGAGTTGCACCAACGGCAGACCCCCCGCCCGGCAGGCCACCCACGGGGCGCGTTTTCCCCCACGGTGGGATCGGCGACAGGTGTCGTTGGCGAGAGCACCTTTCTTCTGTAAATAGGCTGCCACCACAGCACACTCGTGTTAATACTTTCATGCTGTGGGGTGCTCCAGTGGAGCATGGTCATTCGCTAGTGCCAAGCTCACTTTTCGGGAGTTCGGAGAATGTTTGAGAATTTTCTCATGGCTTTCCAGTCAGGACCAGAATGTTTGAGCGTCACCTTGTCTGACCGCACTCGAAGCTACGAAGTGCAGCCAGGCTGAATCAGTGCTGCCGCAAGTCCAAAACTATCGAAATATAAGTGGCATACGCCGGAAAACCCACCTAAAAAATACTGGCTCATGTCTAACCATCGTGCAATCGTGGTAGAATAGGGGCATGAAGCCTGACCCTGACTGTACCATGGGAGGAACGCATGATTGATTTTCCCATAACC
>JGI11876J12873_1000253_pt1 | contig 11572 bp, 11 predicted proteins | sample ElkSloMetagenome_4_FD_12873 | JGI IMG/M metagenome (IMG submission 12873) | reverse complement strand
GTAGTGAGCAAGATGCTCAATGTAGTGAGCAAGATGCTCAATGTAGTGAGCAAGATGCTCACACTACGTCAAGGATTTCGCGATTATTGACATTAAGATTTAAATGCTGAACAGCTTATATTTCTGGGTTCGTGTTGCCAAGCTACCCAATAGGCGTAATCATTACATATTACAACTGTGGGTTACAGCCTTGGAGTCCTGAAGCCTTCTTTTGTTAGATTAGGGTATGAATTTGGATGTCTCAGAGGCTTGAATCTCCTGTGCTACGGCGGCTAACACCACATCATGAATCGCCCCATTACTGGCAATAATCCCCTGATTATTGAAAAGCTTAGTTCCACAGGCAAAGTCTAAGGGTTTACCATACATATCGGTGACTCGTCCCCCGGCTTCTTCCAAGACAACGACACCAGCCGCATGATCCCATATATTTTGCCGTTTTGAGGATTCCAGCGGAAACGGTAAGCGGATGTAGAGATCGGCTTCCCCTCGTGCAATAATGCCGTATTTGACCATGGAATCAATCTGTAGGGAAGGGGTGATAAAACCAAGGGATTGAGTGATAGCGGCTTGCAATTCGGGGTTCCCATGAGACGATTCTACACTTTTGACTAATCGGAGAGACTCGATGCGATCGCACTCATTGACACGGATTGTCTGAGGTTGACCTCCAGCTAGGGGGATTAGGGTTGTCCCTTGTTCTTTGACTCCGACAAACAGAACGCCGCGATCGCCATCCGGTTGGTTAGGATGAATCGGGATAGCCGGACATCCTAACACCCCCAGTTTCACCTCACCGTCTTCAATTAACGCTAAGGCGATCGCGTAATTGTCACCCCGGACATAACCTTTTGTCCCATCAATCGGATCAAGTGTCCAATAGCGATCTGCCACTTGACCCGTACCCCGATCAATCCAGGTGATAATCGTTTCCGGTGTCGCCTCAGCAATCTGGTTTTTAACATAATGAGTCACCCCTGTCAACTGTTGCGTCATCGCCGGTTGTCGCAACAAGCTAGAGTTTTCCTCTCCCACGATGGAATCACGGGGAAATGCCTCTGCTAATACCCGACATATAACCGCTTGTGTACCAAAATCAGCCACAGTCACCGGAGAGCGATCGGGTTTGGTTAGGGTTAAGGAACCCTCTTCCTGACGTACTTGTTCACATAATTGAGCCGCAGCCGTTACAGCTTGGATAGCAACTTGTTTTTCTCGCTGGTAGGACATGGTTTATGCTGAGATCCTATCTTGACCCCGTTAGTATAGAGGTTGTTCGCTCTAAATAGGTTAAGGTGAATGTCGCTGACCTTAAGAAGAATGTCACTGACTTAAGCGTTTGTAGTGAGCGCTGTCTTCGCTTTGAGGCACGCTTCGTGCCGACTACGAACTCATATTATTTCAGGGCTATTCACCTTAAGAAGCCTGCCAATAAATTTCTTATCTTGGAGCTAAAGCAAGAATCGAGCTTACTAAGTAAGCCTTTGAACCCGTTTTAACGGGTTTAAGCTTTTAGCCCCAACTTTAGTTGAGGGCTTAACGAGCGTGCTTAAATTGTCTCTGATTGTTCCATTCCCTGAGTGTCTTGACTAGAACTGTCAGAATCAGCATCGGTATTAGCAGCAATACCCAAAGTATTCTGAGATTTTTTTTCATTCAAAGGATTGGAGAAAAAATCTCCCGTCTGAGGCGGTAACGTGGGGTCAAGTACAATTTCCGCTAAACTTTTCACCACACCCGTCACCGGAATCGCCAGAATGACGCCCAAGATTCCGCCAATTTTCGCCCCCAATAACAAAGACGTTAGAATAATCACGGGTGATAAACCCGTTAAATTGCCCATAATTCGGGGAGCAATTAAATTATCTTTGACCTGTTGCAAGGCGACAGATACTCCCAAGACTTCCAAGGCTAGCCACCAATCAATAAATGCGACAACAATGACCACGGTAGCAATTCCCAGAGTGGCACCAACAAAGGGAATAATCTCCATAAAGCCGATAAAAACAGCAAACAGCAGAAAAAACGGCACTTGTAATAAACGGAAGCCCAAGGTTAATGTTGTTGCCATAAATAACCCCAGCAAGAGTTGACCCGATACAAACCGCTGAAGATTGCGTCGCAGTGCTTGAGTTAATCCATAACGGATTTTGGCAGAGACAATACTGGTAATACCGCGCCATAGTCGTTCACCATCAATGAGCATGTAAAACGAAAGGACGAGGACTAAAATTAAGTCGATAAACCAGCTAAATGTCCCGACAACTAAGCCCAAACCCGTTGACGCGATCGCTTCGGCTTGAGCTTGGATACGTGCCAACATTTGAGATCCTAAAATTCGCACATCAAAGGGCAAATTATGTTCCAAACTCCACGCTTGAAAGTCCACCAATTGCTGTTGACCTTGATCGAGTAATTCGGGAAAACGAGTCACTAATTGCCGTCCTTGATTAAATACGGGTGGTGCTAGGGTGAGGGCAATGAAGATAACAAAAACCGCCGCGACTAAATAAACCAAAATCGCCGCCACTGTTCGAGGTAAGAAGGGTCGCAGTACCCGAACGGCATAGTTGAGCAAAAATGCAATCAGAGACGCCGTGAGCAAAATACTAATGATTTCGCCCACATAACTCAGCGCACTCAGCGTGACCCAACCTGTTACTAACACCAGCAACCATGTGATTAGAATTTTTTGAATCGGTGAAAATATAGAATTCATCGCAGTTTTCTGGTTAGCAGTTTGCTCTATGTTATAACTTAAGCGGGTCATGCTTAAGATGGATAATTTTAGGAGTAGATTGTGATATAAGTTTTAAAGCAAAATTATTTGGCGGCATAGAACCAAGTTCAATGATCTCGGAAATCGGGGTTATTTGCTCCAAGGGATAATTTATTTGTTACCCTAATCAATAGAGCGACTTAGCTGTAGCGACTAGTCCCCCTAGGCGGAAGTCAGGAGTCATGTATAGACGCAATATCTGGCGTCTGTCAAACTTCTGTTTTGAAGGGTTGGTAAATTTACGCCATGCTGTGCTAAGGAACAAAAGAGTGCCTTGGATTCTGAATCGGGTTAAATCTCTAATGAGTTGAGGACTGAATTGAGTCTATGCTATAAATAGAGTCTTTGAAATCTTATTGGGTGGAGTAGATCGAGTAGAATGAAACAAGTGGGAACTCATCTGGTCGTTGACGCATGGGAAGCGCCTGAAGACCTTCTCAATGATCCTGAGGGAATTCGCCGCGCCTTAATTGATGCGATTTCTGTTGGAGAAGGAACTCTAATTGATTTATGTGTACACCAGTTTAGTCCCCACGGAGTCACGGCGACAGCGACATTGGCGGAGTCTCATATTGCCATCCATACCTGGCCCGAACATGGCTATTTTGCCGCTGATTTATTTTTTTGCGGCTGTGGTAAGCCAAAAGAAGCCATGAAACTGCTACAAACAGCGCTCCAAGCTAAACGGGTGCGGATGAGGGAAATTGCACGCGGTTTTGAGAATATACCGGACATTCAGGAGCGAATTGAACAGTTGTCGAGCGCAGTCCCCAACTAAAATCTCCGATTTAGTTGGGGTCTGTTCAAGAGTCAGTTTATCAGATGGTGAATTGACCTCATCCCCCACTATAACCGGTTAGATTGAGTGGGGGATTCCAAACCTGGCAACACAGAGCAAGGTAGAGTCACCCTGGAGGAAAAAAGCATGTTCGAGACAATTATTGTGTTTGTCTTGGGTTTGACCCCCCCAGTGCTTTCGATATGGGTGATGCATCGAGCGAAGGAACAAGCGCAAATCCGGTTAAGAAACTCGATTCAAGCATCAACAATGGCTAGGGTAATGCCAGTAAATCCATTACCGCCTGATCAGTATTATCTGGAAGGCGTTGGTTATTTAATTGGTGATATTACCTGTCGATTTAATGCTCGTTCGGCTTATATCCGCTGTGCGGTTAATCCGTTAGGTCCTTGTGATAACTGTTGCGACTACCAACCCAGGGAATCTTAAGTTGACACACACAACCTGTTGATTGGTAGGGGCGGGTTTAGGGATTAACCTTCCTTATTTCCTTTAACTGAACGACAAAACCCGCCCTGATCCCCAGATAAATTGGATTCAAGGTTTCTCTCGAAAGTAAGCGGTAGCCAATTGAGTGATGTCTTGAATTTCACTTAAATCAGGACTCTGAATTTGACTATCCATTCCTAGCCAGAGCAGATATTCAATATTACCCGCAGGACCTGTAATAGGTGACCAGGTTAAGCCTTGATAGACCCAACCTAAATCCTGGGCGGCTGGTAAAATTTGTGCGATCGCGCCAGCTTGATCTTTAGGATCGCGCACTACGCCCTTTTTGCCAACCCGTTCTCGTCCCACTTCAAACTGTGGCTTCACCAGTAACACCACCTCACGCGGCGCTTGTAGCAGGTTCCACAAGGCTTCTAGGATTTTTGTCAGGGAAATAAACGACACATCGACAACCCCTAAATCTGGATAAATCTCCTCCTTGTCCTCCTCATCTATTCCGAGGGGTTCTCCATATAAATCAGCAGGTTGTAAATAGCGTAAATTCGTGCGTTCCTTCAAAATCACCCGGTGATCATTTCGCAATGTCCAAGCCACTTGTCCATACCCCACATCAACACCGTAAACCCGTTTTGCCCCCTTTTGCAGTAAGCAGTCGGTAAAGCCTCCCGTGGAAATACCGCCATCTAAGCAAATACGTCCGGCTACCGCTATACCAAACTCGTCTAAGGCTTTGACTAACTTTTCCCCACCTCTAGAAACATAAGGGGATTTTTGATTAATTTTAATCTCGGCGGTTGTGTCTATTTCAGTTCCCGGTTTATCAACAAGCTGCTGATTAACCCGCACTTCTCCCGCCCGAATCAGCCGTTGTGCCTGTTGTCGGGATTCGCATAAGTTAAGATCTACTAATAAGGTATCTAGTCGTTGTTTCAAGCGTCTAATCGATCGCATTTGGGAATGTTTTTCGTAAAATATTGTAGGAACTAATCTGAGAGTTTAATGCCTATATATTACCCAACATAACTATATCTGACTATATTGTTATTGAAACTTTACAATACCTCATTGCATAAGTCCCTGACAGTGAGAGATACAACCCAGTATTAGATATCGATCTGCTGCTGTCAGGTGAGCTATGCATCCAACTAACGATCCTTCTGCTTATTCCACAACCCACTCTCCTTGTACCTCTGTTCCCCTTGATTTGTTCAAAAGTGGACAGTTGCTGGCGATTAAACCTGACTGTCGGGGAGGCTTAATTATCCAAAAACGGTTTTATGCTGATTTTGTCGGTTCCGGTGCTGCTGTGGGAAGTAGTTTTGATGTTGATTGTACGTCAGTGTATGCCATTGGGGAGGTTGAATTTTATGCACCTGCCACATACACTGAACGCCAGCAAGCGTTTCAGAAACGCCGGGAATATTGCGAAACGTTACAATCAATTGTGGTCAGACCTGCTCCCCTCGATCGCGCCACGACCATCTTGCATCAATTATCTCTCTGGTTAGATGCTAAGCTGATTTCCGAAATTCCCTCGGCTTGGATTGCCGAGTTAGCCGGAGTATTGACAAAGACTATAATGATTATTCGCCAACCACGTCCAACTAATCCTGCGGAAAGATTAAATATTCATTAAATTTCTCAGCCAGATTATTTAATTTAACCCAAAAGTATGAGGTAGATTGATCCATTCCAAGTGATCATGGCATCATTACCGTAGTTTGGGAGTTTCACCATGCCTGGATTCTCTGTAAGTTGTACCCTCTCCGAATTAATTTCTTTGATTTTTTGTGCTGTTGTTGGCACGGGAATAATATTTATGGGATACTTTTTGGCATTATCTGTCGTCTAAGGGAACAATCTCACCCATTCCGGTGGGATGGTGTTGTTCTCAAGGGTTAACTATGAGTCGTCGGTCAAGTTCTTATGCGGTTATCGTCACACTGACGGTTATAACTGTACTGTCAGTTATCGTAACCAATGTGCCGCGATCGCTCTCTGTATCCCCAAATCCTGGCAATGCTACTCTCATCGCCGCTACGCCGACTCAACCATGGCAAGATGCCAAATTATTGCGTAATATTAAGGGACATGCAGATGCCGTAGGTGCGATCGCGATTAGCCAAGATGGAAAACTTCTGGCTACGGGTAGCGATGATCAAACGATTAAACTCTGGAACCTAAATACAGGTCAACCATTGCGGACGCTTTCTGGACATTCGGATCAAATTACTGCCCTCGCGATGAGTCCAAATGGAGAACTATTGGTGAGTGGAGGGGGTATTGAGGACGGTTCCATTAAACTCTGGAATCTGGAAACAGGTGACTTGATTAAGACTCTCCAAAAGAAAGAAGGGATGATTCCATCTTTGGCAATTAGTCCAGACGGACAAATTCTAGCGAGTGGAAGGAGAGGAGAAGGATTAGGGTTTGTTTCGGAAATCGCCCTTTGGGATTTAGAAACAGGCGAACAACTGCTTCAGTTTGAGATTGAAAATTTAACCCTATCTCTTGCGTTTAGTCCCAATGGAGAACTCCTTGTCAGTGGTTCTGAGGACGGTACCATTCATCTATGGAATTGGCAGAGTGGAGAAATCCAGCATATCCTCCAGCATCCTCAGTCTTTAAGAGCATTGGCGTTTAATCAGGATGGAAAAGTTCTGGTGAGTGAGAGTTTTTCTGAAACCATTAATGTTTGGAATCCCGAAACTGGGGAATTAGTTTCGACACCAGTGGAAAATCCTAAACCTGTGTTTGTCAATGCCTTGGCGTTGCATCCGTCGGGTAACATTTTAGCTAGTGCGTTAGGTCCTTATGGCAGATTAGGGTTATGGAATCTGGAATCGGGTGAGTTGATGACGATGTTGGAAGGGTTTTCGGGTTCGATTTTCTCCCTCAGCTTTAGTCATGATGGACAGATATTGGTGAGTGGGAGTAATGATGGCGCGATCGCTATTTGGGGAATAGGGAATAGGCAATAGGGAATAGGCAATAGGCAATAGTCGGGGCGGGTTTAGTTACATCTGGGTGAGGGAAGAAACGATAGTTGTAAAATCCACCCCTACATTTGGAAAGGGCGGGTTTTGAACAAAGGTTAGTATCAATAGCGGAACGAAAGCCCATAAACCCGCCCCTACATTNGGAAAGGGCGGGTTTTGAACAAAGGTTAATATCAATAGCGGAACGAAAGCCCATAAACCCGCCCCTACAAACCATACTTCCTCAATTTCCACCACTACCTAAAATTACTAAACTCAATAACGTCCCCGTATTCCAGAGACTGTGAACGAGCATGGGGGCGACAAGATTGCGCGATCGCGTGTACACGATTCCCAATACAATGCCTAATGTGGCTAAGGGGAGGACTTCTGACAAACTCAGATGTGCGATCGCAAAGACGAAACTACTGGTGACAATGGCTCCCCAAACAGGCATATAGCGCGTTAACGACGGTAACAAAAACCCTCGGAACATGAATTCCTCAAACAGGGGTGCAGCAATGCAAGCCGTGCTAAAAAATATCACAATAGCAACTGTATCCTGTCCTTCTAGCACCAGAGAAAGAATCGGATTACTCCCTCCTTGTCCCTGCCATAATTGCTGGTTCAGGAGTGAGACTAAAATCACCAGGGGTAGCGCCACAAGATAGCCACCTAATCCCAAAATAATCCCTTTTCTGCGGAATTTAATCCGAAACCAATCCTCTGGTAAAGGTAAAAAATCCTTGATCGAAAGGTAAAGGACTCCCAATCCTCCAGCCGCTAGCACAATGTAAGTCATTAAAACATAGAATGCCTGCATTCTTACCGTAAAACTAGCCGGATTCAGATTGAACAAGCCCAGGAAAAGTGGCAGGATAAAAATAGGAAGGAGGATTTGACCGATAAAGAAAAAGCCCAGAATCAAGACTTGCCAAATCATTTCTCCATCCCACGGCGTATCCCACCGGATAGTGCTGTTAGTGGCGAGGAGCGATCGCTCTCCCTGAAGTAACCACTGACCCAGCAAAAATAGCAAGAGTCCCACCCCGACAAGACCGCCAATTCCGGGAATGGCACTAATTAGAGTTAACTTAACTAAGGCTTGTTTGGCTCTCTCTTTTTCTTGAGCTTGTAAGGATAATAAGGCATCTTGACGCTGTTGCAATTGATAAAGCTGGAACAATGCCCGATACTGGAACCAACTATCTAAATTTTGTTGAATTTTTGACTCCGCATCGGGTAAAATTCGAGGCGAATCACTCCAAAGACCTGCTAATATGGCGGCAGTTTTGGCGGATGGCGTCGTTGCTGGAGCGGTACTTTCCACGGTTTCTTGCTCAATCAACTCATTCCATGTCTGAATCGCCATCTCTGTTCTACCCTGTTGAGCTTGCAGCAGTCCCAACCGCACATTCAGTTCATCAATAAGTTGTTCTGTCTGAGAAAATGACTTTTGCAACTGCTTTCGCTGCTGAGAGGTCATCGGAGCCTCGTCAATGGGAGCGATTTGCATTTGCGGTTTAGCCAGCTCATCACCGATAGATGTTGTCACATCCGGGTTTGAGGACAGTTGTCCCAGTTTGGCGATTATTTTCGATTGAGTTGTCTGCGCTGTTTCCAGGACTTGTTCATATTGCTCTTGGGCATTTTCAAACGGATTCTCACCGAGTAATGCATTCCGCGCCGCCGTTAAATCCTCTTCTCCTTCTGTTGCTAAACTCTGACCTTCGGCAGCATGGAGTAATAAATTGGTTTGGTAAAGTTCTAAGCGACTTTGAATTTGAGGCTGACCCCAGCTTTCAACCAAAGAAAGGCTGATTTGTAAGACTACAGCAACTGTCAGCACGGCTAAAATTAACCGTTTAATCACTAAACCAGTATTCATGAACCCCCCAAAAAAAGTAATAAGTCATAAGTCATAAATAATAAGTCATAAGTTCTAACGTTCTCAAAAAATATTTAGTAACAAAGCTCACGGTTTTTGTTTCAGACGTAATCTGTCGCATTCTAGCTTTTCAGGGGAAGTCTTGAAACCCTATTTATAGGGGAGATACACAGGAAAAATTAACCTCTTCCCCATCTTCCCCATCTTCCCCATCTTCCCCAGCTCCCCCAGCTCCCCCAGCTCCCCCAGCTTCCCCAGCTCCCCCAGCTCCCCCAGCTTCCCCAGCTTCCCCAGCTTCCCCAGCTCCCCCAGCTTCCCCAGCTCCCTCGCCTTTTTGCACAGCAGGTGAGCGGTTAAACTAAAAATGACCCTGATATTTGAAGATGCCCCAAGGATGCTACCAGCATTTGGGTTAATCTGGCTACTGTTCATCAATTGGTCACATAGGAGCAAAAGGATTGACTACTCGCGTCATTATTGTACGGCACGGTCAGAGCAGCTATAATGCCCAGCAACTCATTCAAGGACGCTGTGATGAGTCCGTGTTAACGGAAACAGGGGCTGATGATGCCCGTAAGGTGGGTGCTGCCCTCAGTAGCTTGAGCCTTGATGCTGTTTATTGCTCTCCTCTCCAACGAGCGAAGCAGACCGCAGAGGTCATTCTACCTTATTTATCTGGCTCACCCCCTCTTCAACCATCAGAAAACCTGATGGAAGTCGATTTACCCTTGTGGGAAAAAGTGGCTAAATCTGACGCCCGGAAAAAATTCCCGGAAGATTATCGGTGCTGGAAAGAACGCCCGGAGGACTTCTATATGGAAATCACTACGTCGGAGGGAACCCGGAAGCATTTTCCTGTCTTGGCACTTTATCAACAAGCGCAGCAATTCTGGCAAGAGATTCTACCCCGTCACCAAGGTGGCACGATTTTAATCGTGGCACACAATGGTATTAACCGCTGTTTGCTGAGTAGCGCTTTGGGTATTTCTCCCGCCCGTTACCAGTCCGTCTTACAATCCAACTGTTGCATTAATGTTCTGAATTTTACGGGGGGTTGGGGTGAACCCGTGCAATTAGAGTCTCTCAATCAAACCTCTCATGTTGGTACGCCGTTACCGACGCCTCGCCCCAGTAATCGGGGGTTGCGTCTGCTGCTGGTACGTCACGGGGAAACCGAGTGGAATCGTGTCTCCCGCTTCCAAGGCGGGATTGATGTGCCGTTAAATGAAAATGGGCGTCAACAGGGACAGCAGGTGGCTGAGTTTCTTAAAGATATTCCGATTGATTTTGCCGTGACCAGTCCGATGTTACGTCCCAAGGAAACGGCTGAATTGATTCTTCAGTATCACAGTGGTATTCCGCTAGAACTTGAGGAAAAGTTTCGCGAAATTAATCATGGGCTTTGGGAGGGTAAATTAGAGTCAGAAATTAACCAAGAATACGCCGATTTATTGCATCAATGGAAAGTTACTCCAGCGACGGTACAAATGCCCAATGGTGAAAATTTAAACCAAGTATGGGAGAGAGCAACAGCCGCTTGGGATAGGATGATTCAGGTCAAAGCTGGAATGGCTGAGTCAGAACTAAAGACGGGTTTAGTTGTTGCTCATGATGCGATTAATAAAGTTATTCTTTGCCATGTTTTGGGATTGAGTTCAGAATCATTCTGGAGTATTAAACAAGGGAATGGTGGTGTGAGTGTGATTGAATATGGTCAAGGGTTAGAGAAGTTACCTGTTGTCCAGGCGATGAATATTACAACTCACCTTTCTGGAGATATTTTCGACCGAACGGCAGCAGGGGCGTTATAGCAGTAGACACATCGATTAGGACTTTCGATACCATTGTAGAGACGTTGCATGCAACGTCTCTACATATTGGTGGAAATAAACTCAACCCTGTTAAGTTAGATAAATAATCCTCAAAGCCTTACAAATGACAAATGACCAATGACAAATGACAAAAATCATGTTTCAAACTGACCCGCCTCAAGACCCAAAAAAAGTTTTGCCTACAATGTACGATCTCAAGAGCGAAGACCCAGAGGAACCCGGTTTGCCTGACAAATATCATTTACTACAAGCGCGTTTCCTTGAAGATACCTTCTGTCCTCCTAACTACCCAACGGATCGCATTTTTGTTGCCAGCGATTTGAATCTTTACTACAATCCGCGCCAGACCAATTGGTACAAACGCCCCGACTGGTTTGCTGTAGTGGGGGTTGATAGACTCTATGAACAACGAGATTTACGAATGAGCTATGTGGTGTGGCAAGAAGAAGTGAATCCCTTTGCCGTGGTAGAACTGATTTCACCAGGTACTGAAAAAGAAGACTTGGGACAAACGCTGCGGGAAGCCAATCAACCGCCGACAAAGTGGGAAGTCTATGAACGTATTTTGCGTGTTCCCTATTACATCGTGTTTAATGGTCGCACGAACCAGCTAAGAGCGTTTCAGTTAATGGGTAGTCGCTACACCGAGTTAGACTTGAGTGAACCGCGTGTGTGGATGAACGATATTCAGCTAGGGTTAGGACTGTGGCAGGGTTTCTATGGGGAATGCGATCGCATCTGGTTACGTTGGTATGATGCACAAAGCAACTGGATTTTGACTCCCTCAGAGCGAGAAAGACAAGGCGTTGAACGAGAAAGACGACGGGTAGAGAGATTGGTAGAACA
>JGI11876J12873_1000252_pt1 | contig 11585 bp, 6 predicted proteins | sample ElkSloMetagenome_4_FD_12873 | JGI IMG/M metagenome (IMG submission 12873) | reverse complement strand
TGGTGTATTTGGCAACTATCCGTCACAACGTTCATATGCCCTCAGTAAACAAAGGCAATGGGGACTAATTACCAGTATAGATTCCAATGAAAAAAAGAACTTTAATGTGTATCCTACACTTGCTGATGATAAAATTACAATTGCCAACAATCAAAAACTTAAGGCAGATTATCGTATTTTAAACCTGGAAGGAAAAATTGTAAAAAATGGCCATATTAATTCTACCTCACATAATGTCGATGTTTTAGTGTTAACCCCCGGGCACTATATCATAAATATTTTACAAAACAATAAACTGCTGTACGTTGATAAATTTATTAAAAACTAGTAATAATGAAAAAAATATACACCATACTTTTTTCTGTTTGTATGCTTACTGTAGCCATCCAGGCTCAAGATTTTACCCCTGTATATGTCCAATTTCTTGGCAACACGGGCTTTTTAATTACCAGCCTTGATAAGAAAATACTTATTGATGCGCCGTTTAAAGTAGGCAGCCAATGGGGGCTGATTGTGCCCACAAGTGAGACAAACAGCAAAATTGCGGGTGGAAGTGCACAATTTTCAGATTTGGATATGATACTGATTTCGCACGAACACCAGGATCATTATGATCTGAGCTTGCTTGAAGATTGTATTGCCAACAACCCCGATGCTACAGTTATTGTTACTCCAAGGCTATATGAAAAAGCCGAAAGCGGTTTTACTGATTTCGATGCTTTGAACGACCGCATGTTTGCCCCGGAATTAAATTGGAAAGAGAGCCTTGATACCACGTTTCATGAAATAGGGCTGCGCATTTCAAAAATAAAACACCACTTACCTGATGCGTCGGATACATGGAATTTTTCTTTCCTGTTTGATATAAACGGCTATAAAATATTGAAGAACGGAGCATCATCCATCTCCGATTATTCAGGAGAATATGATGCACTTGATTATCAAAATGACAGCATAGACCTGGCTATTTTGCACTATTTCTGCCTTACCAACAACATTTGGACGGGAAGCACGACCCTGTCCATAGATCAAACAAAAGTAGACATGGTAAAAACCCATATAAACCCCAAAGAAATAGTATTTGATCATGTTTATAACCACAGTACAGCAATAGACAAAATCAACACCCTCTTGGAAAGTGAAACAGGTTATCCACCTGTGTATATTTTCAGCAAATCGTTAGAAACAAAACTTTACACCAAAGGTGAAATTGATTACTTTGGACAAACACCTCCGGGGGATTCGGCTGTGGTTTTTGCGCCGGGGTTTTTTTCTTTAGAAGACAGGTATGAGTATGGTCAATTTTTTGCTCCAGACGGCAAAACATTCTATTTTGGTGTAACTAATTCTACATGGAGTGATTGCAAACTATGGGCATCAAAATATTCTAATGGTAACTGGATGCAAGCCACACCTGTTGATATTCTTCAATCAATGGATGTTTGGGTACCAACAGTTAATCCTAAAGGAAATACACTTTATTTTTCCTCCGGATATTTATCTTTTCCAAAGGCTAATTTATGGAAGTGTAACATAATAAATGATAGTGTTCAGCATCCAATAAAATTAGATTTACCAATAAACTCAGATGAAAGTGAATGGAGAGCCTACGAAGGCGGTAGTAATACGGTTATCTTTTCATCAAATAGGTCGGGTGGGAATGGCAATCAAGATTTGTATTATTCAAAACTTGTAAATGACTCCTTTACTGCTCCAGTTAATTTCGGAAAGCCGGTAAATGGTAGTGCAAATGATGGCTCACCCTATTTAGCTGCAGACGAGAGCTATATAATATTTGAATCGCAACGGAGTGGTGGTTTTGGAAAAACAGACTTATATATTTCTTTTAAGAAAGACAATGAATTATGGACAAACCCCAAAAATATGGGCAGTAAAATAAACAGCTCCTGGTTTGAAGACCAACCCTCAGTAACACCTGATGGGAAATATTTGATATTTTGCAAAAGAGAAGCTTCGACAACTAGCATACCTACACATATCTACTGGGTAAGCAGCTCAATCATCGACAGCTTAAAAAACACAAATTACACACCTTATTTAAAAAACGACATTCCCAACGATACATTTTTTATAGAAAAAGAGAACAGCTATACCATTCCCGACACCATTTTTGTAGACGATGATGGCAACCACACCCTCACTTATACTGCTAAATTATATAATGGAAATGATTTGCCCACATGGTTAAGTTTTGATGTGCAGACCAAAACCTTTTCCGGCACGCCCAGTGAAACCGGAAAATTAAACATACGGATTACCGCTACCGATACAGCAGGCGCGAGTGTATCTGATATTTTCAGGTTGTTCCTTGAAGAAAATACAGGCATCAATAAAAATATTGATATTCCAAACCTCATTGTCTATCCGAACCCTGCACAAGATTTAATTCATATCAAAAACTATACACCAGATCAAATAGATGGTTTCATCATTATGGATGTTAGCGGAAAGTCCATCAAACAAGGAAAGCTTCACTCAAATACCATTGATGTTTCTGAAATGGGCAAAGGAGTGTATATCTTAAAATTAGAATGGGGCAACAAACCTGTTTTTCAAAAGGTAATAATAGAATAAAATAGTTGAACGGTATAAACTGCATACAAAAATGAAAAGGAAATATCTACAATGTATAATCATAATGCTTCTATCAATTGCTGAAGCCAAACCTTGTTCAACATTCATGTTGCATAATGATTCAACGCTTATATATGGTCAAAACCTCGACATGCCGTATTCTATCCCGGGGTATATCACCAAAAACAACAGGGGGGTTGTAAAACAAAGCATCACATGGGGGCAAATTTCCCAAAACGGCATCAACAACTCCCCCCGGAAGATATGGACCTCAAAGTACGGCTCAATTACATTTACACCAATGTGCAGAGAATTTCCGGAGGGTGGGATAAATGAAGCAGGGTTGTATGTCAGGGAAATGTCTTTGCCGGGCACTGCATTTCCAGTATCTGACAACAAACCAAATGTGTTTATGATGCAATGGATACAATATCAATTGGATAATTATGCGCTGGTGCAGGACGTGATAGACCATATAGACGATTTAATTATTGACGGATGGGCATGGCATTTTTTTGTTGCAGATTCTTCGGGAAATTCAGCATCAATCGATTTTATTAAAGGAGAAGCCGTGATTTATTCCGGAGAGGAAATGCCCTATAAAATAATGACAAACAGCACATATAAAAGCGAATTAGAGAATATATCTGAGTATGAGGGATTTGGTGGCTCCCTGCTTGTTGAATCGGCCAATAACCGATTTGTAAAAGCAGCGGCTAAATTGAAAAACGCCAGTGCCGCTGATTTGGGTTCTCCGGTTAACTTTGGTTTTGATGTTTTGAATAATTCCTTGGGAAATTCGGGTACCAGGTGGTCCGTTATAGTAGATGTAAAAAATGCAATGGTTTATTTCAAATCTTCAATTGGAGAAGAAATTAAGAAGTTTTCTTATAACGATTTTAACTATGATTGTGCTAGTCCTGTTATGATTTGTGACATAAACCTAAATGATTCCGGTGATGTTTCTGATAGTTTTGTTACGTATACCCGGGAAAAGAGCCTCGAATTTATCGGAAACGGAATTGAAAAAGTATTTGGAAAATCCAAAGCTCCTATCATTCTAAAAAATACACATAATTATACCACCTGCTGTGAAATTGATTATTTTGGGCAAACACCTCCGGGGGATTCGGCTGTGGTTTTTGCGCCGGGGGTTATTTCGTTAGATGACAGGTATGAGTACGGCCCGTTTTTTGCACCTGACGGAAAAACCTTCTACTTTGGTGTTACAAATTCGACATGGAGAGGTTGCAAACTATGGGGTACAAAGTATATAGATGGCGCATGGACTACTCCTTCAACTGTCCAAATTATTAATACAATGGACGGTTGGATGCCTACCATTACGCCAGATGGAAATTCATTCTATTTTACTTCTGCACATCCTTCTTACCCTCCAACTAATATATGGAAATGTGATATTGTGAATGACACTTTAACAAATCTCAGAAAACTAAATTCACCTCTAAACTCTAACAAAGATGAATGGAGGGCATCTGAAAGTGAAAACAATCTGGTAGTTTTCTCATCTAACAGAAGCGGAACGCTAGGTCCAATGGATTTGTATTATTGCACGGTTGCAAATGATACCTACTCAACTCCTATTAATTTTGGTAAGCCTGTAAATAGTAATTTTGGAGAATCCGGACCTTATTTATCACCTGATGAAAGTTACATAATCTTTGAATCTGACAGGCCAGGCGGATTCGGACAAGCTGATTTACATATTTCTTATAAAAAGACAGATGGTTCATGGACTAATCCTAAAAACATGGGCAGAACAATTAACACTTCATGGGGAGAGGATTTACCATCTATAACACCTGATGGGAAACATTTAATTTTTTGTAGAAGAGAGGCATGGGTAACATCAAAACCTACACATATCTATTGGATAAGCAGTTCAATAATAGACAGCCTGAAAAACACAAATTTCATACCGTATGTGAAAAACGACATCCCCAACGATACTTTTAATATTAGCCCCGAAAACAATTACACCATCCCCGACACCATTTTTGTAGACGATGACGGCAACCACACCCTTACCTATTCTGCTCAACTTTATGATGGAACGGATTTACCAGCTTGGTTAAATTTTGACAAGGAAACCAAAACGTTTTCAGGAACTCCAGCCGAAACTGGAATATATAGAATAACAGTTACCGCCACGGACACAGCAAACACCAGTGCTTCTGACGTTTTTATGCTTTTTATTGAAGATGGTACGGGTATCAATAGAAATATCCTTAATTCAAACATTACGTTATTTCCAAACCCTGCCAACGGGGAAATTCATATCAAAAATTATATACCTGCACAGATAAAGGGATATACTGTTATGGATATAAGCGGAAAGTCCATAAAACAAGGAAAGCTTCACTCAAATACCATTGATGTTTCGGAAATGAACAAGGGTATTTATATTATAAAGCTAAAAACAAATAGCGGATTAATAATTGATAAAATAATTAAACAATAAACCTGTAATCATGAAAAAACTAAATTTCAAAGCAATTTATGTAGTTACAATCATTGCATTATTTATGCAAGGTAAAATTGTTGCGCAAGACCTTCAATATGAACTAATTTACTCAAACCAAGTAAACGATACTTTCCAGATCTGTATAGCCTTACCGCCAAGTTATACACCTGAAACAAGCGATAATTTTCCGGTTATCTACATTTTGGATGGAATAAAAACAGCCACCGAAGGTAATGGTTTTTATGGCTTTTTTAAATACCTGCCGCAATGGATGGAATGGGGTAATATACCTGAAGTAATTGCCATTGGTGTTGGGTATGCTCCCTGGATGCCTGATATGAGAGGCAGAGATTATGCCGGCGACCCAGCTTCATTTCACAGCTTTTTAAAAGATGAATTAATTCCTTATATTGATTCAAAATATCCTGTTGATGCATCGAATCGTTCATTAATGGGATACTCACTAGGTGGATTCTTCAGTTATTATACCCTTATGCAATACTATGAACCCGCAAACCGCATATTTAAAAATATTCTTTCGGTAGACGGATCAATGTGGTTGGGCTGGTCAAATTTAGAAAAAGCATATCGGGCTGTATCTGATGAAATGCCTGTGAATGTCATATTTACAACTCCGGAAGATGGTGGTAACAGAAATAGCGTTGAACCCATGTATGAAACCTTGCAAAGTAGATCATACAAGGGTTTAAATTCGGAATATTTAACGTTTCCAAATACCAACCATGGAACCATTTTGAATGGGGCAAATGCCGAGGGAGTACATTGGTTTTTTAATCATGAAGTGCAATTTTTGCGCTATACCAAATATCCAAATTATCCAATTGCGCTCAATGCTAACAGTCCTGTTTTTCCATTATCGGGGGCTGTTGTTCCTGAAGGGGGTATTTATAGTGGCACAGGTGTTGCCGACAACATTTTCAACCCGGCTGTGGCCGATGAAGGAGACCATATAGTAACCTACACCTATCCGGTTGGCGATACAAATGTTACACGATCATTTTTAATAGTGGTTGAACCTGAAGAAAAAATACTTGATCCAAATGTTGATGTTTTTGCAAACCAAATTGTAGTTGATGGTGATTTTTCTGATTGGGATACGGTTAAACAAGTTCCTGTTGCATTAGTTACTGGATCCGAATATTGGAGAAGTAATACTGATTTTGACGTTGATTTCAGGATGGCATATGATAGTGCCGGTTTGTATCTATCATTGCAAATTACTGATGATACAGCAGTTGTTTTCCAAGATTCTAATATTGTTAGCAGTCCCGAATTCTATTTGGTTGATAACGTTGAATTGTTTTTAGATATGGATTACTCCCGTGGAAGTGCTTTTGATAGCAGAAACGATTTCCAACTACGGATTGTAAGAGGGCATGATGTCAAGCCTAGTGATGGCTTGCCTCGCAATGTTATTGGCATTACACCTTCAGGGTACAACACCGCACAAGGGTTAATTGAAGGCATGGGACTTGATATTATCCAGGTTGAAACTGCAATTGGTTATAATGTTGAAATTGGCCTGCCATGGAGCGTATTAACATCTGCCGATAACCAATTAAGTCCGTCACATTTTAATAATGATACTATACTTGGTTTTTCTGTTCAAATTACAGACAGGGATGCTTTTGATTTTAACGATTGTGCCAGAATAAGATCCGTAAATAACCAATATTGGGGCAATCCGTCAACCTGGGGAACCTTAACTTTAAAAGGAGAGGTAGAACATGTTGTAGAGACTGGGATAAATAGCGCTTCAACGAATTCTGAGGATTATACAATTTACCCCAATCCAGCACACAATATTATTCATCTTAATGGATTAGGAAAAGTAAATTCCAATACCCCTTATAAGATTTTAGATGTTGCCGGTAAAATAGTTCAATCTGGCCATGCGGAAGCTGGTACAATCCATGTATCCAGCCTTGAATCAGGAATGTATTTACTAAAGGTAGATAGTCGAGACTTCTATAAAAAATTGATAATTAAATAAAATGTGCTTGATCGTTTCATCCGTGATAGGTTTATGAATAGACCTATCATGGATGAAACTTCTACTATGCCATCGATGTTAATTCAAATTTTAACCCAATTTGAAAATTAACAAACGTAAAATACTCCTAAACAGCGTATTACAATTTCATTTTTTACAATTGGGGGACTACTTTTGTTTTTCTTACAAATGGACGGTGTTTAAAATTAAGACTATCAAATATTAATTGTTGGTCAATTGTTGGTCTTGTACAGAGTTTTACATAAATTTTTTCATTTTCCTTGCTGTTCATGGTCACTATGGAGGATTGCATCGATTTCATTTTCTCAACGATAGTTGTCCAGCTATAATCAATGTTGTTTTCTTTCAACCCTTTCCTGATGTAGTTGACAATTTGGTATGCCATTATCCCCAGCCAAATATGTGGCTCTATGTATTTGTCCTTTTGGTGGTGGATCGGACGTACTTTTAAGTCGGTTTTCAAGCACCTGAATACGGCTTCCACATCCCTTGTCATATTGTATACATCCCATATATCTGACTCGGATATGGTATTATTGGTATATCTCAAAAAATATTCACCCTTGGGTCTTTCCCGCTCTTTCACCCGGTTCCAATTGATATCGGTTACTATTCCTTTTTCTTTATCTTCGGTGTATTTGATATCATATAACCAACCTATTTTTGAAAGTTTGGCCTTTATGCGGCCTACCTTTTCGTGAACCTTTTCGGCTTTCTTCAGTGTTCCTTTTCTTGGTAATTTATCCTTTATGTCCTGTAATTGTGTCTCTAACCGCAAAGTGAGCTTATTGTCGATGGATACTTCTTTTTTTAATTTTTGGTCACTTTTAATATGCAAAAAACAGTCATCCTTAGCCTCTACATGTGCTTTTGTCAGTTCAATTTTGTTACCCCTGTTGTCGCTGACGGATTCTGCTGTAATAGAGAGTTTTGTAAAATCTTTTGGAACAGTCCTACTCACACATACATAATCGTAATTGTATTTATTGCCCCTTATTAGTTTTAAGTTGTCTTCTGTTGCAATACCGGCATCCATTACAATAATTGGTTTCTCCCCCCTGGTGTCCAGTTGGCAGGTAACATCACTAAGCATATCTTCAAAAGTTTCGGGCTCGCTTATGTTGCCGTTGTAAAACTTGCTATACCTTACAAAGCCCAGACTATCAATAGATAATGCCAACCCGATTAACTTGCTGCCTGTCTGTTTTTGCTTGGAGCGACCAAAATCAGCTTTGTTGCTACTGAGCATTTGCCCGGTAAAGTGCATATTAGTAAGATCATAAATAACTATTTTGGTCCTTCCGGAAAAAAGGCTGCACAGCTGGTTGTACAGGTCTCTTTCTATGGCGTCCTTGTTTTTGTACATGGCCTCTGCCGCACCGTACAACCTGTATCGACTAATATCTGCTTTTGTGGGGTAAAGCTCGCGTGTCCCGGAGTTCTCCTTTAGCCATCTTTCTGCTTCCAATTCACTGGAAGGGTGCAGCAATTTGCCCGTGAGCAGCATCTGGGCAATGTCAATTTGTGAGCCATCAAGACCGGAACCTGCTAATACTGATGCTATCTCCAATTTTTCAAATGCTTGTTTTACAAGCCATTCACCCCCAATTTCTTTGCTGTCAATCTGCTCAATGCTTTCTAAATCAATCTCTTGTATATTGTTTCGGATTTCTTTAGATATCTTTTTCTTTGTTGAAGTGACAAATAACTTTTGGTCGATTATTTTTTTGGCAAATTTTCTGGCCAATGGATCAATATCATCAAGATGATCAGTATCAGGAAATAAAGTGGAATTATTACCTGTGACAAGTTCTTCTATCCTGTCTGCAAGGGCTTTATGTCGCTCCCTGGGTAAAGTTTCGAGTCCACCAAGTGACAAGATATTTTGGTGACGTACCTTATTTCCGATTTTATACGTATGCACCAAGCGATAATAAATATATTGCTTATCTGCATTTTTGTTCCTTTTTTTGATTTGTTTTACAAACATTCGGCAAAGGTAAGTATAATTATCTTAATTTACAATTCTATGGGGGACTACCGAAAGNGTTGAAAATACTTACNNGTCTGATATATAATNCATTATAAAATTTCAAAAAAACAGCATCATTTTGCATGTGTCTGATTATAAGCACTAAATGAAATAGAAAAAAATAACTTTAGTTCGCTTTATGTCTAAATTTTTCAAGTTGGGTTATGGTTTTTCTTTCCTCCTCCACTATGTTGCGGCGGACACGGCGCTGATGATGATCGTTGTAGAAAGTCGTTCCTCCTTCCTCCTCCGCTGTATTACGGCAGACACAGCGCTGATGACGTGCGATCTATATAGTTGCTGTACAGCCCATACCAACCAAGCCCTGAAAGGGCGTAATAACAAAGCCCCGGGTGAAGCCCGGGGTTAAATTGCAGCAAACCCTTACCGTGGCAACCACTTAATTTTAATTGAAATGCTATACGCTGGCGTGCCACGGAATTTATACCAGAATTATATTCGGCATAGCTTTTCAATTCAATGCTTATAGCTTTCAGCCTGAATCTTTCAGCTTTCTCCACCGTAACTATAAGGCAAGGCGTAAATTTTCAATTTCTTACTTATCTTACCTTGTAAAACTAAAATATATATTTAAATTTGCAATATAAGAGTAAGCAAATGTATATTCCCCGGGTAATAGAAGAACACATACTGGATACAATGAAGCATAACCCGGTAACGGGTATTACCGGACCACGCCAGTGCGGCAAATCAACACTTGCTAAAAAAATTCTTGACCCAAATAAACCACTATGGATTAAAAATCCATAGTTTTAGAGGTCAAAAGAATGAAATTCTTTAAATCTATTCCATTATCCAATTTCCACGCTCCGAATTTGGTTTTTCTTTATGATGTTCAAGATATTCCTGAACCATTTCATCTGTTATATTACCCGTACTCCAAACCCCATAACCTACCGCCCAAAAATGCCGCCCCCAATATTTCTTACCTAGTTCAGCAAATTCCTGCTGAAGAATACGAGATGAGCGACCTTTTAACTTTTTCACAAGAACACTTATACTCATTGAGGGAGGATATTCAACATGCATATGAATATGATCTTTGCTCACAACTCCTTTTAGTATCCGAACATCCTCGGCATCACAAATCTGCACTAATATACTTCTGCAACGAAACTGTAAATCGCCTTTCAAAACATGATATCGATATTTCGTTGCCCAAACAATATGACAACTTAAATTACTTACAGTATGTGAGTTCCTTCTATAATAAGTCATACCGTAAATTTATAAATTTTATAGAAACTAAAGTATCTGCAATGAAATTGCAGGGTTTTAACCTTTAACTAGATAATAAAGCTGAGTTTGTAAAAGCTTCCCTCATGCCTTCAAAAGACCAATTACCAGTTAAGTAATCGCTATAAATTGTTTCAGTAAAGAAACGAGATGCTTCTTCAATGCCCACGCCACCTAAGTAATAATCATTACGAAGCGCATTTGTTCCTGAGCCCCCATTGACCAAAAGGTAAAACCAATAAGACATCACACCGCTTTTTTCGTAATCATCGGACGATGTATTATAATCATTAGAGCCATATGTAGTTATCAATTGGGTTAAGGCATTTGGGTCTGTTGGATTAGCTATATTTCTTGTACAACTATCTGATTGTACAATCTGCTCACCCATTTTCCAAATGTCATTTGGATAAATTGCATTCTCAAGAATTACTCCCCAAATATCACTAATACCTTCTTGAAGTACAGCAGTAATTTCGTTTTCAACATAAGGCATCCCAACCTTTAAATCACTTATAGCATGGCCATATTCGTGTCCTATAACATCAAGGCTTGCTAAAGGATTAAACAATGAAATACCATCTCCAAAGAGAAAATGATGAGACTCGTTATCCCAAGCTGCACGATCTCTGTCATTACCCTGTCCAAACTTAATATATGCTTTTATGTCAAAGCCTGCATTATCAAAACTGTTAATCTCATCGTAATTATCGTAAAAGTAATCATATATTTCTTGTAGAGCCCAATGTATATCGAGCCCCATATCCTTATCTCCAGCACTAAGTTCAGCAGTTGTCCAAATATTATTGTCATCACTAATTTCATCTGCACCGGAAGTGCTATACGAATTTTTCATATTTTTTGTATGAATATTTGCACCCCTTGAATCATCTTTAAGTATATATTCAAACACTCCAGTATTTCGCATAGTTTTAGCTTGTTTAATACCATGATACTTAGTATGTAATTCACCAGTGTAAGATATATTTACTAACCGTTTTTTAGTGGTTATAACATTACCTGTGTTGGCATCTATATAACCAACCTCATCATTGTAACTAAGGTTAGCATCTAGAATCGTTTTATATACAAGAGTTGGTATGCCAGATATTTCTTTGATAAGTAGCTCGGTATTATAATCGATAATTGAATCTTGAGATATCTCCTTATATTTTGCAAAT
>JGI11876J12873_1000251_pt1 | contig 11594 bp, 8 predicted proteins | sample ElkSloMetagenome_4_FD_12873 | JGI IMG/M metagenome (IMG submission 12873) | reverse complement strand
TTAAAGATTCGTTGGTGTTTCCGGAGCAATAACTTCAGTGTCACCTTTAATTCGAGCCTGCTGCTCAGTCATTAAATCGCTGACTTGATCAATTTCGATACCCATACCCTCACAGGCTTTCTTGAGTTCCGCTGTAAAGGTTGAGATATCGTCTCCGTAGCCACAGAGTTTCGCGGCTGTTTCGGGTCCCTGCTTGGCGTTCGCTTTAGCACAATCAACTAAATCAGTGCCTTTGAGCGGATTTGAAGCTGCCATACTTTCACTTGTCCTTCTTTTCTTTAATTCTCACTCTCAAGCTAGTTGAAACGCTGCGAAGACGCATCTATCAATAGATGGAAATCTTTTCTGATAGAGCCTAAAAAATCAATTCCTACTCGCACATATCCCCAACTTCTTCAGATCCCCGACTTCTTCAAGAAGTCGGGGATCTAACTATTAAATTAATCGGCTTACACGGTGGCTAACGATGATTTGAGGGCTTCTTTAAGTAGTTCCGCTTTATCGGTATGTTCCCAAGGCAAATCCAAATTAGGACGTCCAAAATGACCATAAGCCGCGACATCTTGATAGAAGCGACCGCCTCGTAATTTCGGGAGTTCCAGCAGATTAAAGGCTTGAATAATCCCGGCTGGACGCAGTTCAAAATGCTGCTCTACCAGTTCTAGCAATTTTTCTTCTTCAACTTTACCCGTACCAAAGGTTTCTACCATAATACTGACAGGGCGGGCAACACCAATGGCATAACTGAGCTGAACTTCGCACTTTTCGGCTAAACCTGCTGCCACAATATTTTTGGCAACATAACGACAAGCATAGGCTGCCGAACGGTCTACCTTAGTGGGGTCTTTGCCCGAAAATGCCCCGCCGCCGTGACGGGAATAGCCACCGTAGGTATCAATAATGATTTTTCGCCCTGTGAGACCTGAATCCCCTTGAGGTCCACCAATCACAAATTTCCCGGTGGGGTTGACTAAGAAACGGGTATTATTATCGGGCTTAATCTCAATATCTCCAAACGTCGGTTCGACTACTGCTGACCAGAGATCGTCTTGAATTTTGGCTCGGACAGCCGCTTCACTGGTAATCTCACCAATGGTGGCGGTGTGTTGGGTCGAGATTAAGATGGTATCAATGCCGATGGGTTTGCCATCTTCGTAGAGTACCGTCACTTGGGTTTTGCCATCGGGACGCAGGTAAGGCAACTGTCCTGACTTACGGACGGCGGTTAACTGTCGAGACAAGCGATGTGCCAGACTCAGGGGCATGGGCATGAGTTCTGGGGTTTCGTTGCAGGCAAAACCAAACATCAACCCTTGATCCCCGGCACCAATCGCATCGAGTTCATCGTCACTCAACTTGTCTCGCGTTTCTTGAGCGGTGGTGACACCTTGAGAAATATCTGGAGATTGTTCATCCAGGGCGACTAAGACGGAACAGCTATTGGCGGAGAAGCCGTTATCGGCGTCGGTATAGCCAATTTCAGCAATTTTTTTACGGGCTATATCAACGTAATTTACGTTAGCATTGGAGGTAATTTCACCCGTAATCAATACCAATCCTGTATTAACCACTACTTCTGCGGCAACACGGCTGCGGTTGTCTTGGGTGAGTAGAGCATCTAAGATCGTATCGGAAATCTGATCACAGATTTTATCGGGATGACCTTCTGTAACTGATTCGGACGTAAATAGGTAGCGACGAGGCAATGGACTAATCTCCTTAAGAAACGGCAGCTACACTGAATTAAGGGTTTAGGTTGACATCTCCACTCCTTAAAAGAGAGTGGATTCTGAGTTGATGCTACGCGACAGCTTGAAAGACTGTCGCTTCACATTTCTCACGATATGATCGTTTTAGCTTAGAAAACAAGTCATACCGTTTTGGCAGTGTCAAGCTGCCTCTACCCACCTTGGCTAGATTTAACCCTAGCTGTGTGGCTACTTTTCTGAGTATATTCCCCGCCCCATTGCAATCAGCGTTAACTAGCTGATTGCCAGATGCTTTATACAGTCCACGTTTCACTCTTTTCCCCGATGGTGTCCACCTTTGGGGTTTCTCACCGTGTTTCGGTAACGAATCACCATCTAAGAATGATGCTTGGCTGGTATATGCTTCTTCTGTCAGGGTCAACACAATCCCATACTCTGTACAAAGCTGTTTGAGGCGTTCAATTAACCTCCCCGTGGGAATGGGCATAAAGTTTTGGTTTCCCCGTTTCCCAATCTGGGAACCGTTTTTTTGTCCCTAGGGTTGTAGCTTGTTATCATACACGATACAGAGAGGGGATTACCCACTGATCACAGAAGTTTAACAGAATTTGCTCTATTCTCCATCCAGAACTGTTGAATGTTAAAAAAACTTTACCGCCTCTCTCACCTAAGACTGATCATTCTTATACTGAAAATTCGATTATTTGTCAAGTGTTAGTTAAGCTTTTCCTTAGACAAACGCTTTATTTTTCTTGTTTCCGGTTTTGGCAACACGCCCTAATTTGTAATTAAGTCAGGGACAGTTGTTTAAGGCGGCTGGACTTGAGACAGGATAAGAGCGATCGCGCCCTGCATAGCTTGCCCGCTCAAAGACAGACGAGCCGCTTGATCCGCCGTTTTTTCCCATGCCAATAACTGCATTTGAAATAAAGGATCGCGTTTCGCCCGCCTGAGCATGGATTGACGAATGATTTTTTGCACAATATCTTGGGTGGGAATATTCTGTTGACGTAAAAAATCCAACAGTCGCTGTATACCTTCGGCGCATTTGTCAGGCGGCTGGAATAGAATAATTTGTTGGATTTGATGAATAACTTCCTTATAGATACGGCGGCGATTATTGGCTAAAACTTGAGTTGGATTGGGTGAGGTAGCCGAATTTAACGACGAGTTGACTTGGGAGTCTCCAGATTTGTCTATCTCTAGCAATTGCCAAATTGTTCGACGGTGATGGGCAAAACGCTGGTACATTTGGGGATAGAGTTGCAGGATGCGTTGATTCACCGCTTGGGAATTGACTCCCGGTTTTGTCGATAGGTAAAGAATATAGTGATCGAATTGTTTACTCAAGGCTTTCAGCGACAGTTTTAGATTAGGATATTCCTGTTCGACTTGGGCGAGGGTAAATACCAATACCTCTCTATTTGGCATCTCCGAGAAAGGAACCTCGATTAAGAGCAAATCAGTCGTTTTCTCTTGACTCAGTTGTCCCGGTATCAAATCACCTGTAGGCGGATAGCGTTTATTCGGCGTTTTCGTTTCCCAATTAAACTGGGTAAATAGGTAACGACAATTCACATTTGTCAAATCCACTTCTTCTAAATGCCAGTTGTGGATACAACATCCAGTGAGTTGGGCTTGATCAAGTTGGGTGCGAATTAAATAGCTGCCAATCAAATAGGCATCGGTTAAATTTGCCTCGGTTAAAATCGTTTCATTTAAATAAGCCCCACTTAAATCAGCCTGTCGTAAATCTGCCCCTTGCAGATTAGCCCCTGTCAAATTTGTCTGTAAACAATAGACATTTTGGAGAACTGTGCGTCGCAAGTTAGCGCCAACGAAGCTGGCTCTGAGTAAATACGCTCCCATCAGATTTGCCCGACTCAAATTTACGCGATCGCCTGTGACTTCACTGAGATCGGCATCGGTTAAAATAGCTCGATAGAGTTCTGCCTGAGTGAGGTTGGCACGGCGCAAACAAGCCTGACGCAGGTTAGCTTCGGTTAATGTCGCACCGACTAATATCGCGTCTCGTAAATTGGCTTTCTCTAATAGAACTTCCCGCAGGTTGGCTGTGGTAAGATTGGCAGCAATGAGACTGGCGTGGCAGAGATTAGCCGCCATTAACTGTGTGCTAATAAGCTGAGTTTTATCCAGGGTAGCCCCTGTAAGATTACTATGATTCAACTGGGCTGCCTGGAGATTTGCACCACTCAAGTTACAGTAGGGGGCTTCTACCCAACTTAAATTAGCTTGGCAAAGACTAGCGGATTGCCCATCCACCTTGCTGAGATTTACACGGGTCAAGATGGCTTGGTTAAGATTACTATGTTTTAGGATCGCGTTGTGTAAATCTGCCTGATGCAGACAAGCACCACTGAGATTAGCGTAGTCAAGGGACGCCCAACTGAGGTTGGTATTCGTCAGGTTAGCCCCACTTAAGTTAATCGTCCGCAAATCTGCCCCCTTCAGGTTAACACCACTCAGGTCAACCTGGGCAAAATCACGGTCTCCTTGGCGGTAACGAGTGAGAAAGTTCTGGACTTGCATTATTTCCAGTTTGCCATTTAAGGGGATTGGGGGAGTTTTGAGTTTTGACCCTTCGCTTGGCTCAAGGGAACCTGGTTTTGACTTTTCGCTTTTTGGTTTTGAGTTAACGCCCTCATATTACCTATCTCCCTCTCCCTTATCTTCCCCAGCTTCCCCCGCTTCCCCATCTTCCCCAGCTCCCAGACGTGCCATGGCACGTCTCTACATACTTTTCAAATTATGTTGTTTTTTCTCCCTCACAGGGGAACCTTATGTATGAAGCGTAACATTATGGGTTGGCTTAGATACGTTGAATTTGTCTATTTCTAGAGTCTATAGGGAAAGGGGAGTTATGGCAGAGCTGGAAACGAGAATTTGTTGTCCTCTGAATGGTTTGAACTCAACTGCACACGACCAAAAACGGCTTGCAACTCTCCAAGAACTCGGTTTACTCGAAGCCGAAGGAATCGCCGTTTTCCAGGAAGCGACTCAGACGGCGGTGCGATTTTTAGAGGTTCCTATCGGTTGGTTGGGTTTCCTGACAACTGATCAACTCTTGATTCAATCAGCCGTTGGTTTATCGAGAGTGGGTTTGATGAATCCCCTTGCCCAATCGCGTCAATTACACCGTCAGGAAAGTTTCTGTACGTATGTTGTCGAGAGTCAGCAGGTTTTAGCGATTCATGATACGGCAAGCAATCCAGTTTTTGCCCAAAGTTTGCTCGTAGGTTACTACGGTATCCGCGCTTATTTGGGAGCGCCTTTATTCACAGCCGATGGATTGTGCTTAGGTACGTTGGCGGTTATGGATTTAGTTCCGCGTTCTTTTAGCCCTAGAGATATTGAGTTTTTGGCAATGACCGCCCGATGGTGTCTGAGTGAATTTGAGCGAAATTATCAGTTGCGATCGCACGCCTCAATTCTACCTGATTTTCCTCAGGCGAGTGAATCCCTAACCCCCAATGAGTCCAATTTTCCTCAGAGTAGGGTTAGCGAATCCTCTGTTCCGTTCTCCTCAACTCACTCAATCAAGCTGCAACTGCTCACACATCTAACCCAAGAACTGCGAACTCCATTAACCTCCATTATGGGCATGGCAAGTGTTCTCAATCGCCAAATTTATGGTGAACTCACTGACAAACAAAAAGAATATTTAGAAATTATCCATCAAAGTGGTCAGCATCTCGTTTCCTTGGTTGAGGAAATTATGGCTCTGGATGTATTTGATGAAATTAATAATCCACCGTATCTGAATTTGAGTCCAGTCGATATCGAAATGCTTTGTCAAAAGGCAATTCATTCTCTGGTTGAAACCGCCGAGCAAAATCAGCAACAAATTCGTTTGACCATAGAACCGGGAACTCGGCTGTGGTTACTCGATAAAGAAAAAGTGCAGCAAATGCTGTACTACGTTATCCTCAGCGTGATTTATTCGGCAGAAGCGGGAGGAGAAATTCGCCTTCATGTTTCTCGCAAAATTGATACGCTGAATATGGCGGTTTGGGTGTCTCATCCGTGGCTAGGAGAGGGCGTCCCCACCGTCTATGAGGAATTGACTGACGTATGCGTAATGGGGCGAGACAGCGAGAAGCCAAAGCAAAACGGTGAGGCGGCTTCCCCTGTTTCTTTGACATTGAAAACGCCCATTTTGTCCAGTGTCTCCATGTCCAAAACCTTGATGGTAAATGGGAAGGAAATGCTGCTGAAAACCGATTCGCGTGAAAGTTTGGGCTTATTCCTCAGTTGTCATTTAGCCGAACTCCACCACGGAAAACTGGCGGTACAGGGTTTGTCGGAATCAGGCGATCGCTATATCATCAGTTTGCCTAAGTTAGATCCGTAGCCCGGTGGTGACGAGACTTCTGTAGGGGCGACATTGGTGTCAACTTAAGGTAAAAACCAATGCTGGCAAGGTTTTAAGCGCCAGCGCCAGTGGAGGGCGACCCGAGTTTATTAAGTACATTGATGTTGTTCATTAGTGCAGGCGGGTCGCCCCTACAACGACCAATGACCAATGACCAATAACAATCAACCCGTATTCCGCATACCCGCAGCAATCCCGTTAATTGTCAACAACGCACCCCGCAGTAACTCACCTTTACTATACCGAGATTGGACAAACCCCGATGCCATCTGACTGCTATGCTGGCGCAACCGTTTCAGCAAAGAGACTTGCAAGAAACCCAGGGGAACAATCGTACCATTCCGCAAGTGTACCGATCGCTGTAACTCTGGATCACCATCCAGTAACTGCTTATGTCCGGTAATTAACGAGATTATCTCACGAGTCAAGTTAAATTCCTCGCTAATTTGCTGGAATAACCGATCAAACCGTTCTCGATCATCGGGATGGGCCAATTTCTCCACATAATGACCCGCAATTTGCAAATCCACTTTTGCTAACGTCATCTCTACCTTGGAAATGACCATCTTAAAAAAGGGCCACTTGAAGTAAAAATAACGCAACAGCTTCAAATTTTCTTCGGGTTCTTCATCCAAAAACCCTTTCAACGCCGCACCCACACCATACCAACTGGGTAATAAGAAACGACTTTGCGTCCAACTAAACACCCAAGGAATTGCCCGCAGACTGCTAAAATCTTTCTTACCACCGCGACGAGTGGGACGGGAACTGATTTGCAACTGGCTAATTTCCTGAATCGGCGTCACTTCATTAAAGAAATCCAAGAAATCCGGCTGCTCATACACAAACCCCCGATAATGTTGGCGCGATCGCACCGCCAATTCTTCCATGATTTCGTTCCACGGTTCCAGGTTATCAAAGCCGCTTCCCAAAAGACTCGCTTGAATCACCGCCGTGGTTACCGTTTCCAGGTGATAAAGTGCCAACTCGGGCAGAGAATACTTCGACGCCAGCACCTCGCCCTGTTCCGTAATCTTAATCCGTCCCTGGATACTCCGCCCGGGTTGCGCCAGAATCGCCTCATACGTCGGTCCACCGCCACGCCCCACGGAACCGCCGCGTCCGTGGAAAATACGTACAGCAATCCCATAGTCTTCGGCAATTTGCTGTAGGGCTTTTTGGGCTTTGTGAATTTCCCAATTACTGCTTAAGAACCCAGAATCCTTATTACTGTCTGAGTAGCCCAGCATTATCTCCTGCAACGGTTGAGGATAAGATGGGAAAGCAGGAGAACCCTGGTCAGCCATCGTCTTTTCGTAATCCTTCAGCGCCTGATAACCGCCGGCTAAACACGCCCGATACAGGGGTAACTCAAACAGGGATTTCATCACCCTTGGCGCTCGTTTTAAGTCGTCTACCGTTTCAAATAAGGGGACAACCTGAATACTACTCCTTCCGGTTGCTGGATCATAGAGTCCAGCTTCCTGAGCCAAGAGCAACACTTCCAACAAGTCGCTGGCTTCATGGCTCATGCTAATAATGTATGTTTGGCAAATTTGTTCACCAAACTCTTGTTGCAGCCGCCGCAACATGCGGAAGGTTTCTATGGTTTCACAGGCTTCGGGAGAAAAGGGAAGTTCACCCGGAATTAAGGGGCGGCGCGTGGGTAACTCGTTGGTTAACCATTCGGTGCGTTCGGCTTCGGATAATTCGTTATAGGGCTTGGGTAGAATCTGTAGATAGTCGGTAATCTCGTGCATCGTATCACTATGACGAGAACTTTCCTGACGAATATCTAGGTGTGCCAGATTAAACCCATAAATTTCCACCTGACAGATCAGCGTCTCTAGTTCCTGACAACTTAACCCCGTCTCGGCTAGATTCCGTTGAATCAGTCGTAATTCTGCCAAAAATTCCTGGTCAGAGTTGTAAATGCAGGGGTTAGTCGTTTCCAGACCAATTGCCTGTAGTGGTTTGCACTCAGAAAGGTGGAGATTACGCTCCAGTGTATTTTCCAGTCGTTGCTGAATGTAGGAAAGTTTGAGGCGATAGGGTTCTTGGCGGTAACGAATCGCCAGTTGCTCATAAACCTCCGGTATTTGGGAGCGATCTTGCTCCAGAGAGTCCAATAGTTCCGGTAGGACATCACTCCAGTGCAGTGACAAGCTCAACAAATTGTTCAGATGTTTAACCGAGTGGATATATTTTTCCAGAACCAGATTTCTCTGATAGCAAGCCGTTTGCCAGGTCACTTCCGGTTTAACGGAGGGGTTTCCGTCCCGATCCGATCCCACCCAAGAGCCAAACTTACAGAAGTTTTTCCGGGGTGGATTCAGCCAGGGAAAGGACGATTGTATACCCTGTTTTAAGCGGTGATAGAGTTGGGGAATGGCATCAAATAAGACTTCTTGAAAATAGTGGAGGGTGTAATCCACCTCATCCAGAACCGTGGGCTTAAATTGATGCAGTTCATCGGTACGCCACCACAACCGAATCTCTTCTCTAAGTTGTTCGGTGTAGTCTTCTACTTCCCAGGATGAGTTCAATCCTAAAGCCCGTGATGCTTCCTCGGCTTGGTCAAGCTGTTGCAGAATTGTAGAAATACGCCGCTGTTTTTGTCGAATCGTATGTCGGACAATTTCTGTTGGGTGTGCGGTAAAGACTAGGCGAATATCTAGATTATCAATTAGCCGCTGAATATGCTGGGGGGGTACGTTGAGCTCACGTAGATAAGGAAATAGCCAATGGAAGGTACTGTTGGTATTTGCGGCTTTTCTATCGTCCTGCCAACGTTTTTCTAATAAATCCGCCATCGGTTCACTCCCGGATGGTTTAGCCTCGTCACCGTTGTTGGATGCTTGGAGTGAACTGCCATTAGCTTTCATCGAGGTGCGAGAGGTGCGATCGCTCCCCGCTAATGTATTGTAGGTAGCCCGTCGCAAAAGTTGTTGATCGCGCTGTTCGTAATGTTGTTCGACACCATTAATCAGTTGGAAATAAAGCGCAAAAGCACGAGATGCCCGAATCGCGGCGTTAAGGTCAAGCCCTTCGATCACTTCCGGAATCGATGAAAGCGAAAATCCCGTGGCTTGTCCTTCTGGCGAACTTAATTGGCGCAAAGACGCCAGCAAATCGACCAGTTCTTGACCACATTCAGAAAGGAGAACCGACTCCCACAACTGTTCCACAACTTTGATGCGGTGACGCAACAGGAGTTTGGATTGGGATGTAGATGGGATGGTCAATTCCTGATTGGATGAGTGGAGGAGAGAACTCATAGGGTCTGTTGGCAGTAAGACAAGGATGATCCATTGTACGGGGTTAATGCTACCCTGTATAGTTTCATTATTGACAAATTCGTTGAAGTTTCCCACCTACACTAGTGCATCCGGGCAGAAATAACTGAACAGCTAACATCTCCCCCCGCTCCCCCAGCTCCCAGACGCGCCATGGCACGTCTCTACATTGCTCCCCCCGCTCCCTCTGCTCCCTCTGCTCCCTCTGCTCCCTCTGCTCCCCCAGCTCCCCCAGCTTCATCGTATCTACGAAGTCAAGTATTTTTATGCCCGCTGCGCTAGTCGTTAGAGGGGGAAGGAGGCGTATCCGGGAAGGGGAGAATCGGTAAGCGATCGCCCCGAAAGACTTCCTCGCTGGCTTCCCCTACCTGTTGCAGCCATGAGCCAATTGTGTTTAGGGAAATCACCCCTACAATCATTGGACCTGTGGCTAAACTTAATAAGAGGTCTGCTGAATGTTTAGCAGACTCCGGTAAGGGGTTGACTGCTACCTGTGGATCTGGGTTCACTGATGCCATAACTAAAATTCAACCTCGCACGAACAACAGTTAATTGTTGATAAAGACCAAGACCGATCCCAATTTGATACTAGACTATAGTTGCTCCCAATTTCCCAGCTTCCAGACTTTCCACCGGAGAAGTCTCTACCCCAGCTTTCCCGTTTTTTGCTGAATGTGCAATCATGAGCTATGGGCGACAGCCCCACGCTGACCTTTCAGGTACAGCGTCGGGAATTCTGACCTCAAGCGACGACTAGTTATAGACTTGATGTTGCCAATGAATTAGCGATGATTACCTCATATCAATACCGTCTTAAGCCTACATACGAACAGCGATGTCGTCTGACTCGTTGGCTCGATATGTTGCGCTACCAGTACAACTGGCTATTGGCGGAAAGATTCGACTGGTGGGAAATGAACCGTAGTCCAATCAACGCTTGCTTTCTAACTTGCAGTATTGCTCAACCAAAAGAACAGCCAGAATACTACGGGCAAAAACGTTCTTTGGTACAGCTAAAGCAGGAACGTCCTTGGTATAAAGACATCCATGCTCATGTACTTCAGGATGTAGTGAAGCGGGTCGATTTAGCTTTCAAACGATTTATAGAAGGCGATAGCAAGGGAAAGCGTAGTGGCAAGCCTCGATTCAAGGGGAAGAATCGTTATCGAACGATGGCTTTCCCTTCTATTAAGTCTGAGTGCATACAAGGGAATCGAATTGTTCTGCCAAAGATGGGAGCCATTAAGTTCATCCAACACCGACCAACACCGGATGGTTTTGTGGTTAAACGAGCCCTAATCACCCAAAAAGCTGATGGCTGGTATGTCACCTTAATTCTCTCAGACAAGTCGGTTCCTAATACTCCGACAAGATACATTCAGCCAACAGAAGAGAATAGTATTGGTGTGGATGCAGGGCTGGACTATTTTGCGGCTTGTTCTGACGGGACTTTAGTTGAACCTCCAAAGTTTTATCGCCAAGCTGAAGACAAGCTCGCCCAACTTCAAGTCAAAAGGGAATTAAGAGCAAAAGGGACTAGAGCCAGGCGTAAACTGAATCAGCGCCTAGCTAGACTCCATCAACGTATTGCCAGACAGCGTAGGCAATGGCATTACGAGTTAGCCGGAGAACTACTAGACAAGGCTGATGTGGTTTTTGTCGAAGACCTCAAAATCTCCAATATGAATCGGCGCAATAAGCCCAAACAAGATGAACAAGGCAACTTCCTTCCCAATCGGCAATCTCAAAAGTCAGGCTTGAATAAAAGCTTGGCTGATGCGGGGATAGCGGGATTCCTCAACGATATATTGCCTTACAAAGCTGAAAAAGCTGGTAAGCAAATTGTCAAGGTAAATCCTGCGGGTACATCTCAACATTGTGCAATTTGCTTAAATCGGGTTTCTAAATCTCTATCTGAGAGGTGGCATGAATGCCCTGATTGCGGTGCTTCTATGCCACGAGATCTGTGTTCAGGTATTTTAATCAAAAAAGTGGGGTTGGGCATCGCCTCACTCAAAAACGCGAAGTCTCGGAAACGGGATGGAGAAGCTCGCGCTCTATCCGTAGGATGAGCGTCGGGAGTATGTCACAGGAAAAATCAGCCGCCATTATCAATTCAGGTAACAAATTTGTAATGTTGGATGTCGAAGAGCGCAACTACAACAATCATCCGTCCTCTTTGGCTCAATGGGTATA
>JGI11876J12873_1000240_pt1 | contig 11735 bp, 7 predicted proteins | sample ElkSloMetagenome_4_FD_12873 | JGI IMG/M metagenome (IMG submission 12873) | reverse complement strand
CGCACCCGCCGTGGCCGCCGGTGCCGCTGGGGGCGGGGCGGGAGGCGCCGCGCGGGCCTGGGCCTGACGCGCCGACGGTGCAGTCGGGCGGGTCGCGGGGCGCGCGGCTGGCTCCGCGCGCCTGGCCTTCAGCGCGGCGTCGGCGGCGAAGCGGTCGACGGGGGTCTCGCCGACGCACTCGTCCACGCCCGCGCTGTCGTACCAGCGCAGCAGGGCGATGTCGTCGAGCGCGTCGGCGGCGCCAAACATCGGTCAGAAATCCAGATCGGCGTAGTGCTTCACCGGCCGCAGGCCCGGCTCGCTGTCCGCCAGCAGGGTGCGGAAGCACGGACGGCTCTTGAGCACCATGTACCAGTCCTTGGCCGCCGGATGATCCTCCCACGGCACGTCGCCGGCGTAGTCCACCAGCGACAGGTGCGCGCCGGCCATCAGGTCGGCCAGGGTCAGGCGGTTGCCGGCCAGCCACCGGTTGGCCTCGGTCAGCCAGGCGATGTATGACAGGTGCGTGCCCAGATTGGCCCGCCCGGCCCGCAGGGCGCGCGAATCCGGCGTGCCGTTGCCCATCAGACGCAGCGCCAGCTTCTGCCCGACCAGGGGCTCGGTGACCTCGCGGCGGAACCCGGTGTCGAACCAGGCGACCAGGCGGCGCACCTCGGCGCGGACCACGGGGTCGGCGCCCAGCAACGGCGGGTCTGGATGCATCTCGTCCAGGTACTCGGCGACGGCCTGGGTGCCGGCGATCACCGCGCCGCTGTCCTCGACCAGCACCGGCACCTCGCCGGCCGGGTTGAGGGCGAGAAAGGCTTCGTCGCGCAGCCACGGCGTGACCACGCGCAGCTCCGCCTCCAGCCCCTTTTCCCCCAGGACCAGACGGGCCAGGCGCGCACCCGGATACAGCCAATGATGAAAGAGACGCCGCATGGGCGGCAGTGTAAGCGGCCAGGGGTGCCGAGGCCAGAGGCGATCGGCGTGGAGGCGTCGCGCCATGGCGCCGTCTATGCCGAAAGCCGAATCGATCCCGCCCGGCGCCGGTGGTACAGTGACAGTCCGGGCGGCAAGCGGAATGGTCGCGTTGGCGTCGAAACGACGCTGGCGGCTGACGAATCCCTGTGTCATACGGAATTGCATGGCGACACATGACTTGGGCGCATGGCGCGCGTCACGTGATGGGAGCGGCCTCGGCCGAAGGCTGAACGAGAGAGGGGAGAGGCGTTGGGAGGACCGGTCGGTGACCGTGGTCAGGGCGCGGTGTACGTCTTGGTGGCGCGGTCGGGAGCGACCAACGCACGGTGAGGACACATGAGTCGCGGTGGTGGGGTTCTGGGGCCAGGCGGGGCGCTCTGGGCGCCTGACAGCGGTGGCGGGGGACGGCCGGGGCGCTTGCGGGATACGCTGATGGCGCTCCGCGAGGTCGGCCAGGTTCTGGTGCGCGAGAGCGATGTCGACGCCCTGATCCGGCAGGTGTGCCGCAAGCTGACCGAGACGGGCGCCTATGAGAACGCCTGGATCACCGTGTTTGAGGCGCCGGGGCAGCGTCCTCGCGTCGCCACCTCGCCCGGGTTGGACGGCGCGTTTGATCCGCTCGGTGACCGCCTTCTGGCGGGCGACCTGCCGCATTGCGCCGACCGTGCTCTTGAGGCCGGGACGACGATCATCATCGAGCACCCACCCTCCGAGTGTGGGACCTGCCCGCTCGCCGGTCTGTATCCGGACCGGATTCGCCTTGCCTGTCCCATCGCCTTCGCCGATCGCCGGTACGGTGTCGTGGCCGCCTGTGTGCCGACGCAGCGCGACGATGACGTCGCGGAAAAGCGCCTCTTTTCCGAAATGGCGGGCGATGTGGCCTTCGCCCTGCACAAGATCGAACACCTGCACCAGGTCGACGAACTGCACACGCAGTACCGCAATCTGTTCGAGAACAGCCATGTCCCGATGCTGCTGATCGACCCGGAGGACGGGACCATCGTCTCCGCCAACCCCGGGGCTGTCGCGTTCTACGGCTGGGACAAGGCTGACCTGGTCGGGAATAGCATTCATGACATCAACGTCCTGTCCCGCGACGCGGTGGCGGCGGAGATGGGGGCGGCCCGCCGGGGTCAACGGCAGGTCTTTCGGTTCCGGCATCGCATCGCCGACGGATCGATCCGCGACGTCGAAGTGTCGAGCGGTACGGTCAGGTCCCGGGATAAGACCCTCCTGTTTTCCATCATCCATGATGTGACCGACCGGTTGCGCGAGCAGAAGGAACTCGCGGATACCAAGGAGGTTCTGGAACAGGCGCAGAAGATCGGCCGCTTCGGTCACTTCGACCTGGATGTCGCGGCCGACAGGTGGACCAGTTCAAGCGTCCTCAATGCGATCTTCGGCATCGACGCCGCGTATCCCCGCACGATCGACGGCTGGCTGGATCTGGTCGACCCCGACGATCGTTCATCCATGCGCACGTACCTTGTGGAGACCGTGCTGCGGAACCGGTTTCCCTTTGACCGGACGTTCCGCATACATCGGCGCGCCGACGGACAGCTCCGCTGGGTGCACGGGCGCGGGCACCTGTTTGTCAATGCCCAGGGCCGGGCGGCGCGCCTGTTGGGGACCATTCAGGACGTCACCGAGATCGAGCAGACCTATCAACGACTGAACGGCACCATCCGCGACCTCCGGATGGCGCAGCGGATCGCCCGCATGGGCAACTGGCGTTACGACCCGGCGAAGCGTCAGTTCCACATCGGTGAGGACGTGTGCCGCATCTATGGACTGGAGGGGCCGTGCACCGTTCTGCCTCTCGATGCCTTCCTGAGGCTGCACGCGCCGGCCGATCGCCCGGGGCTGTCCGAGGCCATCCGGATGACGGCGCGCAAGGGCGGCGGGTTCGAACTGACGCTGAGGCTCGAGGGCGACGAGGAGTCGTGCCAGTGGATCGCCATCATCGGCCAGGCCGACCCCGAACAGCGGCCCGAGGGCGCCCTGGTGCGCGGCGTGGTCCAGGACGTGACGGCCGAGACCGAAACCCGCGAGGAACTGCGCCGGGCCAAGGAAAACGCCGACCTGGCCAACCGCACCAAGAGCGAGTTCCTGGCCAATGTCAGTCACGAGATTCGCACGCCGCTGAACGCCATCATCGGCTTCGCCGAACTGATGTCGACCGAGCTGTACGGCCCACATGGCCACGACAAGTATGCCGAATACAGCGCGCTGATCGAGTCGTCGGGGAAGACCCTGCTGGATCTGGTCAGTGATATCATCGACCTGTCGCGGGTCGAGATCGGGGCGATGGAGATCGAGGAGGACGTCCTTGAGATGGCCGGCCTGTTCGAGTCCTCCGTCCGCCTCTTCGAAATGCGGGCGGCGGGCAAGCAGATCACCCTGACGACGGACCTGAACCCGCACCGGCTGACGATTCGTGGCGACGAACGGCGGCTGCGCCAGATCGTCATCAACCTGCTGGGCAATGCCATCAAGTTCACACCGAACGGAGGATCGGTGGTGTTGCGCGGCGGGCTGGACGACGCGGGGCGGTGCGTGATCAGCGTGACCGACACCGGCATCGGCATCAGCCCGGACCAGACGGCGCGGATCCTGACCGTGTTCGGGCGGGCGCGGGACGACTACGTGCGGGCGCAGGAAGGCTCGGGTCTCGGCCTGCCCCTGTGCCAGCGCATGGCCGAGTTGCACGGCGGCACACTGACCATCGACAGCGAACCCGGCGAGGGGACCACGGTGTCGGTCGTCCTGCCGCCCGAGCGCACGATCCGCTCCTGAGGCGGGCGACTCTTCTGCAGCACACCCCGCCGCCATCCTTATCCCTTCTGCGCGGCGACGAACTGGTCGTAGGCCTCCAGCGTCATGGCGCCGTAGACCGAGGACGGGCCGCCGCCCATGTAGACCGCCATGCCGATGGTCTCCAGGATTTCCTCGCGCGTCGCACCGTGGCGCACGGCAGTGCGCACGTGGAACGCGACACAGCCGTCGCAGCGCATGGCGATGGCGATGCCAATGGCGATCAGCTCCTTGGTCTTGGGGTCGATGGCCCCGTCCTTGGTGGCGGCGCTGGCCAGTTTGGAAAAGGCGCCCCAGGTCTCGGGAATGCCCTCGCGGCAGCTCTGCATGGCGCCCGAGAGGTCCTTGGTGTACTGGGGCCAGTCCTTGTACATGATATGTCTCCTGGGTTGACGGTGGTGGGCGGCCGCGCGACCGACCGCCCTGTGCATATCGGATTTTGCTAAAGTAACGCCCGGATCGGACGGAATCCACCCCGGCGGTTACCGCGTCTGTGGGCACGGGGCATTGCGATCCCCCAACGCCACCTGTCGGGCGCGGGCCTGGATGGTGCCGGCCCGGCGCGACACATAGGCGCTGGGTTGGGCCGCCGACCAGCGCCGGGGGGCCGGCAGGATGGCGGTCAGCTGGGCCGCCTGCCGCGCGGTCAGGTCTTCGGCGCCGCGGCCGAAGTGGTGCCGGGCGGCGGCCTCTGCGCCGTACACGCCCGGCCCCCATTCGGCGACGTTGAGATAGACCTCCAGAATGCGGCGCTTGCCCCAGACCCACTCCAGGGGCGGCGTGAGGGCGATCTCGACCGCCTTGCGGACCGGATCCCGGCCCGGCCAGAGGAATACCGAGCGCGCCGTCTGCATGGTGATCGTGCTGGCGCCGCGCAGTCCCTCGCCGGCCTGCCAGGCGCTCCAGGCGTTCCGGATCTCGCGCCAGTCAAAGCCGGTGTGCGAGCAGAACCGCGCGTCCTCGCTGGCGATGACCGACCGGACCAGGGAGGCCGGAGCCTCCTCCAACGGCAGCCACGTCTGGCGCAGCCCCTCGCCCTGGACCACGCGCACCAGCATCAGGGGGGTGACCGGCACCGGCAGCCAGCGGAACGCCACCAGGCCGAGGACCGGCAGGGCGGCGGCCACCACGGCGACGGTCAGCAGCGTGTCGCGAACGCGGCGGCGCCAGGTCGGGCGCGGCCGTCCGGCGCGGGATCGCGAGGCCCGCTTCGGCGTCACCGCTAAAAGGTCTCCACCTGACCGATGCGCAGCGAATGGAAGAAGCCGTTGCCGACCGTGCGCAGGTCGTCGATGTTGCGCAGGCTTCCGCCCGCCGGGGCGTCGCGCTGGTAGCGGTAGGCGTTGTTGAACTTCTTGGGCAGCGTGTTCCAGATCGGCCGGCGCGCCGGGTCGCTCAGATACCGGGCCAGCTCATCGTCGGGCATGGTGTCCCGGGCGATGGCCATCAGATCCCGGGCCAGCGCATGATCCCGGATATGCCCCAGGATGGTGGAAACCTTGGGCGGCACGTGACGGCTGACCGGACCCAGTACCGGCAACAGGTGATCCGGCATGGCGCGCGCGTTTTCAAGGTCATCGGGGTGCGTCAGGAGATCCCAGACCTCGTCGCCGAACACCGGCGTCAGGCGCCGCACGACGTCTGGCGCGATGTTGATGCCAAGCTCCCGGATGAGGGGCAGGGCCGCCGTGTGCTTCAGGACCACGGTTTCGAACACCGCGTCCTCGTGCGCCGAGATCTTCTGTTCGGCGGCGTCGTTCGCCTCCCGCGCCTCGGTCGAGAGCTGCCAGCGGGGTGCCTTGTCGAGTTTGATGTTCTGGCGCACCTCGATGAACGTGCGGCAGACGGTGCGGATCAGGCCGACATCGTCGACGCTCAGGTTGACGAGGGTGTCCAGCATCTCGGCCGACCGCACCCGGGGCAGCAGATGGCCGAACGCGCGCGCCTGGGGCGTGCCCAGACGGGCATAGGTTTCGAGAACGGCGAACTGCCAGGGCTCCCGCAAGGACGGCTTGAGGACCGAGAACAAGCCGTAGCCGGGGTACTCGGCACGGAACTCGTCGGGATCGAGATCGCCCTCGCCGTCCAGCATGGTCTTCAGCGGGGCCATCAGGCGCGACTGCAGGCCACCGCTGCCCTGGCCCTTGCGTTGGCGCCGCTGTTCGCGGGCGGCGCGGGCGCGCCGTTCGGCCCAGGCGCGTTCACGACGCTCGAACAGCAGGCGCGCCGCACCGTGCAGATGCGCCCGGACCACCTGATCATAGCTGCGGTTGCACGGCGCGATGGGCTGGTCGCGGTCGGTGACGGTGCCGTGCCCGTCGGCGCGCTGGAAATAGGGGCTGAACTCGGCCACGTCGCGCAACTGCCACGCCAGTTCCAAAAGGGTCGGCACATGGGCCGGCCGCTCCCGCATGACGTCGTCGACCCGATCCAGGCCGCCCACCATCTCCAGCACATCGGTCCGGCCGGCCTTGCGCAGCGATTTCAAAAGAAGCTCGAAGGCTGCTTGCGCCCTGGGGCGCAAGGACGGGGCGGAGCGCCGATCGCTCTCCCCTCGGCCGTCCGGCGCGGTGGCGAACCGCGCCCGATTGTGTCTGACGTGCTGCGTTCCAACCCCGTGCGTCATGCGTCGTCCGATCCTCGATCGCGGTGGTGCTCCTCGCCGATGGTGCCGTCGCGCACCGTGTCAACGACGGCATCGGCGAGATTACGCCATGTCACGTCACCCGCCTGCCGTGCCACCAGTGTCGCGGACGCGCTATCCCAGATCAAGCAGGCGTGGCGCGCGGTCAATGATTTCGTTCAGGATCCGTTCGGCCTGATGGTGCTTGGTCAGCGTGCCTTGCGGCAGTTTGCCGGAAAACCGGTCCTGCGCCAGGATCGCGTGGGCGTCGTGCAGGGTCTTGATCTCGCGCAGGAACACCTCGCGCGAGCCGAGCGGCAGGTGTTCCTGTTCCGAGATTGCCCGCAGAAAGGCGAGAGAGCATTCAAGCAGCGTCCCCCACAGCAATATCGTGTGGTCGTCGAACGTATCGCGCCTCGGCTGGCGCAAGCCCTCCGGCAAGCCGTCGATGCGCCGATCGATCACGATCATGAACGCCAGGCATTCGGACGTCAGGTTGCGGGTGCGCGCATAATCGATGAAGCGGGGCGGGTTGTCCTCGTCGGCCTCCAGGATGTGGCCGATGTCGGACAGGGTTTCGATGCGGCGGCGCAACGCATCCAGAAACAGGTCAAGGTCCGCAGCCTGCTTCTGGGCCGTCTGCGACCGCCGCTCGTGCAGTATGTCCGCGCGGTGTCTCTCGCGTTTGTCGCGGATCCGATCCGGTTCGTCCAAAAGGTCCATCCCTCACGTCTGTCGCCATGGCTCCGCCCCCCGGATCGAGGGACTCTACTCCGTGCCTCGGGTGGACGAAAGGGATCGTGTCGGCGAGAACGGCGGACATCGGGATTCGTCGCCTCGGCCCGGCGCGGCGGGCCGGCACATCAGGCTTCCCACGGCGAGACGAAACGCGTAAGACTCGCGGTAAGACTGCGCGGGCGGACCCCATGGCAACAGCGTTCCCGGACGAATCCGCTGTCGAATCCGGTGATCCGGATGGTATTCTGGCCTCTACACAGGCCGATCCCGCAGGTGCGGTCGCGGCCCGCGAAACCACGGCGGATGACAATGGGACGGACGAACCGCGGGGCGGCGCGTCCCCCGGCGCCCTCACCAGGACGGGCGGTGAGGATCTCGGAGCACGGGATACGATGATGGGATTGCCAAACGGGCCAAACGGGGACGAGTCGGCGCGAACGGTGGCGTCGAACGCGGGTGCCCCGGACACTGAGGCGGTCGGCCCCGCGCCGGCGGGCCTGGTCGAGGCCGACGAAGACGCCGGCGACCCGAACGGCGCGCCTGGCGCCGATCTGGTCGAGCCGGACATCGGGGACGACAGCGAGCCCGACAGCGACACGTCGCAGGCCGACGGCCTGAAGGTCGTTGGGATCGGCGCCTCGGCGGGCGGCCTGGAGGCACTGCGCCCCTTTGTCGCCAACCTGCCGACGCAGTCCAACATGGCCTACGTCGTCGTCCAGCACATGGCGCCGCAGTACCGCTCGATGCTGGTGCAGTTGCTCAGCCGCGAGACCAGCTTGGCCATCAAGGAGATCGAGCACGGCTCGCCGCTGGAGCCGAACACCGTGCACATCTGCCCGCCCAACAAGGACGTGCGGCTGATGGGGGATCGCCTGATCCTCAAGGAGCCCTCGGCGCCGCACGGGCCGAAGCCCTCGGTCGACGTGTTCTTCTCAACCCTGGCCGACGGCAAGGGGCCGAACGCCATCGGTGTCATCCTGTCCGGAACCGGCAGCGACGGCTCGCAGGGCGTGCGCGCGATCAAGGCCCACGGCGGCCTGACGGTGGCGCAGGTGCCGAACACCGCCAAGTACGACGGAATGCCGACGGCGGCGATCGAGACCGGCTGCATCGACCTGCGGCTGGCGCCGCACGAAATCGGTCCGGAACTGGCGTCGATCGTCCGCTTTCCGCGCGCCGTCATGCTGGCCGAGGACGATGCCGACCATACCGACGACACCATGGGCAACATTTTTCAGCTGGTGCGCGAGCGGACGGACATCGACTTCTCGAAATACAAGCCCAGCACCATCCGCCGCCGCCTGGAGCGGCGCCTGGCCGCCAACCGCATCGAGACGCTGGACGCCTACCTGGAGTTCGTGAAGCGCAACCGCGACGAACTCAACCTGCTGACCAAGGACATCCTGATCTCGGTGACGTCCTTCTTCCGCGACGATAAGGCGTTCTCGGAGGTCGACCAGATCCTGGGCGAGATCATCGGCGCCAAGCAGCCGGGCGAAAGCCTGCGCCTGTGGATCCCGGGCTGCGCCACTGGCGAGGAAGCCTATTCGTTCGCCATGCTGCTGGCCGACCGGCTGTCCGGCAACCCGCGCGGCCTGAAGACGCAGATCTTCGCCACCGACGTGGACCTGGACGCCATGGCCCATGCCCGGCGCGGCATCTATTCGGAAACCACCGTCGAAAGCCTGGACCGGCGGTTCGTCAAGCGGCATTTCGAGCCCATCGGGCAGGCGTTCCAGGTGCGCAAGGAAATCCGCGATATGGTGGTGTTCGCACGCCAGGATCTGGCCAAGGACCCGCCGTTCGTGCGGGTGGACCTGATCAGTTGCCGCAACCTGTTGATCTATTTCGACGCCGCGTTGCAGGACCAAGTCCTGCGCACCTTCCACTACGCACTTAACCCCGGGGCCTATCTGTTCCTGGGCAAGTCGGAATCCCTCGGCCAGAACACCGAGTTGTTCCGCCCGATCAAGTCGCCGTCGTCGAAGATTTTCAAGAAGCGCGCCGCGCAAGGCATGGTGCACGCCCTGCCGCCCTTCGGCTCCTTGCGCGCGCGGATGCCCGAATCGGGCGGGCGACAGGCCCCGCAGCGCAGTCAAGAGACGGTCGAGTCCCTGGCCCTGCGCACGTTCGTCAGCGCCGCGATGCCCCCCAGCGTGGTGGTGGACGAGGGTCTCGACATCCTCTACCTGCACGGCGACGTGTCGCTGTTCATTGTCATTCCCCAGGGCAAGCCGGACCTGAACCTGGCCCGCATGGTGGTCAACGACCTGCGAACCGAGTCACGCGCCCTGGTGCACAAGTGCCGCAATGAAGGCGCGCAGGTGGCCGGCACCCGCCGGACCCTGCGGCCGGAGGGGCGGACGCCCGTGTCGGTCCGCGTGGTGGTGCGCCCCATGGGGGCATCGGTCGACCACGACGCCTTGTTCCTGGTTTCGTTCGAAACCGTGGAGCCGGGGCCGGACCTGTTGGCGTCCGCTGAGGACGGCGGCGAGGCTGGCACCGTCTCGGCTGGGCGCGAGGCCGATCTGCGCGCCGTCGAACTGGAACAGGAACTGGTCGCCACCCGAGAGCACCTGCAGACGGTGGTCGAGGAACTGGAGACCTCGAACGAGGAACTGCAGGCCCTGAACGAGGAACTGCAGGCGGCCAACGAGGAACTGCAATCCTCGAACGAGGAACTGGAGACCTCGAACGAGGAACTGCAGTCCACCAACGAGGAACTGACGACCGTCAACGAAGAGTTGCAGATCCGCACCACGGAGCTGGCGGACGCCAACTCCGACCTGATCAACATTCAGGACAATATCGGCTTTGCCATGGTGGTGGTGGACAGCTATTTCCGCATCACCCGCTTCACGCCACCAGCAGTGCGCCTGTTCGGGCTGCTGCCGTCCGACGTCGGCCAGGTCATCACCACCATCCCCACCCACCTGGGCCTGAAGAACCTGCGGGAGCAGTTGAACACGGTCGTGAACCGCGACCAGGGCGTCGAGGAAATCCTGGAGACCGACGATCGGGTCTATCGGATGCGGATCATGCCGCACCACAACAACCAGGGGGATACCGACGGCGCCATCCTGGCCTTCATCGACGAGACCGAGAGCCGCGACCAGCAGCACAAGATCTATCAGAACGAACAATGGCTGCGGCTGATCACGGATTCGGTGCCAGTATCCATCACCTATGTCAACGAAGACCAGAAGGTCACCTTCTGCAACCGATACTTCTCCGAAACCTTTGGCCTTGATCCCGACAGCGCCGTTGGCTCGCAGGTGGAAACCCTGCTCGGGCGGGCCAACCATCGGCGCCTGCGCGACGCCCTGCGCTCGGCGCTCGAGAACCGTCTGCAGTCCGGCGAGGCGCAACTGCATCTCGCGCGCGGCGAGCACCGCTTCATGGCCTATCACATGGTGCCGCATTGCGACGAGGTCGGGCGGGTGCTCGGCGTCTTCATGCTGCTGACCGATATCGACGAGATCAAACGGGCCGAGGCGTCCCTGCGCAACGCCAAGGAGCTGGCGGAGGAGGCCAACCGGGCCAAGTCCGATTTCCTGGCCAACATGAGCCACGAGTTGCGCACGCCGCTCAATGCGATTCTCGGCTTTTCCGAGATCCTGTCGCACGAGTTGTTCGGCGAGATCCTGAGCGGCGAATACAAGGAATACAGCCGCATCATCCACGAAAGCGGCCAGCATCTGCTGAGCCTGATCAACGACATCCTCGACCTGTCGAAGATCGAGTCCGGGCGGATCGAACTGCACGAGGAGCCGGTTGATCTCTACCAGACCATGGAAACGGTGCTGCGCCTGGTGGGCGAACGGGCGCGCAACGCCCGGGTCGACCTGATCGTCGACCTGCCGGCCGATCTGCCGCATATCATGGCGGACGCGACTGGCGTCAAGCGCGTGCTGATCAACCTGCTGACCAACGGCATCAAGTTCACCGAGCCGGGCGGGTCGGTCACCATCACCGGCGCGCTGACCAAGCGCTGGTTGACCCTGGGCGTGGCGGACACGGGCATTGGCATCTCCCAGGCGGATCTGCAACGGGTCTTCGCCCCGTTCGAGCAGGTGGACGGGTCGCTGGCCCGCCGCTCCGACGGGGTCGGCCTTGGCCTGCCCATCACGCGCTCGCTCATGCGCCTGCACGGCGGCGACATCAGCCTGTCGAGCAAGGAAGGAGAGGGGACGACGGTGATCGTCCGCTTCCCGCGCGAACGGGTGATCGAGGACCAGGCGGGCGGCGATGACGACGGGACGGGCGAAGGCGACGGCGAGGGCGACAGCGAGGGCGACAGCGATCTTGCCCCCGCAACCGTTCCCGGCGACTGAGGGCCTGGCTTGGCGGCATCCGGGCATGACCAGCCCCCGAACCGGGAAAGGCCTTGTCAGCCCGGCCCGGCCCCTGATACGACCACGCTCTGTGGAGGTCCGTCCCGGTCCCGTGTCACGCGGGCCCGAGCGAAGCGGATCGAGTCACACGCGTCCGCCCTCGGTCAGCAAGGGAACGGCTGGACCCATGAGTCGCCTCGTCCTCGTTCTGCGTCACCCCGACCTGAAAAGCCTCTACGACTATTGGCTCGGCCTGTGCCGGG
>JGI11876J12873_1000239_pt1 | contig 11769 bp, 11 predicted proteins | sample ElkSloMetagenome_4_FD_12873 | JGI IMG/M metagenome (IMG submission 12873) | reverse complement strand
CAATGGTACGCCCAGTTAGAAGCCGCGTTTCCGGATGTAGAGGTGGGATTATTAGGGGGAGGTTCGCGCGATCGCACGCCAATCTTAATTGCTACTTATGATAGCGCCACCATTCACGCCGAATCCCTGGGAAATCAATACGGGTTGTTAATATTTGACGAATGTCACCACTTACCCACCGACTTTTATCGAGCAATTGCTGAATACGCGATCGCACCCTACCGACTCGGACTTACGGCTACCCCGGAGCGTACTGATGGGCGTCATAATGACTTAGATGGTTTAATTGGTCAACAAGTCTATCGTAAAAGCCCGGATGACTTGGCTGGGTTAGCCTTGGCGGAACATAAGGTGGTGCAGATTAAAGTTAAATTATCACACCAAGAGCGCGATCGCTACGATGCTTGTCTGAAACTGCGGAATGATTTTTTAAGAGAGTCAAATATTTACCTAAGTAGTTTAGACGGATGGCAACGGTTTGTGCAAGCTAGTGCAGGTTCTCAACAAGGGCGTCGCGCTATGTTAGCCCATCGGGAATCTAAGGAAATTTCTTTAGGAACGGAAGGGAAATTACGAGTATTAGCCGATTTAGTCGCAAAACATTATCCGGAACGGATCTTGGTATTCACGAATGATAATGCCACCGTTTATCGGATTTCTCAAGAGTTGCTGATTCCTGCGATTACCCACCACACTCCCGTCAAAGAACGTCATGAAATTCTCCAACGATTTCGCGAGGGAGACTATAAAATTTTGGTCGCCTCCCATGTTTTAAATGAAGGCGTTGATGTTCCTGATGCACGAGTGGCGATTATTTTATCGGGAACAGGTTCAGAACGGGAATATGTGCAGCGATTAGGGCGAGTGTTACGCAAGGGAACTGATCAGAATAAGTTGGCGATATTGTATGAAGTGGTGGCGGAAAATACCAGTGAAGAAGGAACCTCTCAACGGCGACGCGGTTCGAGTGGAAAAGGCAAAGCTAAACCCAAACCCAAGGAAGTGGAGAAGCCGAAGCATCGACAGTTGGAAATTTTACCCTCTCAACCTTACGAAGTGAAACCTTCTCAGTCGCCGAAAGCTGCCGAGTCTCCGGGTAAGTATGACGTATGATAGAGTTTGGTAGTTGCGCTTTAGCGCTAAAAAGCCACATCGCCTACTATAAGTTTCATTCAGATTAAGTCCGTTTTTAACGCAGAGGGACGCAGAGGTTAGCGCAGAGGTTCGCAGAGGTTTCCCGATGAGTTTAAGTAGACAAATGAGCATTGTATAGAATTGGAAAACCAATCGGGAACGATTAATTTACTATTGCATGTCCCTTCACCTATGACCAATGATTGTGTTAATTAAACTTCTGATAAAACTCGTCAAACTGGCTTTGGCTGTCAGTTTAGTGTTTCCGGCAGTTTATTTTAGAACGCCATGGTTGGCAAGTTTAAGGGATTGGGCATTTGGTTTGGTGTTTATCCTTAGTTTAGGATTAATCGTTTCGGAAATTGCAGGCTGGACGAGGAATTCAAGCCAAAGACAAGTTATTCTCAGCGTTTTGATTTTAGCGATCGCGTCATTCAGTTTTTCTTTGGCGGTGACGACGGAAGTTAAGTTTCAGTTGACTAAACAAGCGATTCTGAATCGAGAAGCAAGCCAACTGGAAACTCTGGGTCAGCATTTTATCGTGGGTTATCGTAATCTTGAGGAGGTAAAAATCCTAGTCGAAAAAGGGGCGATCGCTGGTGTCTTTATCACTAGACGAAATATTCAGAATAAAACCCCAGACGAAATTAACCAAGAAATCCAATCGTTACAAGCCATTCGCGCCAATCAGGGGTTATCGCCCTTGTGGATAGCCACGGATCAAGAAGGCGGTATTGTCTCGCGATTATCTCCGCCTTTAACTCAATTACCCCCCTTATCATCAATTATTAAAGATGCAAAAGTTATCGATAGTGCCAAAGAAGACGTTATCCGCTATGCTAGTATTCAGGGCAAAGAATTGTCGAAAATTGGTATTAATTTAAACTTTGCCCCAGTCGTGGATTTAAATTATGGGATTATCAGTTCTGAAGATAAGTATTCTAAAATTTATCTGAGAGCTATATCCGCCGATAAAGATATTGTCGCTAAGGTAGCATTATGGTATTGCCAAACCTTAGCTGACTATGGCGTAACCTGTACCATTAAACATTTCCCTGGATTGGGACGAGTGGATACGGATACCCATCTTGAGGATGCTCAATTGAAAACGTCGGTAGCAGAATTAACCCAAGCAGACTGGGTGCCATTTCGGGAAGTCATGAGCAAAACAAACGCCTTTACGATGTTGGGACACGCTCAATTAATTGCCGTTGATCCTGATCATCCTGTATCGTTTTCTCGACAAGTTGTTACAGACATTATTCGAGACAAATGGCAGCATAATGGCATTCTGATTACAGATGATTTTAGTATGCATGCGGTTTATAGCAGTCAAGATGGGTTAGAGGCGGCTACGGTAAAAGCTATTAACGCTGGAGTTGATTTAATCTTAATGGCTTACGACACCGATTTGTATTACAACGCGATGAATGCGTTGCTTCAGGCTGAATCGGCTAATCGTTTAGATATTACCGTTCTGAAAAGTAGTAATACAAGACTCAAGCAAGCGATCAGGAAAATATTATGAATTATGAATAAATAGGAAACGGTGAGGCGTAAATCAATAACAAATGGCAACATTTCCTGATCGCATAAAATTATTTATGTATTGAGAAACATATCAAACGCATCCTTCAGTTGATCCTCAGCGACAACAAGAACATCGGTTCTGCAAAGGCGCTGAGGTTTTTTACATGCATTTAAAATAGTGTAGGTTGGGTTGACGCCAGAAAATAAACACCTGAAAGATACTTGTAGGGGCGACTCGCCTGCATCAATTAATAGCTATCGCCCACTCAATTTGATCGGATCGCCCTCTCCTGAAACCGTTGGGTAAGTAGAACAAATAGGGTAACGGGTAAGTCCATGACATGGAGGAATACGTTAGTGAAAAATACTCATGATTCGTCAAACTGAATAAGTTGTGTTAAATTTACGGGTTTAAGCAAGAAAAAACGGCAATGAGTAATCCCCCTCCATCAGAGTCTTCAGTTCCACCAAAACCAGCCCAACCTGAAAAACTTAATCTTTCCACGAAAATGGCTTACGGGGCGGGTGATATGGGGGCGGGGATTACAGCTACCCTGTTGGCGTTCTCCTTTCTAATTTTCCTTACCAATGTAGCTGGATTAAGTCCAGGGTTAGCCAGTACGGTGCTGTTAATCGGCAAAATCTGGGATGCGATTAATGATCCCATTGTCGGACTATTAAGCGATCGCACTCGGTTCCGTTGGGGACGACGCCATACCTGGATGATCCTATCTGGTATTCCTTTTGGGGTGTTCTTTTTCCTGCAATGGGTTGTACCCCCTATCAATCAGTCGGCGCTGTTTTGGTATTACGTGATTGTCAGTATTTTATTCAACATGGCGTTTACAGGTGTCAATTTGCCCTATACCGCATTGACGCCAGAATTGACCCAAGATTACAACGAACGTACCAGCTTAAATAGTTTTCGCTTTGCCTTCTCCATTGGTGGGAGTATTCTCTCCTTAGCCTTGGGTCAATTTATCTTTAAAGCTATTCCCAATGATCAAACACAATATCTCGTCTTAGGACTCATCTGTACAGTTCTGTCTGTTCTACCCGTCTACTGGTGTGTGTGGGGAACCACCGATCCAACGGCGGCTGGGGAAGTGCGATCGCGTCAGACGGTGGAGGAGAGTAATGAAACGGAAATCCCTTTTTTAGAACAGCTAAAAATTGCCTTTAGCAATCGTCCTTTTCTCTATGTCATCGGGATTTATCTGTTTTCTTGGTTAGCCTTTCAGTTAACAGCGGCGATTATCCCCTATTATTTGGTTAACTGGATGGGTCAAGATTCCTATTTTACCGCCGCCTTAGTGGTTCAATGTGTCGCATTAGTGATGCTTTTTTTCTGGAATTGGGTGAGTCAGCGCGTCGGTAAACGGGCAGTTTATTTTATGGGAATGAGTGCTTGGATTGTCGCCCAAGGTGGCTTATTCTTTTTACCACCCGATCAAGTGGGATTAATGTACCTCCTCTTCGTCATGGCAGGGTTTGGCATTGCCATAGCCTATCTCATCCCTTGGTCAATGTTACCCGATGTGATTGAATTAGATGAACTAAATACAGGTCAACGGCGCGAGGGAATATTCTATTCGTTTATGGTACTCCTGCAAAAAATGGGATTAGCCTTGGGATTGTTTCTTGTCGGACAAGGGCTAGATTTGGCGGGGTTTTTGACGAGCAAACCGGGTCAACCGATACCAGAACAACCTGCTTCGGCGTTGCTAGCGATTCGGTTAGTGGTTGGTCCATTGCCTACCGTGTTCTTACTTTGTGGATTAATTTTGGCATATTTTTATCCCATCACTCGCGAAGTTCATGCAGAAATTATGTTACAGCTTCAGGAACGCAAATCGGGGACTGATACTTCTGCTGACGAAGGTTTGGAACTTGAGTGATGTTGTGACTAAAATTGGTAACCGTTCTAAAATGCCATATAAAGCCCCCACTCTAAAATGCTATATAAAGCCCCCCTTTGAAAGGGGGGAACTAGCGATCGCTCTAGACTGGCTACATGCATACTCAAGCCTCAACCCCAGTCCAGTGATAGACCGAAAGTTGTTTATTTATCGTTCAAGTCGTGATCATTTTGCTATAATCTTCCTCTAATTCGCCTGGGTGGAATAACCCGATCAATATCACGTTGGCAATCAAATTTACAGATGACATACCCTAGAAAACAGCCAATTTCCCCGATGCAGCTTAAACGTCAACGACGGGGACAGCGAGCAGCATTCCTTCTAGCCACCCTGTTGCTGCTCTTTTTTCCCGTTCGAGTTCTCGCTCAAGATACTGAAACCTCTGAGGGTTTCCTGAGTGCGATCGACAGTGTATTCTCGGCAATCGTCGCTGTCCTGTTTAAGTTTCTCTTCTACGACATCGGTGGTTTTCCACTGATTGTACTGTGGTTGATTGTGGCAGGTATTTTCTTTACGCTTCGCTTAGGCTTTATCAATCTCCGTGCCTTTAAACATGCGATTGATGTGGTACGAGGTAGGTATGATGACCCAGAGGAAGAGGGACAAGTCTCCCATTTTCAGGCGCTGGCGACGGCGTTGTCGGGAACGGTGGGATTAGGCAACATTGCTGGCGTGGCTGTGGCAATCCAGGTGGGAGGTCCAGGCGCTATGTTTTGGCTGACACTGGCGGCTTTTCTGGGTATGACAACTAAGTTAGTCGAATGTACGCTAGGACTAAAATACCGCATCGAACGACCCGATGGTACCGTCGCTGGGGGACCGGCTTATATGCTCTCACGCGGGTTAAGGAACATGGGGTTGGGTCCTCTGGGAAAAGGATTAGGAATTATTTTTTCCGTGCTAGCGATTTTTGGTTCGATGGGTGGCGCGAATATGTTCCAGTCTAACCAAGCCGCCATCGCTTTTGTGAGTACATTTCCGGGGATGCAGGGATGGATCGTCGGTCTGGTTTTGGCAGTATTAACCGCGATTGTGATTATTGGTGGGATTGAGCGAATTGCTTCGACAACGGGGTTGCTGGTGCCCGCAATGGCGGTGATTTATATCTTGGGGTGTCTGTGGATTGTGGTGGTGAATTTGCCCCAAGTTCCTAGCGCAATTGGGACAATTATTAGCCAAGCTTTTGTCCCAGAAGCGCTTGAAGGCGGTATTGAAGGCGGTATTATTGTCGTTATCGTGCAAGGGGTGCGGCGCAGTGCTTTCTCCAATGAAGCGGGAATTGGTTCAGCCGCGATCGCGCACTCGGCGGCTCGGACTGATGAACCGGTGTACGTGAAGGGATTGTCGCCCTCTTGGAACCATTTATTGATACGATCATCATCTGCAACATGACTGGAGTCATGATTGTCCTAACAGGTGTCTATCAAGATACCGGTGAAGCGATCGATGGTTCGCAGATGACACTGAATGCCTTTGCTACAGTTAGTACCTGGTTCCCGATTGTTCTCACGATCGCGATTTTCCTGTTTGCCTTCTCCACGATTATTTCTTGGAGTTATTACGGCGAGATTTCCTGGCAATATCTCTTTGGTCAACGCACCATTATCATCTATAAGCTGATTTTTGTCGCCTGTGTGTTTATCGGTGCCGTTGTCACTCCCGGTGCGGTGATTGATTTTAGCGATTTAACCCTGCTGATGATGGCACTTCCCAACTTGATTGGTGCTTATTTTCTCTCCAATGAGGTGGCGGGAGACATTAGCAATTATATGGAGAGGCTGCGTTCGGGGCAAATGCCAACTTATGCAGAGAAGCTCGCCACTCTGGAAGATTCCCACCAAGCTGGAAACTAATACATCCCAACAAATTTTGAGTTTTGTAGGTTGTAGGGGCGGGTTTCACTACTATTATTTCTATGCCACCCAGATGTCACTAAACCCGCCCTGATTTCAAAGATAAATTCAGCACAATATTCAGGGTAATCGCTTCCATTCACACAAGCTACACGGAAATGAACAATTAACAATTAATAATTATGAGCTGGCTAAAAAAGAACGATGTGCTTGTACCGACTGATTTCTCGGATATATCCTTGACAGCACTTGCTCCGGCTTTAGAGTTTGTCGAGGACATATCTCATTTGCATGTCATCCACGTTTTACTGCCTTTAAGTGCAGTCGATCCCGGTACAATATGGAAAACGGTTACCTCAGAATCTCGACAAAACAACGCTCAATCTGTTCTGAAAAACAAGCTGAGTGAACTGGGGTATGCAGGAGTACAGCATCAGGTTTCAATTGGGACTCCTAGTCATGAAATTGTGGACTATGCGAAAGAAAAAGGAATTGAATTAATTGTCATGCCTACCCACGGACACACAGGTGTCAAGCGGGTTTTGATGGGTTCTGTGGCTGAGCAAGTGGTACGGTTGTCTCCTTGTCCGGTGTTGTTACTCCGTTGAGGGGGTAGAAGGGTATCAGGATGGAAGGATTAACTCTCGCGATCGCAGGGGGTGATCTGGAAATGTTAAGCTGTAATTAGAAGCCGTTTTAATCAATCCCTATTTGGTAAAGAGTTCATGCCTAGAGCGAAAGTACAGTTCACGTCTCATCAGAATTGTCATCCCAATTATGCTAATGTGGCTTTAGTTAATCCCCTGGATGATGATATAATTATTGACTTTGGATTTGTAGACCCTCTTGGGTTCAGAGAGTTAAGACAAACTTCCGAAGAAGAGATTGCTGTTGAGTCTAAACCTCTAGCCCGTTTGATTGTTAGTCCCACGATAGCCAAACAATTGATTGATGATCTGCAAGAAGCGTTAAATCTCACTAGTGAAAAGGAGGAATAAAAATGCAATCTAATAAATTACCCAGTGATATTCATGGTAATAGATGTAAAATTTATGAGGATATTTTTAAGTATCAGAATATTGAAAGTAAGAGTTATCAATATTTGCAAAAGGATGTATATTGCAACAGTCAACCAAAACAGACAAAAGAAACATTTATTGTCCCACATATACGCTCAATAAAATCACTAGGTAATTCTGTTTTTAGAGCAGTTTCAGGCAAAAAGGATAGTTTATTAAGATATGACGATACAGATAATCTGGATAAGCTATCTGCCTACCCAGAACCGAATTTTGTTGAATACATGGAACATCAAAGTCAGCTTTTTGAAAAGAAAAGAAAAGAGTTGTTGAATCAGTATGAGGGTATGTATGTAATCTTTGAAGATGGACAGGTTCTGGATGCAGATAAAGACGAAGCCGCTTTAGTAAAACGAGCTTACTCAGAAACTGGACCAAGACACCTATTTATCAAAAAGGTTCTTACTGAAGATCCGAAGTTGACAATTAACGTTCCATCTCTGTCTAAATAATAGTTGAGTTTCAGTGGGGTCTTACAATTACACTTCTTTGGGAGAAGGAAAACCCAATGCTCCTCTTATAACAGTGCAACTAGCATCCCTTGACAAAACAGAGCCTAAAAAAGTCAATGGGAGGGCGTTTCTGGATACAGGTTCAGATATTACGCTAGTTCCCTTGGATGCACTCGCTAAAATTGGTGCAAAATTTGCCCGTAATGTGGATGTTTATGGGGTGGGTGGCAATAAAACAACTGTATATGCTTCCTATGTTGCTTTTACAATGGATAACTATACTTTGCCTCTTGTTGTTGTTTATGGTTGTCCGATTGAAGCAACTGGCGGCGATGTCATCGTTGGACGAGACTTGCTTAACCAATACTGCATCCAGTTCGATGGATTGAAACAGACCTTTAGTTTTATCTATTAAATCATTTTTGATTGACGAGTGCAGCTTGACGGAAATAATTCATCCGCGAAAGACGGGGCGGGTTTAGTTACATCTGGGTGCAACCGAAAAGATAGTCGTGAAACCCGCCCCTACACCCCTCATGCCGCACCAATGCGCTTCCTTAAACTATTTTCTATAATGTATGTAACATTTCTTAACGATAAGGGGAAGCAGATGGATTATCCTAACATAGCGCAAATTTCAGATCAGCTAGAGAGNGCNAANTCNCGCGATCGCATGGTGGCGTTAGCCCACCTCCGTAACGTGCCAGCAGAGGAGGCTGTGCCTTTAATCAAGAAGGTTTTAGATGATCCNAGTTTACAAGTGCGATCGATGGCAGTCTTTGCCCTAGGAGTGAAGCAGACAGACGAATGCTACCCCATTTTGGTGAAACTACTCGAAACTGACCCCGATTATGGCATTCGCGCTGATGCCGCCGGAGCCTTAGGATATCTAGAAGATGCTAGAGCCTTTGAATCATTAGTCCGGACATTCTATGAAGATACACAATGGTTAGTCCGGTTCAGCGCGGCTGTCGCATTGGGCAATATAAAAGATCCCCGCGCCCGTCAAGTTCTCACTAAAGCACTCGATAGTAAAGAAATTGTGGTGCAACAGGCGGCTATCTCCGCATTGGGTGAAATTAAAGCCATAGAAGCCGTGGATGATATCCTGCGCTTTGCTCAATCTCCCGATTGGTTAGTGCGCCAACGATTAGCCGAAGCCCTGGGGAACCTACCCACGGACAAAAGCCAGTCGGCATTAAAATTCTTGGCAAAAGACAGCCATTCCCAAGTTGCCCAAGCTGCATCTATCTCCCTGAACCGCCTGCAACAGGCGACAAAGCCAGCCTAAAACTCTGCCCATGGCTTTCCCAGAAGCCATGAACAATCAACAATAAACCATAAACAAGCCAGGAGAACGATAAAATCAATTAAAGCTTTGTTAACGTGAAACGTCTGACTTCATGGATATAAAAGAATTTTTTGAGCAGAGTGCTGGTCGATGGTTTTCTCAGCGTACCAGTCACCATCTGGCATTTAAGCAAGCTGAAAATGGGAAATCCAATATTACGATTGAAATGATCGCGGCTGATGCGCCAGAAGTGGTTCAGCTATGCCAACAGTATGAGGTTGATCCAGATTCAGCTATCTGTGGTGCCAGAGTGACGTGGGATGGCACAATGGACTGGGATGAAGAAAAGCATCAAGGTTCAACGGTGCTGGTGCCCGTTGCTGATCCTGATAAGCCCAATGAAGGGAAGCTATTGCGGGAAATGGGCTATGCGGAGAAAGCCCCAGTAGCGGGTCGCTATATTATGGGAGATGATCAGGCGCTGACCTTAATTACCGACTACGAAACCATGTATTCTGAGGAGCGTTTGTGGTTTGCTAGTCCTAATTTACGGCTACGGACGAGCATTTTGAAGCGATTTGGCGGCTTTAGCATGGCGTCTATGTCTTCAGAAATTCGCATGGGCGTAACTAAACCTCCGCAAGAATCACAAGATGCGGCGGCGAAGACTTAATCTAGGGGCTACTGAATAAGTGTTGGGATGGGGGGGAGCATGTAGAGACGTAGCATGCTACGTCTGGGAGCTGGGGGAGATGAGGGAGCAAAGGACAAATGACGAATGACAAATGACAAATGACGATCTCCACCGTTAGCTTTTATTGTGTCCACCTAATTACATTGCCAAATTAACTGCTAGGTGGATTACTCATGGAGTTAATGTCCTCAATCGGTAAACCTAAAGCTTCTGCTATTTGATTAGCGGTTAATCCCATAGCGAATAATTTGGGAATAGCTTCTGTTCGGGCAAGTTCTGCTTGTTCAGCCCGTTGTCTTTCTTGTTCAGCCCGTTGTCTTTCTTGTTCAGCCCGTTGTCTTTCTTGTTCAGCCCGTTGTCTTTCTTGTTCAGCTCTCTCACTTCCAGTTAGGAGTAAATTGCCCTCACTATCCCACCAGCGCAACCAAATTTGAGTTTGATTTTGATAGGTTCCCTGTAGTAATCCCAGTTCTATACCTAAAGGTTCAATGGGATAATGGTTTCGTTGGTTCGGGTTCATCAGGCGGTAGGAACCATTAACGAAGTGATAAACCTCTAACTGGTTCGTCTTGATTTCAAAAATTCCATAGTAAGGAATCCGGAGAATCTGTTCATAAACCCAAAACTTACCGGGTTTCGTTCTTTTTCCTTGGGATGAGCGAGATAATGGCGTGCGATCGCGTTCTTCGGAACCATCACCACTGGCAAATTCTAAGACAATCATTGGCGCGATAAATTCGTGCCAGATCACGTAAGAACGGCGAATTTGACCGTCTATTTTGGGGGGAACATTGGGGACATAAAACCAATCGGGAGCTTCTGCTCCTTTTTCCGGGGGTTCTGTTTGTCGCCAGTAGATGCCACAATCTTGTCCAATGGCATATTGTCCGTCGGGATGAATTCTTTCGAGAATGGGTCCGAGGGAGTCTGTGAGAATAAGGCTTTGGGGATGCTCCTGGAAGTTCTTCACGAATTCGCCATTTGATTCGGGGAGTTGGGTATGATCTGGGAATGGAGGAGGTAGAACATTGGGTTCTAGACTCTGAGTCATGGGAATTGCGTCTGCGATCAGGTTGCCCTATTATAACGATTGTCCGCGATCGCAGCCGTAGTAGACGTTCCGGTGGAATGTTTCCTTCTCACTGTTCTAGAGTATCGATTATGGGCTTTGCGATCCCAAAGCCTGCTTCTACATAAACTCAAGGAAGTGGGAGGATGTCACAGTCTATTGGACTGACATAGCTAAAATGGTGGGATAGATTTGACGGTGAAATTGGGCGCAAGTCTTTGCGCCCCTACAATTCTAATCCACCAAATAAGGTGTGCCGCGCCACTACGGGCTACTTGATAGGAAACCCGCGCAGCGCAGGCGGGTTTTGTTTGTGTAGCTGCGGTTTCAACCGCCCTGACAAATGACAAATGACGAATGACAAATGACAAATGAAAAACAAATGACAAATAACAAATAACAAATGACAAATGACTTACCTCTGTTGCGCCGCCCGCATAGATAAACCAATCCGCTTCAACTTCTCATCCACAGAAAGAACCCGCACATTTACAACTTGTCCCACTTTGACAATTTCTTTGGGATCTTCCACAAATCGATCCGCCAGTTGGGAAATATGCACCAACCCATCCTGATGCACGCCAATATCTACAAATGCACCAAAATTCGCCACATTCGTGACAATTCCTTCTAATTCCATTCCCTCTTTTAGGTCAGACATTTCCTTCACGCCTTCCTTAAATGTGGCATATTTAAACTCAGCACGGGGATCACGTCCCGGCTTTTCTAATTCCCGGATAATGTCTTT
>JGI11876J12873_1000228_pt1 | contig 12045 bp, 9 predicted proteins | sample ElkSloMetagenome_4_FD_12873 | JGI IMG/M metagenome (IMG submission 12873) | reverse complement strand
TAAACCGAAAACTCTTAGCGCCACTCAAAGCTGTTAGCGCAGCTCTGAGCAGCTAACCCCCAAACTGACCAGACCAGTCTGGAAGCTAGAAGAAATAGTAACACTCCTCTAGCCACTCCGACTTCTTATGGCAACTTGTGCGGGGTGGCTAAGACTTTGGGTCAATTGATTTAGAGTTGAGGATTTGAGCGTTTTTATGGCAAAAAAGCCGATATCGCCACAAATCCAACATCAACTGTCCTAAATCAAGCCAACGCTATCGCTCATACCCAAATCAGGAGTGATTTACCATGTCTCGGAACTTGATCACGGCTGGGATAATTGATCCTCGCCAATTTTCTCTGGATGAAGTACGCCATCAAGTCGCTACATTTCTTAACATTCCCCTCCAACACATCGATCGCGTCGAATGCTGGCATCACCAAATCTGGGTCAAGCTAGTGGAATCCCGTGCTATCTTTGTCAGTTATCGCAACTTACCCCTTTGGATTGAGGCTGGATTAGCGGCGATTGGGCGCTGTACCTCTCGTTCCCAGCTTGATGAATTAGGCGAAATCTTCCGCCGTGAACGCGACTGGTATGATCAGCATGACCAACCTGAAGCCGTGCAACCCTGGCGTCAGGCGTGGGCAAAACAGGCTNAATACCTGAGAAACGAGGAAGAACACCTGAAACCCATTCGCGCCCATCAGGAAGCCGGAAGGATTGGTATGGGGCTTGGGAACGGGTACTCTACTGTTGCCGAGAGTTTAGCCGACTTCAGGGATTAGCCCCAGAAATTAATCAACAAAGTCAGGATTTTCAGGATTTACCTGAGATTATCCAAAAGATGCAGCAATTGTGGCATCAGCGCTGGCAAGAACTATCGAGTGCGATCGCTTAGTTATATCCCCGACTTCTTGAAGAAGTCGGGGATATGCAAAACTAATTTTTTCAAGTACTAGAATAGTATTTATAAATCAGCTTTGCGACCAAGAGAACTTACCCAAGTAAGGAGGAAATCTATGGTTACAGTTGCACAAGCACCCCCCAGTGAACGCGCTCAATTTATTCAGAAAACCTACATGCATCTGGCTGGGGCGGTGGGAGCGTTTATTGCTTTAGAGTTTATACTCTTTCAAACGGGCATAGCCGCCCTATTAACCCAGTTTGTCACGGCAAGTCGGTTTAGCTGGCTGGCGATTCTGGCAGGTTTTGCGGTACTCGGTTGGTTCTCCAGGGAGTTAGCGGCTAAGGCGGATTCGGTCAACACTCAGTACGCTGGATTGGGGATTTACGTTGTTGCGGAAGCCCTGATTTTTGCCCCGATTCTGTACATTGCAGCTTATTTCTCAGATCCCACTGTTATCCCAACGGCGGGAATACTCACCCTTCTCATGTTTGCTGGTTTAACCGCCGTTGCTTTTACTACAGGCAAAGACTTTAGTTTTTTGGGTGGTATCTTAAAAGTTGGTGGATTAGTAGCCTTGGGACTAATTATCTGTAGCGTAATTTTTGGTTTCACCTTGGGCTTATTCTTTTCCGTGGTTATGGTTGCTTTTGCTTCCGCCGCGATTCTCTACGATACTTCTAAGGTGATGCATCATTACTCATCCCATCACTATGTTGCGGCTTCACTAGAATTATTTGCGTCAGTGGCATTACTATTCTGGTATTTGCTGCGGATTGTGATGGCGCTATCGTCTCGTCGCTAAACCGATTCTATCCTATTACCTGATTCTATAGCTAAGCGTGAGATTACTATTTTAAAAAAATTATTAGTAGTGTCACGCTTACTTTTATCTGATTGGACAAAAAAACAGGAGATAATTGGGGAAAATAAGGAGTTGATACTTGTTAAAATTATTTGGTATAGCGGACAGAATTTAATCCAACCATTTAACCTATTTGAAATTAGCTTTGGCTTTACTTTTTGTTCCCTAAGTTTTTTTCAATTATTCGGATTGCAAGCTGCAAAAGCTCCCATATCGATAAAATCACAAAACTATTTATTATACCTTGAATAAATACAGGTATTGATTGCCATAAACTCTCATTATAAATAAAAATAATTTTAATAATAGCGATTGAAAACAAAATAAAAATATATCTTTTGATCAATTTTTCTTTGATTAAGCGAAGTGGGGAAAGTCGAGCCAATAAAAGAAAAAAGTGATAGATTTTATGCAATAAATTGACAACTCTGGAAATCTGATTTTTATTCCTCCTAATAAACCCTTCTGCGGTTTTGACTATTTTAGGATAAAGAATAAGCACAACAGACAGAAATAGTATGAGAATCAGTAATACTAATTCAAGAGATGTCATAGTTTTAGTAAACTTAAGGCAAAATCTATTTCACATTCAACCGATTGCGGATCAGTGTTTCCGTCATCTGAGCAAGCTGATCTAACTTTTCTTTATTCTCCTGCGCCCGTTTCTCATAGTCTTTCTTCCGGACAATTGCCGCCCGTGCTAAGTCTTCCCGATTTTGTTTCAGCGCTTGAATGGCAACTTTCTGCCAAGCGCTTATCTCCCGCACATCTCGATTATATTGCGGTTGCAGCGTATTCCAAACTCCTTTAATATCGGCTAAGGCTTTCGTTAATAACCGATTAGCTTTCTCGGGATCTTTCTCTTGTAGCGCTCGTTTAATCGGTTCGTATAAGTTCTCAGTATTCATCTGAGTAATAATCGGAATAAAATTTTGAATTTGCGGACTTTTACTGACGCCAGTTTTACACCAGACAGCAAAGTGTTCGCAGTTATTAGATAGCAGGTTATAGCTTCGTTCACCTAAACGACTCTCAGCACGGCGAACGACTACATCCGGAATAAAATGAGTGGGATACTGTTTAACATAGATTTTTCCACCTCTAGCAAATGTCGGTAAAGAGGTGCGTTCAATGGTTTCACTGGGTTTGCGGTAGTGGATAACCGTACCGTCGCCACAGTCAATCCCATAATGTTTGTAGACGCCTTGTCGGTTGAACAATTCTCGATAAGCGTAAATTAGATCGCCTCGTGCCATATTTGCCTTTTGTTATTTGTTTACGTCATTTTTCATTGGTTATACTCGCTGTCGCCAGAAGCAAGCTACGTCATTCGTTCTTTGTTTGATAAATTTCACCGTCAAGAAAAGCGTAAACGAGTGCGGATTGATGTTTCGATGTCCCTCAAGAGAGTAAAATCGAATGGGAAAGCCTATTACACTCCAGAATGAGCCAAATTTCTCCATCAACCTTGACGTCTGCCCCTCTCAACCCGCTTAAGCAACCCACAGACTGGTTTTATGCCTTGTGGAAGTTTTCTCGTCCTCATACGATCATCGGTACTACCCTAAGTGTATTGGCATTGTATGTGATTGCTTTAGCGATTACCGACGGTGCGATCGCACTCTCAAATTTAACTCAACTCCTGGGTACTTGGATATCCTGCTGTTGCGGTAATATCTACATTGTGGGACTCAATCAACTCGAAGATGTGGAAATTGACCAGATTAATAAACCTCATCTTCCCATCGCCGGGGGAGTTTTCCAGAAGACAAGCTAAGCTGATTGTTACCATAGCTGGACTCTGTGCGCTGCTGTTAGCCCGGATACTGGGAGGATGGTTATTTCTCATGGTTAGCGTCAGTTTAGCCATTGGTACGGCGTATTCCTTACCACCGATTCGGTTGAAGCGGTTTCCCTTTTGGGCTGCACTTTGTATCTTCTCAGTGCGAGGTGCTGTAGTCAATTTAGGACTATTCTTGCATTTTAGCTGGGTATGGCAACAAGGTGAAGCGATGACGCCAACGCCTGCGGTGTGGGGATTGACGTTATTTGTTTTGGTTTTTACTGTCGCGATCGCAATTTTTAAGGATGTCCCGGATATTGATGGAGATAAGTTATACAATATCACCACGTTCACGATTCGACTGGGTAAGCCAGCGGTGTTTAACATCACCCGATGGATTATTACCCTCTGCTATTTGGGTATGATTCTCGGTGGAGTGCTACTGTTTGACGTGGTTAACCCGCTTGTTTTGGGGATAACACACTTGGCGGCTTTAGTTTTGGTTTGGTGGCGTAGTCAGGATGTAGATTTGCAGGATAAAGTCGCGATCGCCAGTTTTTATCAGTTTATCTGGAAGCTGTTCTTTTTGGAATATCTGATGTTTCCCGCCGCTTGTTTGTTAGCCTGAAACACTGATTACACGGATTTATGGGGGAGATTTGGGTGGGAGGTGAGAGGTTAGTTGCACTGATTACACTGAGAGGTTAATTCTCAATCAACAGACGATGATTTGATTGTCAGGAGATTATTTAGTTGTCTATGTCAATCTGTGTTACTTAATCGTTAGTTTCCTGTCGGTTTGATTACAATCTGTGTAATCTGTGTTATGCCATAGTAAGTTTTGTGTCTGTGTCATTAAAATCTGGGTAATCTGTGTTTAATTTAAGTTGGATAGCGGCTACAGTCGTTAGTGTCGGTTTAGTAACTGTTATTTTTTTGATTGGTAAGACGATCGCGATCGCGTCGTTGTTTCAAAAGGGGATCGCCCTTTATCAGCAACAGGATTACCCCGAAGCGGAAACGGTGTTTCGTCAAGTTATTCAGAAACAACGCAGTAATGATATGGTGCGCTTACTGCTGGGTAATACACTCCTGGCACAAAATAAATGGGATGAAGCGGTAGCTGTATTCCGGGATCTAATCGCGCGATCGCCAAAAACGGTGGATGGGTATGTCAAGTTAGCCCAAGCGTTGATTGCACAAGGTAAACTAGAGGAAGCAATGTCGGTGGTTCAGCAGTTGATCCAGCGCTATCCTCAGAACACAGAAATTCCTTTCAGCGTCGGTTTAATCCTATCAAATATTAATCGACTAGAGACGCTAATTGAGTCGTATCAGACGTTGAGTCAGCAGTCTCCGGAAAAAGCTATTTTACGTTTAAATCTAGCCAATATCTTGATGATTCAAGAAAATTGGCAGGCGGCTATAGAAGAGTATCGGGAAGCGATTGCCCTCAATATTAAAAAGCCACAAGCGTATTGGTATTTAGGAGATGCGTTGAGACAAAAGGGTCAATTGGATGAAGCCCTAAGCGTCTGGCGACAGGCAATTGTCCGTTATCCTAATGATCAGGAAGCTCAGCTAAGAATTCGACAAGCGCTAAAAGAACAAGGTAAATTTGGATAAAAGGGACCCGAAACCCTATCATGTCTGATCAAGATATCGTTCTCAACGCCAAAACCTATGCCAAGACATACAAGTCACTCCAAGCCGAATTAACCGATCTGCGATCGCGTGTGGCGCAATTGGAAGCAGCAAGAATGCCAGAACCGACTCAAGTTGCCCAGCAAAAGGCGCTGTTGGCTGTGGTGACTAAAATTCGGGAATCTCTGGATTTGGAGAGTATCTTTAAATCAACCGCCACCCAAGTGCGTCAACTGCTGAATGCGGATCGAGTGGGGATGTTTCGCTTTGATCCAGAGTCTGGCTGTCGCCGTGGGGAAGTTGTCTCTGAAGATGTAGTGTCGCCGTTTACGTCAGCTATCGCCACCAAAATAGAGGATGACTGTTTCGGCGAAAGACATGCGACTCATTATCAACAGGGGCGGATTTGGGCGGCTGAAGATATTTATGCTCTGAATTTACCTGATTGCCACATTGAAATTTTATCACGTTTCCAAGTTCGAGCCAACTTGGTTGTGCCGTTACTCAAGGGGAATCAGCTTTGGGGGTTGTTGTGTATTCACCAATGTTCCCATCCCCGTCAATGGCGCAGTGATGAAATAGAGTTTGTCCATCAAATTGCCATTCATTTAGGTGTGGCGTTGCAGCAAGCGGAGTTTGTGGCTCAACTGCAGATGCAGTCGGAGTTATTGACGAAAGCGGTTAATCAAGCGGTTGAACGAGAAAAAGCAGTTGCAGCGATTATCGATAAGATTCGGCGATCACTTGATATTAATACCATATTCCAGACGACAACTCAGGAAGCACGGCAGTTGCTGAATGCGGATCGGGTGGCAATTTATCGGTTTAATCCCGATTGGAGTGGTGAATTCGTGGTTGAATCGGTGGCTGAGGGCTGGAAACCGTTAGTCCAAGAGCAATATCAAGATCCCCAGTTATGCCAAAATATTAGTAATTGTAGTATTACATCCTTAGCCAATCCTCAAATTATTGATACCTATCTCCAGCAAACTGAAGGCGGGGACTTTATTAAAGGGGAAGTTTTCCGGGTTTGTCGCGATATTTATACAGCCGGGTTTTCGGATTGCTATATTCAAAGCTTAGAACGCTATCAGGCAAGAGCCTACACAATTATTGCGATTTACAAAGGTAAAAGCCTCTGGGGACTTTTAGCCGCGTTTCAAAATTCAGCCCCGCGATCCTGGGATGAGACAGATATTAATTTTTTGGTGCAAATTAGTGCTCAATTAGGGGTAGCGATTCAACAGGCTGAACTGTTAGGTAAAGCCCAACGGCGATCGGCAGAATTGCAAACCACACTGGAGGCGCAATTACAACAACGGGCGGATGAGTTAGCCCAGGAAGCGGAACGGGAAAGGGCGTTAGCTCAGGTTATTGATAAAATTCGCCAAACCTTAGATTTAAATACGATTTTCCAAACGGCGGCTACAGAAGTCCGGCAATTGTTGGATGTTGAACGAATTGCCATTTATAAATTCCGCGAGGATTATTTCGGCGATTTTATTTTTGAATCGGAAGCAGGAGATTTACCCAAACTGGTGGGGAGTGCTTGGGATGATACCTATTTAAGTAAACATCAAGGGGGTCGATTACGCCAGAATGAAGCGTTTTTTGCTGATGATATCTATCAAGCCAATTTAACCGATTGTCATATTGAAAGCTTAGAATCATTTGGGATTAAATCCTTTGCGGTTGTGGCGTTATTTAAAGGGGAAAAACTATGGGGAATGCTGAGTGCTTTTCAACATAGTAAACCCCGCCATTGGCAAGAACGGGAAGTTAAGTTACTTATGCAAGTGGCAGCCCAATTAGGGGTAGCATTGCAACAGTCGGAATATTTGGAGTTATTGCAAGCTCAAGCCGTCCAGCAAGCCAAGGCTGCTGAACAGGCGCGGGCATTAGCACGGGTGATTGAAAGTATTCGTCAAACGTTAGATATTGATCAGATTTTTAGTACGACGACTCAAGAAGTCCGGCAAATTCTTAACTGCGATCGCGTCGTAGTTTATCGATTCAATTCGGACTGGAGTGGAGATTTTGTCTCTGAATCTGTGGCATCCGGTTGGTCGCCCTTAGTCGGTTATGAGCTGACAAGCGTTTGGTCAGATACCTGTTTACAAAAAAATCAGGGCGGGCGATTTAAAAATCATGAAAATATTGTCGTCAATGATATTTACCAAAGGATTTACTCGACCTGTCATGTCAAGTTGTTAGAGGTATTTCATATCAAAGCTTACTGTTTAAGCCCGGTTTTTGTCGGTGACAAGCTGTGGGGATTATTGGGAGCGTATCAAAACTCCAGTCCCCGTCACTGGGACACCGCAGAAATTAGTTTACTGACACAAGTGAGTAATCAGTTAGGCGTAGCGCTACAACAAGCCGCCCTCATGGCTCAACTCAAAGATGCCAAGGAAGCAGCTGATGCAGCGAACCGGGCTAAAAGTGAGTTTTTAGCGAATATGAGTCATGAACTGCGGACTCCCTTGAATGCGATTCTGGGTTTTGCCCAAGTGATGACCCGCGACTCGACGTTAACTCTAACTCAACAGGAGTATTTAGGAATTATTGCTCGCAGTGGTGAACATTTACTCACACTGCTCAATGATGTACTAGAAATGTCTAAAATAGAAGCGGGTCGGATTACACTGAATGAAACCAGTTTTGATCTGTATCGCTTACTCAAAAGTTTAGAAGAAATGCTTCAGCTAAAAGTGGCTTCCAAGGGCTTACAGTTAATCTTTAATTGTGACCCAGAGGTTCCCCAATACGTGCGGACGGATGAGAGTAAGTTACGTCAGGTTTTAATTAATTTATTGGGGAATGCGATTAAATTTACAGATGAAGGGAGTGTCACCTTGCATGTAGAGACGTTGCATGCAACGTCTCTACATGGCACGTCTGGGAACCAATCTGTAGGGGCGAGTTTGACGGATAACGTTACCCCTTTGCACAGACGCGCCATGGCGCGTCTCTACGGGGAACGGGGTATAATTGCCCAATCCCCAATCCCCAATCCCCAATCCCTAATCACCTTTGAAGTCGAAGACACGGGTTCAGGAATTGCCCCAGCCGAACTCGATACCTTGTTTGAAGCCTTTATCCAAACCGAAACCGGGCGCAAATCTCAAGAAGGTACAGGATTAGGTTTACCGATTAGCCAGAAATTTGTCCAACTGATGGGAGGAACCATCGCCGTCAGCAGTGTTTTGGGTCAGGGAACACGGTTTCGGTTTACGATTAAGGTTAGTCCGGCTCAAGCGGCTGATATTGAGAGCCAAGAGTCTAAACGGGTGATTGGTTTAGCCCCCAATCAACCCACCTATCGGATTCTGATTGCTGATGATAAATGGGAAAGTCGGGTATTGCTGGTTAATCTAATCGCACCGATGGGGTTTGAGGTACAGGAAGCGGAAAATGGACAGCAAGCTGTTGAACGTTGTCAGAGTTGGCAACCTCACCTGATTTGGATGGATATGCGGATGCCTGTGATGGATGGTTATGAAGCCACTCGTCGAATTCGCCAATCGTTGCAGGGTCAAGCCACAGTAATTATAGCCTTGACTGCCAGTGTTTTTGATAAACAGCGATCGGTTGTTTTGTCCGCAGGCTGCGACGATTTCGTTAGCAAGCCGTTTCGGGAAGAGGTTATCTTTGAAAAAATGGCGCAACATTTAGGGGTGCGTTATTTGTATGCTGAAGCTGAACCTCTCTCTCTCACATCGCCGGATACGCCGCCAGCACCCTTGCAGGAAACTGCCCTACAAGAGGCGTTGGCACAAATGCCGATTGAATGGCTGGCACAACTGCACAAAGCTGCACTCAGCGCTAGAGAGAAAGTGATGATTCAGCTTATTGCCCAAATTACTGAGGAGCAAACCTCTCTGGCTCAAACCTTAACCCAATGGGTTAACACCCTTTCTTTTGATCGCATAGTGGATTTAACACAGCCCCTCCTTCATGAGTGAACGTCAATCTCAAGCCATCAAGGGAGACATATTAATTGTCGATGATATCCCTGATAATTTACGTATTTTGTTTACCATGCTGGCGAACCAAGGCTATGAAGTTCGTCGGGTTATTAGTGGGAAACAGGCACTGAATGCGGTTAATACTGATCCGCCGGATTTAATTTTGCTAGATATCAAAATGCCGGAAATGGATGGGTATGAAGTTTGTCAATGCTTAAAAGCTGACGAGAAAACCGCCGAAATTCCGGTAATTTTCTTGAGCGCTCTTGATGAAGTCTGGGATAAAGTGAAAGCCTTTGAAGTGGGTGGCGTAGACTATATTACTAAACCCTTTCAACTCGAAGAAGTAATCGCACGGGTTAAAACCCAACTAACTTTACGCCATATTCAACAGCAACTGCAAGCTCAAAACGCCACCCTAGCAGAGGCAAAAGAAGCCGCAGAAGCCGCTAACCGAGCGAAAAGTGAATTCCTGGCAACCATGAGCCATGAAATCCGCACCCCTCTAAATGCGGTGATTGGCTTAACCGGAATTTTAGAGAATACGAAACTGGATACCCACCAACAGGACTTGGTAGAAACGATTCGCCAAAGTGGGGAAACACTACTGATCACAATTAATGATGTGTTAGATTTTGCCAAGATTGAGTCGGGTAAACTAGAACTTGAATTCAAACCCTTTAATCTACGTGACTGTCTGGAAACCGCTGTTGATCTGTTTGCGCCCAAAGCCCTGCAAAAAGGATTGGAATTAACTTATTTTATTGACCCAGAAGTCCCTTCTACTCTGATTGGAGATGTCACCCGCCTGCGCCAAATTCTGATCAATTTGTTGAGTAATGCAATTAAGTTCACTGATGTGGGAGAAGTTAGCGTTTCAGTAAAGGTTGAACATTGCTATGTCACCGATTCGACTCAAAACCAGGATAGCCATACCTCGCCGACTGTTTGCCTTATGTTTTCGGTAAAAGACACGGGCATTGGTATTCCGAAAGACCGTTTTAACCGTTTGTTTCAACGCTTCAGTCAACTGGATTCTTCCACCACTCGCCAGTATGGTGGCACGGGACTAGGTTTAATTATTTCTAAACAATTAAGTGAAATGATGGGGGGAGAAATTTGGGTAGACAGTACCTTGGGTGAGGGGTCTACTTTTTCCTTCTGTGTTGTTTTAAGCGTAGATCAAGATGCGTCTGAACCGAATGTAACAACTCCTCAACCTCAGCTTGCGGGTAAACGAGTTTTAATTATTGATGATAATCCGACAAGTTGCCAAATTTTAACCCAGCAAACCCAATGTTGGGGCATGATTGCCCGAAGTACTCAATCGGGGAATGAAGCCCTGGGTTGGCTCAATCAGAAAGAAGCCTTTGATCTGGCAATTATCGATCGGCAAATGCCCGAAATGAACGGGTTAACTCTGGGTATGCAAATCCACAATCAACCGAGTTTTAAACACTTGCCTTTGGTATTATTAACACCTATAGGAAAATTGACGACAAAAACGTCTTTAATTGAGCGTCATTTTGCTGCTTGTTTACCTAAGCCGATTAAACTTGGGCAACTTTATAATACTTTGACTCAAGTTTTAGGAAGACAAGCTACTGCTATTAAGTCTCAGCCTGATTCACCAAAATCTGGAGATTCACCTCTTGCCCTACAGTTGCCGTTACGGATTCTTTTGGCTGAAGATAATATAGTCAATCAAAAGGTAGAATTGTTGCTGTTAAAACGTTTAGGTTATCAAGCTGATTTGGTTAGTAATGGTCAGGAAGTTCTTGATGCCATCTCCCGTCAATCCTACGATGTAATATTGATGGATGTACAGATGCCAGAAATGGATGGCTTAACCGCTACCCGTCACATCTGCCAAAACTATTCTCAGCGCCCTTGGATTGTTGCTTTGACAGCTAATGCGATGCAGGAAGACCGAGAAACGTGTTTAGAAGCGGGAATGGATGATTATATTAGTAAACCGATTCGCCAAGCCGATTTGATTCGCGTCTTTAAAACGATTCCTTCGCGCCAAGCACCAACACCCTAGTTACAAACGCAAAATTAAATAATCAGTTACACTCTCAATTAAATAGAAAGGGTTTGACAGATACAATCATCCGCTCTAACTGAGTTTTGTTATGTTTGAGAAGCTCATGTCCCCACAACTCATTCGTGTTATCCGAACAGTCTTGTGCCAGAACGTCTCCAATTTCCTCAAAACTCTTGTTGATGTCTCGCTTTAGATTCTCAGGTTCAGATTGCACTCCCAGAATGAATACTCTTTCTTTTAGATTATCTGGAATTTGACTCTGTGCGTAACTCAACCGATTTTCACGGTTATCAAAGTCAATCAGCAACACCATCATTCGTTGCGGAAATTTTCGCATTGTCGGCACATAATCATTGATCAATTGTTCCACAGTTCTTTGCCAACCACCAGCGGGTGGCAGGACTTGAATAGCACGAGCATTAAGGTTGGGAGATTGAATAAATCCGTTGGCAATCTGGCGATTAGCATCGTCTTCAGGTAACACAAGAATGTGAGGTTTATACTGGTTTGGACTCATAGATCTATATCGCCACAAATCAAGGTATTTATCAGATCACCTCTTACAGGTATATCACTGAGCAATCTGATCAAAGTTGGTTCTAAGTGGCTTTTTCGATCAAGTACAAAAGTATTTTCATCGGAAAACTTTCGGATGGCTTCCTCATGGTGTGATGTCACTAAAATTTGTCCCTTTTGCTTAAATGAGCGTCGCAATGATATGACAAAATGACCAACTTCTGATAATGAGAGATAGTTTTCAGGTTCATCCCAGAAGCAAAAAACTGGTCCATAAAATTCGTTGGCAGCTAAGACCATAGCGCAAATAAAAAAGCATTTTTCGCCGTCAGA
>JGI11876J12873_1000221_pt1 | contig 12089 bp, 10 predicted proteins | sample ElkSloMetagenome_4_FD_12873 | JGI IMG/M metagenome (IMG submission 12873) | reverse complement strand
TTCATCATCTTTTTTGCAAAAGCAAGCAGTTCTGCCTCCTTAAAATGTGAGCCCATCAATTGAATCCCCACCGGCAGCTCGTTCGACTCAGCCAAAGGTAGCGAAATAGCCGGTTGNCCGGTAAGGTTGGCTTGCACGGTAAAGATGTCTTCCAGGTACATCTTGATCGGGTCCTTTAGCTGTGATCCAAGCTCGAAAGCAGAGTGGGGGGTAGAGGGAGAAATGATAAAATCATACTTTGACAGGATCTCTTCTGTTCTTTCTTTTACAAGTCTTCTGATCTTCTGAGCCTTTGAAAAATAGGCGTCATAATACCCTTCGCTGAGCACGTAGGTACCTAGCATGATTCTTCTTTTTACCTCTTTTCCGAAGCCCTCTGATCGTGAATTTACGTAAGTGGTTTCCAGCTTATCGGCCGATGCACTTCTGTATCCAAAATGAATTCCATCGTATCGCGCAAGGTTTGAAGAGGCTTCTGCCGTGGTAAGTACCTGATATACCGGAATCAATTGGTTGAGCAGGTCAAAGCTGCATTCTTCAACGCTGTGTCCGTCGTCTTTCAACTCCTTAATGACTTCATTTGTGCGCTTTTTTACCTCCGCATTTAATCCTTCATGATTCAAATGTGAATCCAAGTAGGCAATGTGAAGTTTTTTCTTTTTTGATTCTAACAACGCCGGGTAATCTTGCACCTCTTTCTTACTGCAGGTGCTGTCATATTCGTCAGGCCCGGCCATTACCTCAAGGGCTAGGGCGATGTCTTCAATATTGTTGCCTATCGGCCCGATTTGATCAAAAGAGGAAGCGTAAGCTATTAAGCCATGCCTTGAAACTCTGCCATAAGTAGGCTTTAAACCGATCGTTCCCGTGAAAGATGCCGGCTGGCGGATCGATCCACCGGTATCGGAACCTAAGGCGAGATGACAAAGCCCTGCAGCAACAGAGGCAGAAGCCCCTCCTGAAGAACCTCCAGGAGTGGTGGCGTGATTCAAAGGGTTTTTAACTGGGCCGAGATAAGAGGTCTCATTAGAAGATCCCATGGCAAATTCGTCGCAATTGGTTCTACCAATAATGATCGCATCTTCGGCTAACAGCCTTTCGACCACTGTAGAAGAATAAAGCGATTCAAAATTATCCAGTATGCGGGAAGAAGCGGAAACCTTGTGTCCTTTATAGCAGATATTATCTTTGATAGCGACAATCATGCCTGCTAATTTTCCCAATTCAGCACCTTTTTCAATCTTTTCATCCAGCTCCCCCGCTTTGCGCATGGCTGATTCTTGAAAAGATTCTACAAAGGCATTCAGCTCTTTATGCCCCTTGATCTTATTTAAAAAATGTGTGGTGAGTTCCTTCGCACTTATCTCTTTATTGAATAAGCGCTCTCTTGCGGTTGAGAATGATGAATATTGGTCCAAGCGGCTTGCTTTTAAGATTTGCCTTCTTTACCTTCCTTGTCTCCCTTCTCATCGCTGTTGGCGGCATCCTTAAATTCTTTAATTCCCTTTCCAACTCCCTTCATTAATTCAGGAATCTTCTTGGCTCCAAAAAGGAGCACGATCAAGACAATGATGATAATTACCTGCTGCGGTCCTATCATTCCGGCTTTTACGAGACTTACAAGCACCATAAGCTTAAATTTTAAGCAAAATTAGGCATTTTGAACTCATACATCATTCAATTGTCTAGCTTAAGGATAATTTTGTGTGCGTGAAGAAAACCTTGGATTATTTAATTGTTGGGCAAGGAATTGCCGGAAGTGTGCTGGCTTTTCACTTAGCGCAGAGAAAGAAGACTTTCTGCGTCATTGACAAAGGTCATGGAGAAGCGGCTTCCTACGTGGCAGCTGGGGTGATCAATCCTCTAGTGCTCAAAAGAATGACACTCAGTTGGAGGGCAAAGGAGTTTTTAAACTACGTGCATGATTTCTACCCTAAAATGGACGAATGGCTTGATATTCTTTCATTTCATAAGGTCACTTTGAATAAGTTGATCCATTCTAATGAGGAAGTCGACTTTTGGAAAAAGCGCTGGAAGTTAGCCGAACTAGAAGAGTTTGCAGATTACGAATTGAAGCACACCCATGAAAAGCATTTTAAGCATGATTTCGTAACCGGAAAAGTGCATAATACCGCCTGGATCGATCTAAAATTACTTTTGTCATCGGTTAGGCAACAGCTAAAATCCGAAGGTCAATTAATAGAAGAAAGGTTTGATCATTTATCCCTAGAAAACCACGAATATAAAGGTCTTCAGTTTGATAAGATCGTCTTTTGTGAAGGCTCTGCTTGCGTTAATAACCCCTTTTTTAATAATCTTCCCTATGACCTGAATAAAGGCGAATTGATCACCATAAAAGCTAATCTTGAGTTGGATCAGATTTACAAGAAAAAAATTTTTGTAATTCCTCTGGGTAAAAAGCTGTTTCGAATTGGAGCCACCTATCAAAAGAGACACGAGAAAGTGTATGCTCCTAAATTAAAACAGGAAGAACTCCTTAAAGCGTTTGAAGATCTTTTTAACTGTCCATATGAAGTTGTTGAGCAGTCGAGTGGCACACGGCCTACAGTCAAAGATCGGAAGCCTCTGGTAGGTAAACATCTCTTGATCAATAACTTTTATCTTATGAACGGTTTGGGATCAAGGGGTTGTTTGATGGCCCCTAAGCTCGCCGAGGAACTATTAAACCTGATCGAGCAAGGTAAACCACTGAGTGCAGACGCTAATATTGAGCGTTTCCGCTAAGCCAAGTTCAACCTTTTGTATAGTTCATCTTTGTATGATCCTCCAATTGGTATCTTTTTATCGCTTTCCTCTATGATCACTAACGCCCCTTCTATCGATTTGATCTTTTTCAGATTAAGTATGTAGGAGCGATGAACCCGCATAAAAGAATCTTCCGGAAGCTTTTTCTCGATGTCTTTCATGGTCGAGTGTATAGTGAACTTTTCATCCGCTGTTTGGATAATCACATAATCCTTCAGGGCCTCCACATAAAGAATGTTGTCATTTTGAACTTTTACCAGTCGTGAATTTGATTTCACATAAATAAACTCCTTACTAAGCGTTGAAATGTTTTTGATCTTTGACTGCTCTATTCCCGCGAGCTTTTCTTTCTCTTTTTTGAATTTATAAAGGGCCATTTCAATGGAAGTCCTTAAGTCAATTTCTTTAAAGGGTTTGATCACATAACCGTAAGGTTCGGTGACTTTTGCCTTGCTAATTGTTTTCTCATCTGCATAGGCTGTTAAAAACACCACAGGAATGTCAAAATTTTCCTGAATTTTGGTCGACACATCAATGCCAGTCATTTCTCCCGCTAGCATGATATCCATCAGCACCAGATCGGGCTGTTCCTTTTCAATAGCAGGAATCACTTTTTCTCCCTTTGAGTACGTCCCCATCACATTATAGCCTATCTTCTCAAGACAAACTTCAATGTCTTTTGCTACAATTGCTTCGTCTTCTACGACAAGGATCTTTTTTTTCGACATGTTTATAGAAATTTAGGAGAGGTGATCTCAAGTCCGCTGCCATTTTCTCTGTGCAACTTCACATGCCCTTCAAGTTGATTGATTAATATTTGTAAGACTGGTAATCCCAAAGTTTATTTTTTTATAAATATTTATGTTCCCACCAATAGCCGTTCCATCGCCTGATTTGATCAGAACAAGTTGATCATTTTCGCTTTCCTTTAAGCCAATACTGATGTGTCCCGACTCTCTTGCCTTAAAAGCATATTTGAGGGGATTCGAAATTAGTTCATTTAGAATAAGTCCGCAAGAAATGGGACTGTCTAAATTTAGCAACACCTCTTGTGACTTAAATAAATGACTACCTCAAATGATGTAGAAGTGCTTATCAAAGCGTTTTTTACTTTGCACTAAGCTTAAATTTTTCTCCATTTACTTTTTTTTCTTCACCGTCCTTGTAAATGATGCTCAAATATTCAACTCCATTATTGTCAAACCACCTCCATTTCCCATCCTTCACTCCGTAAGTGTAAGATTCCTTTTTAATCAGCGTTCCTCTTTTATTATAATATTTATGGTCCCCGTGAGGTCTTCCACCTTCATATAATCCTTTGAAAGAAATCTTTCCATTCGAATGCTGATGTTCCCAATATCCATTACGTTCACCGTAAAGGTATTTACCCTCTTCTTGATGATCATTTAGTTGATAGAACCATTCACCTTCCCGTTCTCCTTCAAGATATTCACCTTCCGTAATGATAGTCGAATCCATGGCATATTCTACCAACATGCCATCTTCAACGCCCCTTAAAAATTCTTCCGTTCTTAAAAGGCTTCCATTTTCATAATACCACCTCCATTCACCGGTGAGACGTCCAGCTTGATCATAATACCCTTCTTGTTCTACTTTTGCTGAACTGAAATAGTATACCCATTTTCCATACTTTTCTCCGGATCTATAGGCTCCCTTTGATTTCAAAGTGCCATTGAGATAGTAAGTTTCCCAATTGCCTCTTCTGACTCCCGATCGATCAATAATCCCTTTAGCGATCAAGTAATCATTCTTCCAAATTTCCGCATTGGTTACTTCACCATCTTCATCGTAAAATTGGGCCACCCCATCCTTTTCATTTGCCAGGTTATAGGTAGTGGTGGATTTAATCGAACCGTCCGGATAATATGTGTAACGTATTTCAAAATCTGCTTCATTTTCTTCTTCTGAGCGTTGTTCGCCCTCTAAAAATAATTCAGCTCCCTCTAATTTACCTTGTGCACTGTATTCTTTCACATATCCGTTCAGCTCTCCGTCTTTAAATCGCTTTTCTGTCTTCAGTCTGCCATTTGAATAATAATCCTTCCAAACGCCTTGTCTTTGCCCATTTTCATCAATTTGATTGATCTTTTCTCTCGATTCTACAAAGCCCTTTTTATAATTTACAATTTCTGTAAGTCTGCCATCTTTCGCATAATATTTTGCGATACCGTCTTTTAAACCATTTGCATAGGGTATGTTCGCCTTCAGTAACGTATCTGCCGAATCTGGGTAAAAGTTTAATTGCTGACCAATTTGCACTCCTTCCTCGAAAACTGAAAGCTCAACCATTTGACAGTTTTCAAATACTTTATTTGGTCCGTCTTTTTTCCCTTGCTTATAGGTAATTAATTCTCTAATATTTCCCTTTGGATCATAGAATTTCCATGGACCATCCAATAAAAAATCTTTTCGGTTGCCTTCTGATTTGCGCAATTGATTTTCATAATAAGTGATCCAATAATCATTTGGTTTACCATCTTTCACATAACCTTCACTGGAGAGGGCTCCACTTTCATAATAATAGGCTTGATAATCCGCTCGCTCTCGATCAACAAACTGAGCAGCCAAAAATAATGGCAAACAAAGTAGACCAAATATGAAAGATCTTAACAACACTATATAATATTATAGATTTTTAAAAATTTAAAGAAATTATACTACTACTATTAGGGTGTTTATAGTGTTAAAATAAATTCGTCGAAATGATTGTCGAAACGACTTATTAAATAACTATAACACCTTTTCAACAGAAAAAGTGCATTGAACACCTACTATTCATTCGATTGTGAGAATATGTTAACATGGCATTAATATCGTTAGTTTGTATAACTTCTGTTTATTAACTGAGATTAAAATGATAATAAGATGTTTAGAAAAGGATGATAGCTTTGCAATAAAATAGTTGTTTACTAGAGGTAGATTATCAATTCACATTTATATCCATTAAAGCAAGCGATAATCTTAAAAAGATATGATAGCTTATTTAGCTTATTAACATACATTACTAACATTCAATTAACAATAAATGAAAGTGGCAATTGGAGGAGACCATGCAGGTTTTCAGCTTAAAGAAGAATTAAAAGACTACATAACTGATCTTGGACATCAAGTACAAGATTTTGGACCAAGCTCTGAGGAAAGTTGTGATTATCCGGATATTGCTCACCCTTTGGCAATTTCGGTGAAAGAAGGAAATAACCAGTTGGGAGTAGCTATATGCGGCAGTGCGAACGGAATCAATATGACCTTGAATAAACATGCAGATATTCGTTCAGCAATAGCATGGGATGAAGAATTGGCAAAGCTCGCCAAAGCGCATAATGATGCCAATGTGTTGGCATTACCGGCTCGCTTTATTGATGAAGAAATGGCAAAAAAAGCAGTCAAAGCATTTTTAGAAACAGAATTTGAGGGAGGAAGACACCAGCGGAGAGTAAGTAAGATCAACCTCTAGTTGTGCAAGTTAAATTGAATCATAAAAAAAGAATAAGTGAAGCGTTTTCAAATTAAAATACTTTGCACCATGCTTTGTGGTGTAGTCTTCTCATCGAAGGGGCAAACGACTGACTCTTTGGCTCTAAGATATGGTAAAGAAATAAAAAGTAAAACCATAGAAAAACATCTTCGTGTAATTGCTTCAGATGAATATGAAGGAAGAGAAACAGGGAAGCCAGGACAGAAAAGAACTATGGAATATTTGATCAATCAGTTTGCGTCTTATGGAATAAAAGATGTAAAAGGATTGGATTATCGGCAGCCTTTTCCTTTGATTGAGCAGGAGAATAAAAACGTGTCGTTAGTGATTAATGGAATAGAATTGAATCTGTTTGAAGATTTCATAATGAGTCCATTTTTCTTGATGAATGAAAAAATAAACGGCGAGTTACAATTCCATTATAAAGAAACTGAGATCTCAAAAAATCACTTCTTTGTTTGGCCCGGAAATAATCAAGACTCCCTTAATTCAAGAAAAAAACAGATAGAAAGACTAAGAGAAGGCAAGGCAAAAACAATTATTTACCATGATCCCGATTTAGATGAAAAGCTAGATAAATATGGACATTATTACAGAAAAAGCAGAACTAAATTGGCCGCTGATCAACAAAAATCTGAACGAATAACCATCACTTTAAGCGATACGGGATTAGCAAAACTGATGTCCGCTTCAAAGGTCAAACAAAAAAAGATCGACAAGAAAGGAAGATTAGCTTTTGAGAAAAAGTTTCCGGTAAACTTTGTACTCGATATCAACAAACCCAACCGTGAGATCACCGGGGATAACGTGATCGCCTATATAAAGGGATCTGAAAAACCTCAAGAGCTGATTGTGATAACCGCTCATTACGANCANTTAGGAATTGAAGGCGATAAGGTATATAACGGAGCAGATGACGACGGGACCGGAACGGTTAGCTTGCTTGAGATNGCTCAATCTTTCAGTTTAGCTGTAAAAGAAGGGCACGGCCCAAAAAGAAGNATTTTGATCATGCCTGTTTCTGGTGAAGAAAAAGGACTTTTAGGCTCAAAATACTATACTGATAATCCGGTATTTCCGCTTGAGCAAACGGTGGCTAATCTAAATATCGACATGATTGGGAGATATGACGAAAATCATGAGGACGATAGTAATTACGTCTACCTGATCGGATCAGATAAGCTAAGCAACGAATTGCATGAATTGAGCGAAGCAGTAAATCAAACGTATTCCCACTTTAACTTGGATTATCGTTACAACGAAGACGATGATCCCAATAGATTTTATTACCGGTCAGATCACTATAATTTCGCCAAGAACAATATTCCGGTAATCTTTTATTTCAGTGGAGTGCACGACGACTATCACAAACCTACCGATACTGTGGATAAGATCGATTTTGACAAAACAACCAGAATCGCACGTTTGGTATTTTATACGGCCTGGGAACTCGCCAACCGTGAAAATAGAATAAAACTTAAACCAAAACCCTAATCTTCCCTAAGTAAGGACTCAATAAACAATTCGGTTTCTGCTTTATACTCCTTATAATAAGAGCCTGTGCCAGGGCCGTAAAAACCAGTGTGAATTTTTCGCACTTTATTCGCTTTATCTAAAAAGAGGCTGGTAGGATACGAGATGATCCGGTCTATCATCGGAAACACTTTCCTCGGATGATGATCACGATTGTATCCGCCCAACAGTAAGGGGTAATNGAGGTTTTCCTTAGCAACTAATCGACTTAAGTTTTGAAGCGCTCTATTTTCTGAACGAGTTCTCTCAAAAGCAACTCCAATGATCGCCAGCCCAGAGTCACTATATTTTTTATGAAGGGCATTGAAATACCTGCTTTCGTCCAAGCAATTCGGACACCAACTTCCCATGATCTGGATGATTTTCACTTTGTTTTCAAAAACCGAATCGCCTAATGAAACTTTTTGGCCTTCACTATTAGGTAATTCAAAATTTACCTCAGCGCTATCTACAAGTGAGGTTAACGAGTCAGGGTTACTTAACTTAAAAGTTGGATCATTAATGCCTTCCCAAAGTTCTCTGTGGTGAATTCCCGAGACAAAAACGCCCTTTAAGGTACTGTCCTTAACTTTTGCTGCAAAGTAGAACGCGTGAGATCCGTCAAATGTAGAAAGGAAGAGCGAATCATTTACGAGCCGACCTTCTAAATAGCGATAATCACCGGTTTCTGTGGCGAAAGTCCCTTTTACCGTTTCTCCTTCCGCTTCAAACAGACCAATGGCTTGGTAGGAATTCTCCTGACCCGGACTGAAAACGACCGCATATTTTGAGAACAGGAGGGGGGTGCTATCTTTCCGATTCGACATTTCACCAAAGCGAGCTTGATCGGTTCGTTTTGCCCGCACCGCTATTTGGTAGTCGTCAGATTTATAGTAGTTGACCCACTTGCCACTCATGCTATCAGCATTGTGCACCTTTAAAAAGAAAGCAGACTCGTAGACCGGCATATCAAACTGGATGGAGTCTTTAAATGCATTTACCTCTGTGATCAAGATTTCTTCATCGGCATTGGTAATCCGGATTAGATAATCCCCGGATTTTTCTTCCAAATGAAAATTAAAAGGGAGCACTGCTTCGTCCAGTCGCATTTTCATCAGCCAGGCTCCAGTTTCCGCTGTAAGTACATTTTGGTCCTTTTTCGAGGACTGACAAGCCAACAGTAAGCTGGTTGAAGCAAAAAGGAGAAGGAGGTTTTTTAACATAATCGAAACATTTAATCTTGTTCAGCTTCTGAGGAGCCTGGAAATTCATTTTCTTTAGGTCTTAGCTCAGCTACACCTCCGGAGATAACCATTTTCATAACATCAGCCGAGGAGGCCTCCAAAGGCGTCACGTTTTCTTTGGGCACGATCATCAATTCACCTGAAATGGCATAAGAAAAAGGAAGGTATACAGCCACTTTATCATTACTAAGTTTTAGATCAGAAAGGTTTTCTTTCGTTACGAAACCAATTCGCTCCATGCCCTCGCCTACCTTTACCAGAACGGGTTTATTAAATTGTCTTTTTTTCCCCACGAACGCGTTCATCATGTCCTTCATTGAGGTGTAAATGATCTTGATCAGCGGGGTATTTTCTAAGGTCCGTTCGAAAGGCTTTAAATAGTTCACAAAGAAATGCGTGCCCAAAAAGCCAACCAGGGTGACTACCACAAACAAGATGACAATTCCCAAGCCAGGGATGTCTAAGTTGATCAAGCTATCCAACATCACCACCAAATAGAAAATCACATAAACGGTAGCCGTGATAGGAACCAGATAGAATAAGCCTTGCAGAAAGTAGCGGGCAAGCGACTTGTAAAAGCGGGTTTGATTTTTCTTGTTACTCATGAGGGTTCAATACGTTAATCTAATGGGAAAAATGAAGTTTGGTCTTTTTTCGGCAAAGAGCGGACAATTAAATTATAACTGTCTTTGGTTAAGCGAAAGAGCATTTCGTCATCCAGACTGCCCGCAGGATCGATCGAAATCCAATGTGTTTTATTCATGTGATAGGCGGGAGTGATCTCAAGGTGTTGCACTCGCAGCTCAACCGCTCTTTCAGGATCTGATTTAAGGGTGATTCTTTCAAAACGCTTAAGGTCGCAAAGCGAAAACATTTTGCTCCCCACTTTAAAAACCAAGACGTCTGGTCCAAAGGGCGTGCTTTCCGAACAACCTTTAAGAGCGAGACAAAAATCCCTATATGCTTCGATGTGCATGCTACGCTTCTTGTTGTAAGCGGTGGGCAATAGCCAGGTAGTCGTATAGATCTATAGGAACCTTGGCGCCAACATTAGGATCTCTTTGATGGCCGAGTCTGACAAGAATCATATTCCAGCTTGGAATAAAAACGATGTACTGACCTTGTATGCCCCTTGCATAATGAACTTTTTGTCCTTGGTAGGTGGTTAACCACCAATGAAGCGCATAATGCATGATGACCCCTCCTTCCTCATCAGTAAGGCCTACCGGAGAAAAGGCCTGAGCTATATAGGAGCGATCTAAAATCGTGTCCTTGTCCCAGACCCCTTTTTGAAGCATCAATTTGCCAATCTTGGCATAGTCTCGGGCGTTACTATAAAAACAGCAATATGCTTTCTCCAATCCATCTTTTTCTGCAACAGTCCACAAGGCGTCGTTGGCAGCACCAAGCTTTTTCCAAACGTGGCTGGAAAAGAACTCCGATAAGGATTTTCCGCAAGCGGCTTTCAGAATGAAAGAAAGAACCAAAGTATTTCCGCCTTGGTATTTCCATACCTTGCCAGGAGGGTGNTCAATCANTTTAGATAANGTNAGATCTCTTAGCTCTTGTCCGTAATAGGTTTTAGCCATAAAACCGAACGGGTCGCCATAGCTTTCACCAAAATCCACGCCCGAGCTCATTTGTAGCAAATGCCGGATGGTGATCTTGGACCAACCGCTGCCTTTCAGCTCAGGCAAGAAGTCTGCCGCCTTTTGATCCAGCGAACTGATGCAGCCTTCTTGAATGGCAGAACCAATGGCAATGGAAACCAAGCTCTTTGCCACCGAAAAAGAATTGGAGTAGGTATTTTTAGCGAAGTCGTCCATATATCTTTCAAGGACGATCCGGTCGTTTTTAATGAGCAGAAAAGCAGTCGTTTCCCATTTCTTCAACAAAGCTTCTTCTTCTTTTTTAAGTTCAAAAGAAGTGGAGTCATTCATTCTCCAGGGCTTATGGAGCCCTGTTTCCACCACGCGATTTTCAAATTTGCTGTGGTCTAAGATTGAGGGGCCGGTTTTGCCCTCTAAGTAGGTGCTGCTTACCGCCTTGATCAAATAAGAATATTCAGTAAATGAAAGTATGGCTGCAACAATGCCAATAGCGATCAATAAAGACAGTAAAAAGCGAAGAATAAAGCCAAAGAATTTCACATTTTAAAGATATGAAGAAAAGCTAGTCGAGCTTCGCCAACATATTCTTCAGGCCAGTGATCACATCAACTTCTACAGAGTCGATACTTTTAGACTCAGCAAGAAAGTACGAACACCAGTCGCCTAGGTGGATCAAGTATAAAGCCTGCGCAATGAAAGAGTCGCCTTTTGCTTCAACCTCCATGATGTTTGGGGTGTATTTTGCAATAACTTCCTTGTTGTAGGATATTCTTTCGCGGTTGCGATAATAGTCTTGTTGGCTTCGGAAAATCACAACGGCAAGATTTTGATCCTCTTTTCTCCAACCCACCAACTCATTGTGGTTCATTTCGGGAATCACATGGTGCCAACATAACATTTTGGCATTCTCATTCAGTTGCTGACGGAACCTGATGAGCACCCCTTCCCATCTGCTTTCTGCATAAATGACCGGTGTTTTGTCACTTAAAAAATTAGCGAGTTCCTTCGCGGCACGCTGTACACTCTCTTCATTCGTCTCGATTAAGGCGACGCCTTTGTTGAGGTCATCGATCAGCGCGGAACCAATTAGATCGTATTTATGTAGACAGAATAGCAACTGTGGAAAAGCAAGACCAAATGCGGCTCTAGGAGGAAGCCCTCCTGGAATAACCAGGTGATTGTAGCCTTCTGATTTAGCGAGTTCTTTAAATTTTCCTCCGGAAGTAATAATGGCAATTTCGGCTCCCTTTTGAACGGCTTGATGGTAAAGACTAAGGGTTTCTTCCGTATTTCCAGAGTAGGAGCAACAGATTACCAAAGAATTGGAGCTTACGAAAGCGGGAAGATGATAACCCTTTAAGCTGATGAAGGGAACGGCCAGCTCACTTTCTACCAACTTGCTCACGATGCTTCCGCCAATTCCGGAACCACCAAGTCCGCAAACCACTACGTTGTGGATTT
>JGI11876J12873_1000213_pt1 | contig 12254 bp, 14 predicted proteins | sample ElkSloMetagenome_4_FD_12873 | JGI IMG/M metagenome (IMG submission 12873) | reverse complement strand
TTGATTTAGAGAATCTTCCCGTTGATGATTCAGTGGATGCAATTGGGATTGGTTATGCTGGCTTATGTGGGTTGACTAACAATATTTCTTAGCATTTAGGCAATCAAGTTTAGGAAATTTTACCGTAGGGGTTGTTGTTTGACTATCCTCACTATCTTCCCCATTTCCCCATCTCCCTTGTCTCCCCCATCTCCTCACCATGACTTTGGTGGCAAAGGCACTAAGGGTTATGTCGCCGATGCTGTAGGTAGATTGCATCAACTTTACGAGCGGAACAAGTTAGGGACGACTGTGCCAGAGTACCAATAATAAACCTTCTGCCTTTTACTATATTTTTTCACCTCGGCTATTTTGGCGCTGACGCGCCTAAGCTGTGAGAAAGATAACGGTTGAATAGGCACAATAAAATAGCCTCAAACCTTTCTAATCCAATATTGCCATTAGGATACTCAATCCGTTTTTGTCACCCATTTTTCCCCAAATGCTTATCAATTCATCAGCACAACGACCAGGCGATCGCGCTTTCCCACAGGATGCTACAGAAACGGGTGGTAGCCAAGCCAATCGCAACAAAAACTGCCCAACTGAGTGCCAAGTTTCTGAGTCTCAATCCGATACCAGTGTACTCAAAGAAGCTGTGGTGCATCGACACAACCTAACTGCGTTGAACCAAACCCGAATCCGATTCAAAATTGGACTGAAAAACGCCACCCGCAAAACTGCACCCAAATGGCAACAGATTCTCACTCCTGCATCACCTGTCCAAGAATCTACCGACAAAAAAGACGCCGAATCCGACTTAGAAAAAATCACCAAATCTGAAGTTGGACTCCGAGGCATTTCCGTCTTCAAAGCACTCGACGAAGCCGCCTCTCAACTCAGGAGCGAAATCGCCCTAGTCAAAGAGTGGATGACCCAAGATAACGGTGATTTAGTCTGCTCCATCTCCCTCGCCCCTCTCGTGTGGCAGCGGATGATCTACATTCGAGACGTGCTGGCACCCGCGCTTCGCGCCGAACTCAAGCAACAGCACGAACAAGGGTTTACTGAATTTAGCGATCGCATAGAACAATTCTTGAGTGCCAAAGCCTGGAACCTCGACAGCGATGCTCAGGAAATTGCTCGGACTCAACTGCTCAACCAATTTCCTCAACTGGAAGAACTCGAAGAGTACCTGCAAGTTATCATCGCTCGTCCCGTTATCATACCAGCTTTGTCTGACCAACTCAATCAGCAGCAGGCAGAATGCCTCAACCAAATTACTCAATTCATTGAGGCTTACGACCAAAACTTGGAGCAAAACCTGGCAAAAGCTGCAATTGCCGGAGGACAACAACTTGCAGCTGAACTCTTGGACGATTTAGCCGCGTGGGAACCGGGTAAGAAACCTGTCAATTTCCGCAAAAAGATTTCCAAGCAACTCAAGAAAATTCAGGTTCTTATCGGTAACGCCCAAGGAGAAACAGCTCCCACTCTGGCTGACATGATGGGTCACTTACAGTCGATTTTAGACACAGCCAGCGTCGATGCTAAAAAGCTGAATGCTTCCAGTAAATCACAACTGCAACAAAAGATGGATGAAATCAGCCAAAAGCTTCTTGGTGAACAGCAAAAACTCTTAGACCTTGCTGATGCCGCCGGGTTAGACCGCTCGGATTGGGTGGTCTTTAATCCGCAACATTAATTAACCCAAACACCATCCCTATCTTTCTGAATGCCTGAATTGCTTATGTCTCACTTTTCCAGCGTTAAAACTCAGTTAATCCACAAAGAAGCACTCGTCCAAGGGCTGAAAAACCTCCTGGAACAAAAAGGAATTGCCGCTAAAGTTGAAGTCCATGAGAATCCGGTGGAATTAATCAGCGACTATTCCCGCCGCGATATTGCCTACGGTCAAATCATTATTCGGCGCACGGATTTGAATGTTTCCGGACACTCTGCCCTGCTTGATGTTGGTTTCCTTTGGAATTCTCAAGAAGAATGCTTTGAACTACAAGCTGACCCTTGGGACTTTAATCGAAATGCCTTGGGAAAAGCCTTTGGTCAAATGAATGGTTCCTCGACTTCGCCCATCCAAAACTTTATCAATGAAGTTCAGCTAGCCCACGACCGAGCCTACATCGAAATCCATTATCCACCTACTCTATGGGATTACACGGAAACTACGTTAGAAGATGGCTCAACCCGAATTAATTTAAGCCAAAAAGTTAGCTTGACAACGGGCGTTGATGGTGCATCGGATTGGACTAATTGGTGATGTTAAAGGCTCCAAGGCTTCAAGGTAGAGGGCAGAAGGTTTCAGGAATGCAGAGGGGAAGTTATCGTCCCCTCTAGAATAAGACTCACCAATTACCAAACAGGAAGAATTTGAATTCACTCATGTCTACTCCACAAATCCAAATCACGCTCAAATTAGGACAACCTCTCAACGTCGAAGTTCTCAACGTCCAAGGCTCTAGTTGCACAAAACTGACTGAAGCCTTAGACAAACTGGGGAAATCTTCAACAACAATCAAACCCGAATTCTATGAAGAACCCAACCTGCACGTTACCGACCGTGTTAATATTGGAGATTGACAATAATGGCATTTAATGCTCTAGAAATCAAGCGCTACTTCAACGCCGGGATTGCCACCGTTGCTGTGGATAGTCCCACAGCCAGCGAGATTTCAATTACCAATCAAATCGCCGCCCAAATTGCCGAGCCAGTCGGGTTTGACTTATTCATCTGGGACTCCGCTCATAGCCTTCAGAAAGCAGAAATTACCACAAAACGCGGACAATTTGCAGGGATTAAAAAGTCCCCTATTGCCAACTATAAAGCGCAAGGACATCCGGTAGAAGCCCTGCTCAAATACATCGAAGCGGAGTGTATTTCCGCCTCAAATCCCCGTCCCGCCTTGTTCCTGCTCAAAGACCTCTATCCCTTTATTGCCGGAACATCTCCCAATCCGGCTTTAGTCCGGTTAGCCGTAGATGCCTGGTTTGCGGTCAAGCGATCGCCTAATCGAGTTATCATCCTTCATGATGGTTTAGTGACGCCACGGGTATTTCAAGATTTAGTTGCTGATGCCCAAAATCCCCTACCCACTGAACCGGAAACGGATTTAATTCTCGATTATCGGATCAAAGCCCTGCAAAAGAGTGCCTCATCTCAAAGTATAAACTTCCCAGTACAGCTTAGTACCACTGACCGCAAGCGAATGGTCAGAGCGCTTTTGGGGATGACTCATGAGGGGATGGATGACACTATCCAACTGTGTGCCACTACTCACAGCCGCCTTGATGCGGGTAGCATTGATGTTATCTCCGATATCAAGAAAGCCAAGTTTGCTGCCAAAGGCATTGAATACGCTGCTGCTCCCGACGTGCAGGTGCAGGGTTTGCCTGTACTCAGCGACTGGGCAACGACCATTACTGCACTGCTAGAACCAGAAGCCCAGGAATTGTACAATATTCCTTTCCCCAAAGGGGCGCTGATTGTCGGTGTGGGGGGTACGGGCAAAACGCTTTCAGTTAAGTGCTTTGCCCAGGAATGGGGTTTACCGGTGATTGTTTTAGACACAGGTAAGCTGATGACCAAGGAATTGGGGGGTTCGGAATCCAATCTCAGGGAAGCCATCAGAGCGGCGGAAAGTATGGCGCCCTGCATTTTGTTCATTGATGAAATGGATAAAATGTTCCCTGGTGGTAGTGGTACTGAAACGGATGGGGGTACGAGTCAGCGGATGTTCGGCTATTTCTTGAAATGGTTCCAAGACTCTCGCTCATCCGTATTTGTCGCGGCGACAGCTAACCGCCCCTGGTGCTTTAAGCCAGAAATCCTGCGTCGGTTCACCAAAATCTTCTACGTAGACTTGCCCAGTGTTGCCGCCAGGGAGCAAATTTGGCAAGTTCAACTCCAACGCTACAAGTTAATCCTGTCCCCGGAAGAAGTTCACCAGCTTGCTTTGGAGTCAGCCAACTTTACCGGAGATGAGATTCGCAAAGTAGTAGAACACTGTGCCTCTGTTGCCTACGCCCAGCGCCATCCCGGACAGGTGACGGTGGGTGAACTGCTGGGTCAAATTAAAGTCAAACCAGCCCAGTTTGGTTCCGATACCCGGGAATTGGAAGAACTGCGAGCCTGGGCGCGATCGGGACAAGCGACGTGGGCTGCGCCCGATCCGCAGATTGTGGCTACTCCCTCGGACGTTAGCGATCGCCAAGTTTCCTGGGCTGTCAGTGATGACTGCGGCGATGTTGTTGACAATTCTTGATGTAATTACTCTCCGGTAAGTTCAACATAGCACAGTTTGGGGACTTGAGACGTACAGAAAAGCTCAAGTCCCCAAAATTAATCGTGAATTTTCTATGACTGTCGATAAAACTCAAGCCATCAAACAGGTCAAACTGATTTATGTTGCCCCACAAGAAAACTCCAATAAATTCTGGTGCGGCTGGGTGATGCCTGATGGTAATTTGTACGTCGAATATGGGCGAGTTAATTACCCACCAAGAACCCACGTCTACCCTTGCCGTTCGGTAGCGGCGGCTTCCCAAAAACTGGTATCTCTGGTTCGAGAAAAGACTCGCAAAGGCTATCAAGAGGCTATCGTGGAAGCTGATGCTCCCCAACAATTAGATTGGAGTTCCTTTGGAGAGAATGCCAGTCAACTCAAACAAAAACTAGGTCAAATTGCTTCATTAGGAGAGATAATCGCCCAACACACGGCTATCCGATTTGATGCTATTAAAGGAGTCTTTGTTACAGAACTTGGCATTATCTCACTTCACACTATCCAAAAAGCCAGAGCCGCTCTTCGCCAAGTTTCGCTGCACCGGAGTAATCCCCAATCCCATCAATTCAATCATGCTGTTGGAGAGTATCTTGCGCTTATCCCCTTACCTGTAGGGATGCAGCTAGATGCACCAACTTTATTGGGGAGTTCCGAAAAAATTAATCAGCAGCAAACAGTTTTATCGAAACTCCATCAGGGACTTAATTTAATTGTACAGCTTCGCCAAGAAATGATAGAAATTTCTGCCACATCTTCTGATACAGTGGTAGAACTTGACCGAGCGTGGTGGGTATCTTGGGGGTTAATCCGTGATGCGATTGACATTCAAAATCCTACCTCAGACGAGGAGCGCTCGCTCCATATTTCCTGGTCGTAATTCCAGTTATCCCGGCTTCCAATATACAGGCTATTCATCCCCGACAATGTCTACTAATGCGCCCCAATTTCTGATGAACTCTCCCCCTGGGACTGCTATTTGGGAATGGATTGATTTAATCAGTTCTACCTTAATCCCAGTTGAACTTGACTCGACCAATCTACTCAGCAACCATGTACCCATTTTTATAGCAAATATAACCCCAGGGGATCGCTCCTTTCTCAAAGAAGCCGTTGCTCCGATAAGCGTTAGAGCAGGTGCATACAACAAGAGAAATCAAGGAGTAGTACTGGTTTATCTGTTGTGGGGATTCAGCCAGTCACCCCCCTACATCTACGAATGTTGGATTAACCATTACTCAGCATTTCACCCATCACCTTTAGAGACACTAAGCAGAAGGAGCCAACTCCACTTTGCCTTCTTTGATGGCTCTGAAGTAGCGTCAAGAATTTATACCATACCCAACTCCTTAAACTGGGAACCTCTGCTCAGACTCGTCAAATCTACACCTCCCTGGAGCGATGAAGATTTCACCAGTGCCAAAAGCCAGATTCCCCCAACACCAGAACTCTGGCTAATCAGCAGCCAATAAATCTCTGAACAAGATAGGAAGCGCTGACGCGCCCCAGAATTCGACACTTCAGAACAGGATTCTACCCATGAATATTTGGGAATTAGAACAAGCGGCTGACTGGCTCAATTTCCGCAATCGTCTGATAGCTAAACAGCTCACCCCAAGCCAACAAAAAATTTTGATTGATTTAAGTGCCGTACCCAGCGGAGCCACACACGCTTTGATTCACCGCCGACAGATTAACGAAGTTTTGAAGTCAAACATCAAAATTCAAACGTCAAAATTAGAAGAAAATAACTTTGCCGTCGGGACACAGCAACGTGACTCTCCCTGGTGTAATATTGCCAGAATTACATTCTACGACAAAGATGGCACAGAACTTAAGGGATACGACCGAGTCATTTACATAGAACTGGGAGAAGAAACTCTCGATTTCACCCAACCCAATCAAATCGATAACTGGTTCCATGCTGAGTTAAAGCGTCACACGCCAAAGTCTGCCTAAAAAGGAGGGGGGCAACCCCCTTTATTATAGTTATGACCGAGCCAATGAGAGACAAAAAAGCACTTCAAGACCTGGGACTCTACCAAACTCCAGTAACATTTCAGGTTTATCAACAACTGCAAATAATGTGGCAGTTTGGCTATCAAACTGGTACATTAAACTATCCCGAACATACGGCACAACAGGCATTATCATTTGCCCTTCAATTAAATTTAGTTGAAGCCGCTGGGTTCATGAAAAACCATCCAGAAGACTACGACTATGGTCTTTACCACGGGAGATGGATGCTGGCTGGGGAGTTCAAGGGAGACGTAATTGCCATGCGCTGTCATGCCAGTAACTTGGGTCCTTCTGCCTTAAGCAACGTTCCTAGAACCTGTATTTCCGGCAGTCCTGACGGTCACGAATGGGGTTACGGTGGTTCTGGTCCTAATGATTTTGCCCTGGATATTCTCAATCAATTTTTGCCGACGAACGGTGAGGATGCAATCAAAATGTACCGAGGTTATAGTTCTCGCGCTGCTGCTGGCTTAAAACGAGCATTTTGTGCTGAGTTTATTGCAATAATGCCTAGGGAAGGTGGACAAATTTCCAATCAAGACATTGTTGATTGGATTGAACAACAAGGTTATAGTCCAAAAAGGTTTTAAGTTCGTCTAGATCCTTCTACCTTTGCGCTAAATGAACCCCCTTATTTCAACCTTATCTATCTTGCCAGAACATTGGCTCATTATTCCTACCAATGGCAACAAACAACCCTTGGGATATCAGTGGCAACTCCATCCATTCTCTCCTTCGCAAATGGCAAAATTACTCACCCAAACTGGAGCAGTGCAAGTTCTAAATAAACATCGGGGGTTCTACCCAGTAACCCCCCAAGGTATTGGCTTGTTGTGCGGACAAACCGAGCCAGAATTCCTGCTGGCTGTGGATGTCGATGGAGAAAGCGCTCATGCTAAGATTCAGGAGTTATCTAGAGGGAGAGGACTTCCCAAAACTGTCGCTTTCACCTCTGGAAGACCAGGACGCGCTCAGTACCTGTTTTCTCTTCCCGGCATCAACCACCAACTCAAATCCTGTAAAATCTCTACAGCACCAGGGGAAGCTCTGGAACTGCGGGGTACTGGATTGCAATCTGTTCTACCTCCCTCTCCTCATCCCCTGACCGGCTCTTACAAGTGGCTTCCCCATTGCCGACCCGACCAAGCTGATGTGGCGCACGCACCCCAGTGGGCGATTGACAGAATGACAAACCCTGTTCGCCTATCAGAACTTTTGAAAATGCCCCGCCATAGCCATTTTAAAAAAACCGGACTCAGAGGGCTAATTGCACGACACTCAACACGGATATTAACACGGCTTTGCTCCTTTTAGAAGTGATTCATCCCCGGTTTGCTGACCAGTACGAGACTTGGATTTTTATCGGGATGAGCCTGAAATACATCAGCCCAAACTTACTCCCAGCTTGGGATGAGTGGAGTCAGTTATCTCCCAAATACAAGCCGGGGGAATGTGCTTACAAGTGGGGAACCTTTAACGGACAAGGGATTACTGACAAAACCTTACATTATTATGCTATAAATTCATGAAACCAGACCGAAATTTCGACCTTGATAACGACTCCATTCGCCTGGAATTCCTTAAAATCAACTACCAGCTTATTGCCGCCCTTGGCTGGCAGGGGTATTTAGAGACCGGACGCGGAGTTGTGCTAATTGATTCTACCCGCGCCATCTATTCTCAAGACTCCGGAGTTAGTCCGCGACAAAGATGGCTATTAGGAACTACACCTGGATTTTACTTGGGTGAGCAAGATGAAGGGTTTCAAACTTTGATGAATGGCTCTTGGCCCGATGCTGAAACCGCAAAAAGAGTGGCTAACTACGACCCGACTCAAATTGTCATTACCTTGATTTGGTTCGGTGGCGAACAGGGAGATTTTATCGTGCAAGGCATTGGTTCTCCTCTACTACCACCTCCTGTTTGTTTTGAGCAGATGAATTCGCGCCTAGATGAATTCCGAATTTGAAAGCCTTATGCCAACCCCAGTACCTCAAGAACAGCCCCAAACAATCAATACTTCTGCTTTAGATAGCGATAGGGAATCCCATTTGCCATCGGGGAAAGATGACAGCACAAGTGGTGTCCCTACCACCGATTTGGACGGCTATAACTTCCATAAAACCCGAATCATTGTTCATCTAGAGATTCTCCCCAGTTCTGAAGATAACCAAAACCGAACGGTATCAATTGGCGTGGGAATCAAGAATGACCCGCCCCTTTTGACCACAACTACACTCTCTGAACTCAACCTGCCTCCCGTTATTCAACAGATGCTGGAGGAGCTACAATCGCAAATGCCAGAAAGGGCAGCTGCAGCAGTTGAGAGAAAGAAGCGGCTGCAACAACTAACCGTTCAAAGAGAACTCTCAACCCCAGCATCTACCTGCAAGTTGCCTCCTGCCAAACCTTTGTCTCAAACTGATTCCTCTCCGACTGAACAACACCAATTAACGCTTTTCTAACCTCATTTTAATCATGCCCAAAATTCTCCTCGAAGGTCAGGAAATTATCCTGACTCCCGAACAAGCTGCTACAGACCAAGCCATCACGGACACCCTGCTTCCCTTCTATCCAGATATTGCCAATGCTACCTTTAAACGCACCGAAAACGAAGGCGAAATCCTAATTGAAATTGTCAAACGACCTGGGACAAAAGGCAATACCCAGATTCCCTGGCAAATTTGGCAGAATGCTCCCGAATATATTAACCCAGTGATTCTGTTGGCAATACAACTTAAAGCACTAGAGATTCAAGGCGGATTAACCCTTGAAACGCTGATTCCGCTTCAGCCAACACTCCAGGATGCCACTCACGTCGGGGAGAAAGCCTCTACGGAAACGAGGCGGGCTACCTCTGCTCTCAAATCGGCTTCACCCATTCCTGCTCAAACTCCACTGCTTGGCTTTTGATTGGTACAAATGACTCCGATTATTACCTACGCTGAAGCCTTAGACTTCCTGAGTTTATTCTCTATACCCCTCTCGTTTGAAAAGGGGATAGATTATTTACAAAGGCTTTCGCAACAAGTTATTCTATTGTCACTGTATCGGGAGTATTTTCCGGCTGAATGGACTCAATCAACGGCAAGTATCGAACCGGATTTTGAGGATTGGCAATGCTCTCACAGTCCCAAAGAAATGGAATTCCTTCGCCTAGTTGAAGAACGACTCTTTCCCATCGGACTTGAGTGGGAATGGGGTGAGGCGCTGGAGGAGCGAATGTCGTATATTACGGTTTATCCCCATGATTTAGATTGGTATCAACGGGGAATTGATGAGTTTGATGAATTTCACCAGTTCCTTATCTACCTTTTGGGTCAGGACTTCCCGGTTTCGTTATGGCAAGAGCGGTTGGGGATAACCCTAGATTTTGTCCTTCCCGTCGAACAACTGGATTTTGACAGGTTGGAAATTCTCTGTCAACATACCCCGAAACCCTTAGGCTATTTGTACGACGCCCTGAGTATTGTAGACCATTCTACCCATTGTATTTGGATTGATTCGTGTTGGGAATGTATGGACTATTTTGCCTGGTCAAGGGAAAGTTTAGATGGTTTGACCGAACAGTGGAAACTGGCGTTGCAGTTATGGGATAAGGAAAGCCAACTTAGACGCTGGATTGCGGCTGATAAGACCCGATATTTGTCGCTCATTGACCTCTGGAATCAAGCTAAAATGTCATGACACTACTCCCGCCCCTTCCCTCGATTGACCCTTCGATTATTGCTAATTCTCTGATTCACAAGGAAATCAACCATCAATCTCTCTGTCAGTTGCTGATTTTAGCTAATTCGGCGAGAAGCCCCACGCTCTACCCTTCGACTCCGCTCAGGGTGAGCGTGGGATGAATCGCCAGTGTTAGAAATTTATTTCTATTTTTGGGGCTTATAAGTGTTATAATTTAGCTGAAGGAGGTGATAAAGATTGAAGCGAAGCAAAGACACATTTAAACTAAATTACCAGTATCGAATTGTGCCGGACAATCAACAAACTTATCAGCTAAATGAATGGCTGTGTAAACTTTGTTGGATACACAATCTGATGCTAGAGGAACGGTTTAACTGGTGGGAGTGTAACCGCCACCCAGTCAATACTTGTCCAATTTTTATCACCCATCTACCAGAACTTAAAGACCAGCCAACTTACTATTCTCAGAAACGGGCTGCTCATTGGTCAAGGGAAGCTTATAAGCACCTATATGAGGGAGTTCACTCCCAAGTTATACAGGAAGCGATTAAGCGAGTAGAGGATACGTTTAACCGCTTTATCAAAGGTGATCTAAATGGGAAGCGAAGCGGAAAACCTCGGTTCAAGTCGGTGCGGCGGTATCGGACATTTTCGATTCCCCAGTTAAAGCCAGACTGCCTCGCCGTTACCCCTAATCCTCACCGACGCCAAAACGGTGATACACGACGCGACATTGCCTATATCAACCTACCCAAGGTAGGTCAGGTAAAACTAATCTACCATCGTCCAATCCCAGAAGGATTTACGATTAAGGCGGCACTGGTGTCACATCGCGCCGATGGTTGGTATATTTGCTTAACCTTAGAGGATAAATCCGTTCCTAGTCTGAAATTACCAAAGATAGAAGCGACACAAGAGAACTCTGTTGGGTTAGATGTGGGACTAGAGAAGTTTTGGACAGCCTCGGATGGTGAGATTGAGCCAATTCAGCAGCATTACCGCAGGTCTGAGTCAAAGCTGGCAAAATTGGCTAACCGCAAGGATAGTAAGCCTCACAAGTCAGCGTCGCGGCGGAAGTTAGCGAAAAAGATATCCAAGCACCACCAAAGGCTACAACGGAAGCGGAAGCAATTCCATTATGAGTCGGCGACAAAACTGGTGAGTCGAAATGAAAAAGTATTCTTTGTGGAGGATATTAAACCGGGAAACCTATCCCGAAAAAGCAAACCTAAACAGGATGAAAGTGGAAAGTATATACCCAATGGGCAAAGCGCCAAATCAGGTTTAAACAAGTCAATCAATGATGCTGGTTGGGGTCAATTTCTATCAATTCTCACTTACAAAGCTGCGAAAGCTGGTAAGTCGGTAGTGAAGGTTAAACCCCATAATACAAGCCAGGTATGCTCTTGCTGTAATCGTCTAGTCAAAAAAGATTTATCAATCCGAATACATGAGTGTCTATGTGGGTTGATTTTGGATCGGGATTGGAACGCAGCGATTAACATCAAGAGAGTTGGGCTGGGCATATTCCCAACTATAAAACGCCCCAAGCGTAGCCCTGAGCGAAGTCGAAGGGCTACGACAAAGGAAGCCTACACCGTAATCTTTGATTCGGTGTAGGAGGATGTCACATGGGCAATATATCGTTCGCTACCAAGAGGGAGAAGCAACCATCACTAAACTCATTTCTCCGGAAGCTGTTCGATTTGCTTTCACTCATCTGTCGGTGGATTCAGGATTTCTCCCCCCTGGTGTTGTCCGCTGGGGTAGTGGTTCAGAGGGCGATTGGCTGGTTAAGTTTATCCCTCCTAACCGTTACCTAATCTGCTGCATTCTGGCTGACAAACCTCTCAGACTGGATATCCCGTTACCCGGTTTAATTTTCATGGGGAAGGGAAGTCGTTATTATCTTTGGGCGGTGAAGTCTCGCCACTTCGACAGTCTCGCCGAAGTTTTCCATGTTCCTTTACCGAATGTTTCCCCTTCAGGGGCGATTTGCTTTGGTTCTAACTCTGTTCCCAATGCTGCTTCAGCTACCCTCGAACAAGTCTGGCAGCTTTTTCTCTCTAGTCCCTTCAACGGCGATAGTGTCAGTGGGAAATCAAAAGCTTACCCCAATGATGTGCGATCTCACCTTATTACTCTACACAATGCTGGGAAGAAAAAATACCCACTCCGCGACTTGATCCCATATCGTTCTTATCGGTCTGCTCTAGAATGCGATACTCCTCAGGCTGGCACGGTCGAGGAAGTCATCAACCGAATCCT
>JGI11876J12873_1000211_pt1 | contig 12280 bp, 10 predicted proteins | sample ElkSloMetagenome_4_FD_12873 | JGI IMG/M metagenome (IMG submission 12873) | reverse complement strand
CTTCTGGTGTCAAGCGACAACGTCTCGTTTTGAGCATCCCGACTATGGCACTGTCATGGTTGCTGTTCAACAAGATATTACCGTGCAAAAGCAAACTCAAGATCAACTTAAAGCCTCCCTCCAAGAAAAAGAGGTCTTGCTCAAGGAAATTCATCACCGGGTTAAAAATAATTTGCAAATTGTCAGTAGTCTGTTGCAAATGCAGTCGCGGCGGACTAAAGATAAAGACGTGGCGTTAGTCTTGCAAGACAGTCAAAATCGCATTGCTTCCATTGCCCTAGTGCATGAAAAGTTATATCGGTCTGAAAATTTAGCTCAGATTGATTTTGCCCAATATGTTCCCGATTTAATCACTCATTTATTTGATTCTTATAACATCAGTTCCAGTCGAGTTAGAATTTCCTATCAGGTTGAGGAGATTGCTCTCGCTATTGACACGGCGATTCCCTGTGGCTTAATTTTAAATGAATTGGTGTCTAATGCCCTAAAATATGCTTTTCCAGAGCATCAGAAGGGAGAAATCAAGATTAAATTTCAACGAAATTTGGAGAATAACTCACTGACCCTGCTTGTCCAGGATAACGGTGTAGGAATTCCCAAATCCTTTGATATTGAAACAACCACTTCATTAGGTTTGACGCTAGTTTTGGGATTAGTCGATCAAATCGATGGAACCTTAGACCTAAATTGTGATTCGGGAACAGAATTTACCATCACCTTTAACCATAAACTCAGAATTCGATAATGTATAGAACCAAGGATCATCCAATTATGTATACTAAACCACCGCCTAACTTAAAACAAACAATGAAAATTCTCGTCGTTGAAGATGAGAGAATTATCGCGATTAATCTAAAAGAGAGCTTAGAATCCCTCGGTTATACCGTACCCGCAATCGCAGCGTCGGGAGAAAAAGCAATTGAAAAAGCCACTGAGTTTCGTCCCGATTTAGTGTTGATGGATATTTGGCTAAAAGGGGCTATCGATGGGATTGAAGCGGCGCAGCAAATCTGGGATCGCCTAAAAATTCCCACAATTTATGTCACCGGACATTCAGATCAAAGTACGGTGGAACGGGCAAAAATCACTGCTCCCTTTGGCTATATCCTCAAACCCGTTAAAGAACAAGCGCTTTACGTAGCGATTGAAACCGCACTCCAGCGATATGAACGAGAACAATTACTCAGCGCCATTCTTCGAGGGATTGGAGATGGGGTGATTGTTACCGATAAAGACTGTCGGGTTCAGTTTCTGAATCAGGTGGCGGAATCGTTAACCGGTTGGCAATTAGCGGAAGCCAGGGATCGGGAATTAACGGAGGTTTTTAATATTGTCGATGAGCAAACCCAGCAACCTGTCGGCGATGTCCTCACCAATGTCTTGGAACAAGAGACAATTATTTATTTAGAAGAGCAAATTTTGTTGATCCCTAAGCAAGGAAAGCCGATCCCTATTGCTGATAGCATTGCTCCGATTAAAAATAACGACGGTGCGATCGCGGGAGCAGTTTTAGTGTTTCGAGATGCGACGCAACAGCGTTTAGCCCAGGAACAGAATCGCGCCCTGGAACGCGCCCGCCAATTAGAGTATGATCTGGCAGAACTCCAATGTTTGGATCTGTTCCACGATGACAGTTTAAGTACAGCGTCATTAGAATTGCCCACGTCTCCAGCGAAGATAAAAATGGCAGTTCGGATTCTGGAAACTATTTTAGATCAACAGAGTTTATTAAGTTCACAAGTCCGTTCTAATTCCATAGTGATTGCTCGTTATTGGCGGATTGTCCAGGAGCAGTGTAATCAGAAACTGAAGCTGGTTAACGATTTGCTGGATATCCGTGCGATTGAGACAGAAGTTTATCCCTTACAATTAACGTGGATTCAATTCCCCGATTGGATTCCTGAGTTGATGCAACCGTTTGCAGCCTGGGCACAATTTCAACAGCAACGATTGCATATTGATATTGATCCGAATTTACCCCCCTTGGTTTCTGATCAGTTGAGTTTGACTCGGATTTTGACCGAATTACTAAATAATGCATTTAAATACACGCCAGCCGGGGAGAATATTGGGGTAACAGTGCGGGTTGGGGAAGATGGCAATGTAGAGACGTTGCATGCAACGTCTCTACGTCAGGGGAACAGGTTTTGTACTGTCGAGATTCAGGTGAGTAATTCTGGGGTAGAAATTCCCCCGGATGAACAAGAGAAAATTTTTAAGCCATTCTATCGCATTCCGAGTTCCTATTTTTGGAACCAAGGAGGAACAGGTTTAGGATTGACAATGGTGAAAACCTTAGTGCATCGACTCCAGGGCGAGATGGAGGTGATGAGCGATCGCGACGGGACAATGTTCACAATTTTTATTCCAAGTTTACAATCCCAGGGGACGGAGGTGGAGCATGATCATGATCAGTGAAATTTGTTTATCTGAAACTGACATAGCAACAATGGCTCGAATTCTGGTTGTGGAAGATGAGAGAATTATTGCGCTGAACCTGAAGGAAAATTTAGAAGCTTTGGGTTACGGCGTTGTCGGAATTGCCGCCTCTGGAGAAAAAGCTGTAAAGAAAGCCTTGGCACTGCATCCTGATTTAGTGCTAATGGATATCTGGTTACAGGGAGACATGGATGGGATTTGTGCGGCACAACAGATTTGGGATGAGTTACAAATTCCGGTGATTTATTTAACCGGACATTCCGATAAAATTACGTTGGAACGGGCAAAAGTAACCGCACCCTTTGGTTACATTCTCAAACCCGTGAATGAACGGCAATTATCCGTTGCGATTGAAATTGCCTTGCAGCGCTATGAACGGGAGCAGTTTTTGAGTGCGGTGCTACGGGGAATTGGGGATGGAGTAGTTTTGGTAGACAAAGATTGTCGGATTCAGTTTATGAATCGGGTGGCAGAAACTCTAACTGAGTGGCAATTTACAGACGCCAAAAATCGGGAGTTAACGGATGTATTTAAACTCATTGATGTCCAAAGCCAGCAGCCTGTTAATAACCCGGTGACTCTGGCGTTAGAACAGGATAAAATTGTCTATCTTACCGATGATATTGTCTTGATAACCAAGACGGGTCAACCCCTACCGATCGCAAACAGCGCCGCGCCGATTCGGGATAAGCAGGGAAACCTCGCCGGGGTGGTGTTGGTATTCCAAGATATTAGCGATCGCAAGCAAGCCGAAGCCGCCTTGCGCCAACAGTTAGAAAAGGAACAACAACTCAATCAGTTTCAACGGCAATTTATTCACACCGTTTCCCATGAATATCGCACACCGCTCTCGATTATTCAAGCCTCAACCTTCCTCATCGAAGCCAATGGTTCATCGGTGCAATCTGGAAATAACCTGGTGAATTGCCAGCGCATTAAACAGGCGGTTAAATATATGGTGGGATTGCTGGAAGATGTATTAACCTTTGGGCAAGCTGAAGCCGGTCAACTTATACTTGATCCGGTTCCCTTGGATTTAAACCTCTTCTGTCAACAGCTTATTGAAGAATACCGCTTAATTGCTGGCGAACAAGCAGAAATAAAATGGATCAGTTGCGGTAAAGGTCAAATGGCTTATCTGGACAAAAAATTACTGCAACTGATCGTGCGGAATGTACTTACCAACGCCTTGAAATATTCTTCCGAAAAAAGTCCCGTTTATCTGACATTGAGCTGTGAAACTGATAGGCTAAAAGTAGAGGTAAAAGATAATGGTATTGGGATTCCGCCAGAGGATCAACCCCATATATTCAATCCATTCCGCCGCGCCAGCAATGCTGGGACTATCCGAGGTTCAGGTATGGGATTAGCGATTGTTAAGAAAGCTGTTGATTTACATGGGGGAACAATAGCCTTTGAGAGCGCCTTGGGGGTTGGGACAACGTTTACCGTTACATTACCATTTCCCAAAACCCATGTCTGTCCACTACTTTGATTCTCGTTTAAAACTGGATCAAAATAGTACATTAAGGCTACTGAATTGTCCCTAGATTTAATGTTGAATTATTTTCTCTAGCTAGTTGAAATAACTAGATTATCGTCTTTTCAGGATTTTTGTGATGAAAAAATTATCAAAACTATTTTCTCGGAAACTGATTCAAATCCTCATCGTTGAAGATGAGCGAATTATCGCCATAAACCTGAAAGAACAGTTAGAAGCTTTTGGGTATTGTGTTTGCGCGATCGCGACATCGGGAGAGAAGGCAGTGGAAATGGCAACAAAATTCCGTCCTGACTTAGTGTTAATGGACATTTGCCTCCAGGGGGATATAGATGGTGTTGAAGCCGCACAGGTTATTTGGGAACGTCTTTCCATTCCGGTGATTTATGCCACCGGACATTCTGATCTGAGTACATTGGAACGAGTCAAACTTTCTTCTCCCTTTGGTTACATTTTAAAACCTATCAAAGAACGAGAATTATTTGTAGCGATTGATATTGCCTTACATCGCTATTCTCGCGAACAACTACTCACCACGATTCTTCGCGAAATGGGGGATGGTGTGATTGTCACGGATACTCAATGTCGCATCCGTTTTCTCAACGAAGTGGCACAAACCTTTACAGGCTGGCAGTTTTCTGAGGCAATTGATCGAGAGTTAACTGAGGTTTTTCAAATCGTTGATCAAACCACGAGACAACCCGTAAACCTTCCGTTAAGAACAGCAATTGAAACCAATTTTGCGTTTTCCATACCTAAACATAGTCTCTTAATTTCCCAGCCAAGTAAAATAATTCCCCTGGGTGGCAGTGTGACGCCAATTCATAATAAGCAAGAGAATGTGATTGGGGCGGTATTGGTGTTTCAAGATATCAGTAGTTCGAGCCAGTTAGAGAAAGCTAAGTTCAATCTAGAACAGGCATTAGCGGAGTTAAAAGCCACCCAATTTCAACTGATTCAATCTGAGAAACTCTCTAGCGTAGGGCGCATGGCAACAGCATTAATTCAGGAATTCAATAATCCGATTACCTGGATTTGTGGGAATATTGTTTTAGGTCGGTCTTATTTTAGAGATATGTTGGAATTGCTGGAGTTTTATCAGCAAGCGTATCCTAATCCAAATTCAGACATTCAGCATTTTAGGGAGCAGATTGATTTAGAGTTTATTGCCCAAGATTGGCAAAAGATGTTTAATTCGATTCAAATGGGTGCAGAACGGCTCATGGATGTCACAATTTCACTGCAAGCGCTGCGAAACTTCTCAACATTAGATGAACTGGATCAAAAGACGATTGATATCCATGAAGCGATTGACTCAATATTATTGCTGATATATCATCGGCTTAAACCTCAAGGTAAAAAACCAGAAATTCAGGTAATCAAAAACTATGGTCAATTGCCCTTTTTAATTGGTTATGCGAGTCAGTTGCATCAGGCATTTATCCATTTGTTGAATAATGCCATTGATGCGATAGAAATGAAAGGGATGCCGGGTATCATTACCATTGATACCAGTATTAGTTGTCGTCAGGTTCCGCCGCAATCTGGAGATAAAGGGGATGAGGAAATGGCAAGAGGAGGAGATGGGATATCTGGGAGCAATGGAGAAATTAATTCATCTCTCAGTCAGCGCCAGTTTTGTACAGACGTTATGATCAATAGCGAAACAAAATTTCCTCAACCTGTTCCTACCAACCCCGTTTCAGATGAGCAAAGCGAAGAGTTAAAATTCAAAGCCCTACCCTTGATTGAAGCGAAGGGTCAAAACCCTGCCCTCGAAGGTCGTGAAAGGTCAACACTCACTACTCAAAACTCAACATTCAAAAATCCCCCAAAGGCGCAAGATTTTGTGGTTATTCGCATTACTGATAATGGCTGTGGGATGAGTGAGGAGGAAAAAAAACAACTATTTGACCCGTTTTTCACGACAAAATCTGTGGGAACAGCTCTAGGATTGGGCTTATCGGTTAGCTATAAAATTGTGGTTGAAAAACATGGCGGTCAAATTCAGTTCCACTCCGTCGAGGGTGAGGGTACTACCTTTGAAATTGAGTTACCTGTTATTAGTTAGGAAACAGGGAACAGAGAACAGGTGTTAGGTATTAGCACGATTAAAAAAGGGCGGGTTTTGCAGCCAAGTTAGGGAAAACAATCAACAGTAGTCCCTAAACCCGCCCCTACAAATCCGGTTTCCTCGAAGGTCGTGAAGGGTCAATACTCTCCGGAACCAATCTCCCTACACCCCAGTCATCCCTTGATTGGGGAATTTTTCCTCCAGATTGCAGAATTCTATCAATGCTCATGCATGTCTCTGGGAAGCTATCACTCATTCTACTAACCCTGACATTCTCCTTTGTTTTTCCTCCCACCTCAAACTCTCTCTTCTGTCCTTTAGTTGCGTGGAGTCGTCACCCAGAACGTGACTTTGGACAAGATGGTCGAGATGGTACAAATGGACGTGCGGGGAGACGGGGACGAGATGGGGAAAATCGGACAATTTTTGTGGATGGTTCTCCGATTAATCTGGAGTTGTCGGGAGGAGATGGTGGTGATGGGAATGATGGACAACCGGGTGAGGATGGAAATTGTGCCCGACAACCGCGAAAAGTAGATTATGACCTGCAAGCCGCCGATGGGGGCGATGGTGGAAATGGTGGAAATGGTGGAGATGGTGGGGATGGCGGGTCATTGACGGTTTATTATACGAATCGAGAGGATTTGAAACAAATCTATGTGCGTTCCCTGGGCGGACGTAGGGGACGTTCTGGACGCGGCGCTTATGGGGGTGATGGCTGTGACTGTGATGACCGAAGTTGGGAGATAGAAACCTGTGAAAAGTCAGACAATGGTGACGAAGACTGTGAAACTGAGCGATTTGAGTGCGAAGAGGGTGAAGAGGGTGATGATGGTCGAGATGGTCAAGACGGAAAAGACGGAAGCATGGGGACGCTGACATTAATTAATCGTACTGAAGCATTACCCCCAGACAAACCCACCGCTACCGTTACTCTACCCCAACTGCAAAACGGCGCGATCGCACTCTCTGTGAATCAATGGCAAACTCGTAGTAGTGCAACCGCTTTACTCGCACCTAATTCAATTATTGCCAACCAGTATCGGGAGTTTGTTGGACGCTTAGAACGGTCTTTTGAGTTAGTCTGGAATGCAGACCGGGCGATTACCGACTTCTATAATCAACCGATATCCCTCAGTCTCAAATCTGATCAACGCATCGATGTATCTTTGCCCAAAGAAGTCTGGTTTGATGGCACAATGTCACAACAGGGGGATGTGACAAAGTTTGTCGTCACCAATGCGTTACTGGAACGGGAAGCCACCCAGCTTACCCGGGCAGATTTTGCCGGAAATCGTTCAGAGTTAACCTTTAGTGTGGTGGACTTAGCCGGAAAGTCCGACTTGTTAGACACCCAATTCTGGTTAAAATATCGTACTGCCAATTCAGGCGATCGCTTCCGTCGCTTCTATAATTACAGAACCCGGTATGAAGGAATTATTCCGGCGGAACTTGTCACTCGCCATAACAACCGCTACACCCTAGAAATAGGCAAACTCCCCATACAAGCCGAATACCTGCGTCCTGGAGTCGCGATCGAAATTGAGTTAGTCGCTACTCGTTCCTTTGCGGGAAACTCAGCCCAACAGGAAATGAATTGGCGTGGGGAAATTCGATAAGTTTGTAGTCTGGGATGCAAGCCTATCATCTCATCGCCAGGAAACGTTAAGCAGTTCGGCATTTAAACCTTAATGTCAATAATGGCGAAATTCTTGTATGTAGTGCGAGCATCTTGCTCGCTACTAAGCATCTTGCTCGCTACTAATACCCAATTTAATTGCATGACAGCTTATGTACTACGCCACTACTTATAACAGGCTAAAGCCCTTACTACAAACTCCAAACTTCACCAAATTTATGTCTTAGGGTTGATGTATGATTGAGAAAAACCATCAATCCTGATAGGGATTTAGTATAATTTGCTTAAGGATTTCATGACGCCAGATTTCTTACAGGTTACGTTTTTATACAATAATCCCATTCTCAATTGGTTGATAAAAAATTAAATAATCCTCAACAGGAAAGCTTCGCAACGAAGGTAAAAGCTCATCCCGCCTCCGCCCCATGTTCGGAAAACTAGCCAACGTCCGACACTTTTGATTAATCTTCTTAAGTAAACGCTCCGCTGCACCCAAACTACTCTTATCAGCAACATAGTCGATAATACTTTCAATATCTCGACTAGCTGGAACAGTAAATTGGCAAATATTACTCATTCACCCTCTTGAGAACGACGTAAAAGCAGCTTCTGTTCGAGTTGGCTAAAAACCGTCTCACCATCAACCACCTCTCCCCGTTTCGACGCTTCAACTCCAACCATAATTTCCCCCCTCAATTCCTCAAAGCGCCCCTTATAGATACGTTCCCGTTCAGCAAACGCCCTAAGTGCAGCCAGGATAACCTCCTCCGGTGATTTGTATTTCCCGCCCTCTACTTGGCGTTGAAGAAACTGCTCAAGTTCTGGAGTTAAAGACACATTCATTGACTTTACCCTATATCGTGTTAATGATCTTCCTATTCTAGTTCTACAACTAAAACCCCAAACGCTGCGCCGCCCGTCGTTTCGCCTCCTCCCCCAGCTTCCCCAGCTTCCCCAGCTTCATCGTATCTACGAAGCTGCTCAAGTATTTTCATGCCCGCTGCACTAGCCATCGGGCAAAATCTGTGGTAAAGGTATCCCGTATAATTGCCTCTCGAATACTTTGGGTAAAGCGAATCAACTCTGTCACATTATGCAGGGAGATTAACATAAAGCCCAAAACTTCCCGCGATCGCACCAGATGACTCAGGTAGGCGCGGCTAAAGTTCTGACAGCAATAACAAGGACAAGTCGAATCCAACGCCGTAAAATCCTCACGAAACCGAGCATTTTTCAAATTCCAGCGTTCCCCCTGAACCAACGCCGCCCCATGACGCCCTAAGCGCGTGGGAATCACACAATCAAATAAATCCACACCTGATGCGATCGCGCGTGCCATTTCTCGATATGTCCCCACCCCCATCAAATACCGTGGCTTATCAACGGGTAAATACGGTGCCGTCGCCGCCACGATGTCATGGATCAAGTCCACCGGTTCCCCCACACTCACCCCACCAATGGCATACCCCGGTAAATCCAAAGACACCAACGACTCAGCCGCCTGACGACGCAAATCCAGATACACACCGCCCTGAACAATACCAAATAAAGCTTGCTGATCCGCACGAGTGTGAGCATTGATACAGCGCTTCAGCCAGCGATCGGTTCTCTCCAGTGACGCCTCAATCTCCGCCCGACTCGCTGGATACGGCGGACATTCATCAAATGCCATAATAATGTCCGCCCCTAGCGCATTTTGGATGGCAATAGACCGTTCTGGGGTGAGATTAATTAACCGTCCATCCCGAGGCGAACGAAAAACCACACCCTCTTCGCTAATTTGTCGTAATTTACTTAAGCTAAAAACTTGAAAGCCGCCCGAATCCGTCAAAATTGGGCGCTGCCAACCCATGAAGTGATGCAGTCCTCCCGCTTGCTGGACAATCGCTTCTCCGGGTTGTAAGTGCAGATGATAGGTATTGGCGAGAATAATTTGTGCTTGTGCTGCTTCTAACTGGGCAGGAGTTAGAGTTTTGACCGTTGCCAAAGTACCCACGGGCATAAACCGGGGCGTTTCAATCAGACCATGGGGGCTGTGCAGTAATCCGGCGCGTGCCTTGGTTTGGCTGCACCATGCCTGACATTGAAAGGAAAATGAATTGTGTTTTTGAGCCAATGGGGTTAAGGGTTCGTGATCATGCTTTGATTATTGTGGCTGATCATCTCTTTTATTTGCGGTTTAGAACGGACATTCCCCCTCATCATCAATTTGTACATCCCACCGGGCATTGAGTACCTGGGTGACCATGGCTTCTAGGGCTTCGGCGTTGAGGGTTTCCACCGATTGCTCATGTAAAGGGTTGGATAGGGGAATCAGCCTTAGCCGACGGTTATCCTGGACTAAATCAAAATAAGCCTGCTTTTCTGGCGTCTGATGCAGTTGCAAGTAATCAAAACTCTCGACATTGATGTAGATAGCTTGATTCGCAATCAGGGTAGAACGGCGGGAATCGGCAAAGACTTCCAGCACATATCCTTCCCCCTCACTTTGCTTGTTGCTATCGATGGTGTGAATATAGCGGACGCGACCCAAATCAGTGAGTAGGCGTCCCATGTCTTGCTTATTGATAATAATGCCCGTATCAATGATACAAGGGGCGGGAAGTCGGCGTGGAGGTTGATGATAACTCATGGGTAAAGCCTATGATGCATAAGGGGCTGATATTGCCTTGCAAAGAGTATTGGCATTCGTGTAAAACCCGACTGAAAAACCTAATGCTTCGATTTTAGCGACTGCCCAGCTAAAGGCAAGTCAGAAGCTGTGGCAATCAAGAATCAGAAATTCATCCACGGGCTCGTGCCGGTGGATTATTATCTGAAATACTTGAGTGTTACGGGTATTACAGTAGGGTTACTAAACCATACTATCCCAATATTTACCCGCTATTCATCGGACAATATACGTAAATTTCTGTGTAGTGAACTATGAACCCAAATCCTGAGCCACTCAATATCTCTGTGACACCTGTATCCCCGTGCTTCCGGGCTTACCTGCACCTGTGTCCCTCTAAATTAGATTATTCTCCATGAAGGGGTTTAAAGTGCAATCGATGTGGCAAGCGGTGCAAAAGTCCTGGCAGTCTTGGTTGGGTGCTATTACCTTTTATACCTGTATCCCCATTCCCATGAGTTGGGGGTTAGACTTTGAGCGCATTGCCCGTTGGGCACCTGTCGTTGGACTATTTATTGGTATTCTATTAGCCATGCTAGACGCTCTGTTGCAACACTGGGGTATGCCCCACTTGACCCGAAGTGGGATTATCGTGGTGAGTTGGGTAGCACTCACCGGAGGATTACATCTAGATGGCGTGATGGATACGGCAGATGGCTTAGGTGTACAAGATCCTCAGCGACGGCTGGAGGTGATGGCAGATAGCGTTACCGGGGCGTTTGGGGCGATGGCGGCGATCGCGCTAATTTTACTAAAAATGGCGGCGCTTACGGATATTGAGACTCATCGCTGGTTGGCATTAATTACTGTAGCCGGATGGGGGCGCTGGGGACAAGTGGTGGCGATTTCGATTTATCCGTACCTCAAACCCACAGGAAAAGGCGCATTTCATCAACAAGGGATTCGGGTGCCGATTGATAGTCTGTGGGGGGCATTTTTACTCCTAGGGGTATGTGGATTACCCTTAATCGTGAATAGAGGTAGTCTGGCGCTAGCGATAATTAGCGCCGGAGGAGGATGTGCGATCGCGCTTTTGACCGGCTTCTGGTTTTACCGCCAGTTGGGAGGACATACGGGGGATACTTATGGGGCAGTGGTGGAATGGACAGAAGCCTTATTATTGTGTTTGCTGACAATAGTTGTCTAAGCTGGGCAACGTATTGGTGAAAGTAGGGGTACGGCAATGCCCATTGGTGTCAAATTAAGGTGAAGAGCGCTGAGATCGGGGGGTGTAGGGGCGGGTTTTACAGATAACATTTTGCACCAAACTGATAACTTGACTAAACCCGCCCTTCAAAAGAGTTGGGGGAGTGTCAAACTGTTGATGTTCCGGGAAATGACTTATACTTAACCCAAAAACCGCCCAATACCAACAGTACAATTACAATCGTTCCAATTCCCAGAGGACTAGGAACCCAATAAACCACAGCTAGGCGGTTAAGTTGACCCGGAATCAGAGTCCACACAAGCTGATGTCCATCCTCATAAATCTTGGGCGCGATCGTATTATCCCCTAAATCAATAATCTTTGCCCCCCAAGGCGTCTGTAAACTAAACTGCAAATCCAACAGCGAACCCGGACTAACGATTACACTACCCTTTGCCGAAAGCACAGCTAGCGATCGCAAATCCAGTTCATAGTTTAACTGATTCTGTTGCACCACAAAAAAGCTACGTTGCTCCAGACTTAATGTCGAGTCAAGACTAGGTAAATCAACGCTTCCCCTATCCTTAGCACTTCTAGAAGTGGGGTTGACTGGGTTGAAAAATTGGTTAAACTTAGTAGTTAATTCCTGTCCATTACTAAATGGAATTGTGACGACAAGTGTTTGCGGAGAACGGCGCGTCGTTTTTCCGTGGAGTTCTTTAGCACGTCGTTCAATACTTTTCAGCCACTCAGTCGCTTGAGCATTACTAAAACTTCTCAGTTGTTCTCCCAAGCGGATTTGCTGCACG
>JGI11876J12873_1000200_pt1 | contig 12393 bp, 10 predicted proteins | sample ElkSloMetagenome_4_FD_12873 | JGI IMG/M metagenome (IMG submission 12873) | reverse complement strand
GAGGCTCAGGATTAGGGCTGGCAATTGCTAAGGCGATCGCTACTGCACACCACGGTAGCTTGCACGTAGACAGCCAACTAGGGGTTGGCAGTACCTTCACCCTGCGATTGCCTTTGGTGGGAAGTTCCGTGACGTCTCTACCATCAACCTGAATACAGATGAACAATCTTGTCAGGCTTTTACTGGGGTAAAAACACCTGATCGAAGGGTCGAATTTGGTAACGGCGGTAAATATTGAAATCCTTACAGTCAGAGAGTTTGACAATTTGCCCCTAAGACATGAGTTTCTCTCAGTTTCTGAATGCCCAAATGCTTTGCAGCAAAGGCTTTCAGAAATCAGCTTTGATAATTCTTTTCCCAGAGTGACAATAGAGTGATATAATGTCGGTCTAGTATTCTAAGTTGTGATGTAAAATTGGCAATAATTACTATGACTAAATCTACGCACACTCCAGTACAAGTATTATTATTTTGAACTTAAAGGATTTTTTTGATGAAAAAGAATTTATTCATGGTTTCAATGCTCACATTTTTACTCTTTACAGGTTGTAGCGAAAACAGTAGAAATAACAATCAAGACTTGACTAAGATAGGCGTAGCTATTTACAAATATGACGACAACTTTATGTCCTATGTACGTCGCCATATCGAATCAAGTGCCAATGAAAAGGCTACTTTATTTATAAATGACTCACAAAACGACCAAGCGAAACAACTTGAGCAAGTTGATACCATGATTGCCAAGAAAGTTAAGAGTTTAGCAATTAACTTAGTAGATCCTCATGCTGCTGTAACAATAATAGCAAAAGCAAAAAAAGAAAACTTACCCGTTATCTTTTTTAACAAAGAGCCAGAATATGAAGTTTTAAATAGTTATGACAAGACTTGGTATGTTGGTACTGATTCTAAAGAATCGGGAATACTACAAGGTCAAATAATAGCTAATTCCTGGACTCAAAATAAAGAAAAATGGGATCTGAATAAAGATGGAAAAATTCAATATGTTTTATTAAAAGGTGAACCAGGACATCCAGATGCAGAAGCTCGTACTAAGTATGTCGTCGAGGAAATTAAGAATGCAAACATTAAGGTTGAAGAATTAGCAATTGATACAGCTATGTGGGATACCGCTAAAGCTGCTGATAAAATGGATGTATGGATATCTAAATATGGTGAAAATATTGAGTTTATAATTGCTAATAATGATGCTATGGCTTTAGGAGCTTTATCATCTTTAGAAAAGGCTGGATATTTTAATAATAACAAAATAATTCCAATAGTGGGGGTTGACGCTCTACCTGAAGCATTGATAAAGATTCGAGAAGGCAAAATAATTGGTACAGTTTTAAATGATGCTAAAAATCAAGGTTACGCTACCTTTGATTTAGCTTTCAATGCTGCTTTAGGTAAAGATGTTTTAGAAGGTACTCAATGGAAACTAGATGATAATAAAGCGGTACGAATTCCCTATGTCCCTATCACGAAAGATAACTTAGATATAGCAGAAAAATCTTATCAATAGAACATTGTCTTCTTACCCATAGAACAATGAATCAATCTTTTCAAAATCAAAAGCAGTCATTTCCAGAATATATCCTTGAAATGATTAACATTTCCAAAAAATTTTCTGGTGTTCAAGCATTATCGGAAGTAACCTTTAAGGTTAAACCTGGTACAGTACATAGCTTGATCGGAGAAAATGGTGCTGGCAAATCAACTTTAATGAAATGTTTATTTGGCATTTATCATCAAGATTCAGGAGAAATTTATTTATCTGGAAATCAAGTAAATTTTTCTAGTTCAAAGCAAGCATTGTATCATGGAATATCAATGGTTCATCAAGAACTTAATCAAGTTAGACAAATGAATATTATGGATAATATATGGTTAGGAAGATATCCTAAAAAAGGTATTTTTGTGGATAGGAAAAAAGTATTCAAATACACTAAAAATATTTTCGATAAATTTCAAATAAATCTCCATCCTAAACAGAAAGTAAGCTCTTTAAATGTATCTCAAATGCAAATGGTAGAAATTGCTAAAGCAGTTTCTTATCGTTCAAAGGTTATTGTTATGGATGAACCCACTTCATCTTTAACAGAAAAAGAAGTAGAATATTTGTTTTTAACTATTAATAAATTAAAGGACGAGAATGTAGCAATTATTTACATTTCTCACAAAATTGAAGAAATTTTAAAAATTTCTGATGAAGTTACTATTATGAGGGATGGTTTTCATATTGCTACTAAATCCGCTCAAAATTTGACTAATAATTTAATTATTGAGATGATGGTCGGGAGGAAAATCTCTAATCTATTCCCTGAGAGAAAAAATAAACCAGGGAATGTTATTTTAGAAGTAAAAAATTTAACCGCTTATCACCAACCTTCATTTAAGAATATTAATTTTGAATTAAGAAAAGGTGAAATTTTAGGAATAGCTGGACTTGTCGGGTCAAAAAGAACAGAAATCCTTGAAGGATTATTTGGAATGAGAAAGTTAACGTCAGGAGAAGTGACGTTACACAGTAAAAATATTAATAACTATACACCTCAAAAGTCAATCACAAATGGGTTTGCTTTAGTAACAGAAGAAAGACGAAAGACAGGTATTTTTAATGAACTTTCAGTTAGTTTCAATGTCACAATTGCTAATATCAATCATTATTTTAACAAATGGTGTTTAATCTCAGACAAAAAAATAAAAATACATACTCAAAATATAATTAATTCTCTGAGAGTCAAAACCCCGTCACAAAAGACTTTAATAGGAAATTTATCAGGGGGAAATCAGCAAAAAGTAATTGTGGGACGTTGGTTACTAACTCAACCAGAAATTTTAATGTTAGATGAGCCAACACGCGGAATTGATGTCGGATCTAAATATGAAATATATAAATTAATCAATGATCTAGCATCAAAAGGTAAAGGAATTATTATGGTATCTTCAGAAATGCCAGAATTATTGGGGGTTACTGATAGAATTTTAATCATAAGTAACGGTACAATTGCCGGTATAGTAGAGACTAAAAATACTACTCAAGAAGAAATCATGCATTTATTGTCGTTGTATTTATAATTTACAAGGTATTTGATCAATATTTTATAAAAGTCAATACACAAGTAATTTTGCAATGAATAAAATACTATTAAAAATTCAAAAAATGACAATTAATAATGCCATTTATTTGGTTTTGCTAGCCTTATTGAGTTTCATCATTATAATTTCACCTGATTTCTTGACAATTAATAACTTTCGTCTTGTTTTAACTCAAGCTTCAACTCGAATTATTATCGCTTTGGGTGTGGGAGGAATTTTAATTACTCAAGGGACAGACCTATCGGCGGGGCGTATAGTTGGATTAGCAGCAGTATTATCCGCTTCTCTATTACAAGCAACAGATTATACTTATCGTATGTATCCAAATTTGATGCAATTACCTCTCATAGTTCCGATTTTAATTGCTATGGCGGTTTCTGCGATTCTGGGATTAATTAATGGTGTTATTGTAGCTATATTCAAAGTACCACCATTTATTGCTACATTAGGTACAATGATTATAATTTATGGATTAAGTTCAATTTATGTAGATCGTCCCCCTTTGGGAGCACAACCAGTTGGTGGATTAAGCAAAAATTTTACTGATTTTGTTCAAGGTGGTTTAAGTTTCGGCATCGTTAAAATTCCCTATTTAATTATTTATGCAGCTATAGTAACAGTAATTATTTGGATATTATGGAACAAAACAATTTTGGGTAAAAATATGTATGCTATAGGAGGAAATACAGAAGCTGCAATGGTTTCAGGGGTCAATATTCTTAAGTCTTTGTTGATAGTTTATATCTTGGCAGGTTTATTATATGGATTTGCTGGAGTCTTAGAAGTGGGGCGTGTTGGTAGCGCAACCAATAATACTGGTGAGATGTATGAATTAGATGCGATCGCTGCTTGCGTAGTAGGAGGAGTTTCTACATCAGGAGGTATCGGTACTGTATCAGGAGTTGTGACAGGAGTTTTAATTTTTCAAGTGATCAACTATGGTCTCGCATTTATTGGGTTAAATGCTTATTTACAATTTATTGTAAAAGGATTAATTATTGTTAGTGCCGTAGCAATTGACATGAGAAAATATGTTATAAGAAATTGATATTCATTAAAGGACAGTAAAATAAATCAGCATATAGACTACTAAGTTATATCAAAGATGTAATGAGCAAAGTGAGCAATCATAATTGCTTAAATAATTACTCACTTTGCAGTCATAAGTGGTTTTGCTAATTTTGTTCTTGTTTTTTAGGAATTGTCAAACCAATGTAGCCGCCAACTCCTACCTGCGCCAGATCGATAAAAGCTGATCTGTAATCTTTATCTATTACTGCCAAAATTAGAGAACCACCAACTAAAGTTGCTACAACACAGACAACAACTAAATCTTTAATTTTCATTTGTTTGTTTCTTTTTGCTCATTGTTAATCTCAGTATAAATTAATTGAATAGCAGTGTCGATAGCAATTTAAGACAGTTCAAATAATATTTAAAGTTCTTTTTTTGACCCGTTAAGTGACATTTTGAAAAAGCAAGTTTCCTGTTCTGACCTTTTATGTTACTTTTTTAAGCATCAAGTGTCATTTTTTGACCTGTTAAGTGTGATATCGCTCTAGACCAGAAATGCTGGGAGACCAGAGATGAAAAAATGCAGCCAATCAACCATTACTTGCCGGAGGTACAGCAAGCGCAATTGTAGCAAACGCTACAAGAGGAACCCCCACATGGTGGATAAAATTGCAACATTAGCACAAGTCCTGGAGAAAGCGTTGTCGCGTCTTACTTAAGCCACCGCAACTGATAGCTGCATTCACGCACTTTCGCTGGTGGCTATTCGGTTTTTTGGCTGATGGTCAAATATTCGATTTTCCAATAATTTTTCACTATGGGATTTTACCACAATCTATTGAGGAGTGCTATACTGGGAAACTAATAATCTAAGTTTGTATCTGTAATTATACTGAGCTAACGTTTATGAGGCTAAAGCTTACACATAAGGCACTTGAAGAAGTTAAACTAGCTAAAGCAAAGAAGCAAAACGTTGAAGGCAGCAAACAAACTAATGCAAGTATTGCGGAGGAGGCTGGAGTCAGTGTGAGAACAGTTGGACGCTTCTTTCAGATAAAATATGTTTCTTCAGACTCCGCGTTTGCCATTATCCTAGCTTTAGGTTTAGATCCATCAGATTTAGAATTTGAACAATATAGAGATGATAGTGAAGAAATAGATACTGATGAAAATGAAAACTTTTATATAGAACGTCCTCCCATTGAAGCTCAGTGTTACAAAGAGATCCAGATACCTGGTTCTCTACTTCGGATTAAAGCACCTCAAGGATTTGGCAAGACTGAATTATTAACTAAAATTCTCAAGGAAGCCAAATCTCATGGTTGTCGAACAGTAAAATTAAGTTTTTCGGAGTTGGCTGAAGATCAATTAAGAGATATAAGCCCATTCTTATCTTGGTTTTGTAATAATATTAGTGAAAAATTGGGAATATCTCCCCAATCATCTCAAGAATTACAGAATATCAATTATATACCTGATTGTAAAAATTATTTTCAACAGAATTTGTTAAGTGAATTTGACTGTCCATTAGTTTTGGGATTGGACGTAGTAGATCGGATTTTTTCCTATCCTATTGCGGTTGAATTTTTAGGGATGCTAAGAAGTTGGCATGAGGAAGCAAAATCTTATCCAGTCTGGGGAAAATTGCGTGTAGTCATAGTACATTCTACAGAAGTTTATATTCCCATGAATGCGGAACATTCTCCTTTTAATGTGGGAATAGAAGTGGAGTTACCAGAATTTAATCTACAGCAAATCCATGACTTAGCTCAACGTCGTCAACTAAACTGGGATACTACAGAAGTGAAACAGCTAATGAACATAGTAGGAGGACATCCAAAATTAATAAATCTTGCCATTAATAAAGCTCGTTTTCAACCTATAACTATTAACAAACTTTTGGAAGTAGCTACTCAAGCCAACGGAATTTATCATAATCATTTACAAGAAATTTGGAATAATCTTCAACAGTATCCAGATCTTGTTGATGGGATGAAAACGATAGTTAATGCAACTCAAACAGTAAAACTAGAAGATGAGATAGAGTTTAAACTATATAGCATGGGTTTAGTTAAGCTGGATAATGAGGTAAAACCGCGTTGTACGTTATATCAACAATATTTTTCTCGTCGCTTTAGAAGTATATAATGAGTGATCAACGAAAACCAAATTATGAATATCAATGTGGTGGTAGTTTACCAATTGATCATCCTACTTATGTTGAGCGAAAAGCAGACAATACACTTTTGCATGAATTAAAAGCAGAAGAGTTTTGTTTTGTGATTAACGCAAGACAGATGGGGAAATCTAGTTTACGGATTAGAACAATGCAACGATTACAAGATGAAGGATTTACCTGTGTTACGATTAATTTAGATAGCATTGGTCGTACTCCTAAAAAAGATTGGTATAAAGAATTTTTAAAACAATTAGCAACCAAAATTATTCCCGAAAATAATGATAACGAATTAAATTTAGCCATTAATAGTTTTCTTTTCTGCACTGAAAATATCATTGATATACTCAAAAAGTTTACTCGCAAATTATTATTGAAAATAAGCGCAAATAAAATTTTTATTTTTATCGACGAAATAGATTGTGTTCGTAACTTGACATTTAATTATTCTGATTTTTTTGTTTTTATACAAGATTGTTATAACAAAGAATCTATCTCAAAAGAAAAATATTTAATTTTTGCTTTATTTGGCAATGCACACCCATCAGATTTACTTCGAGAACAACGAGTAAAGTTTAATATTGGAAAATCAATTCATTTAGAAGGTTTTAAACTGGATGAAATTGATCCATTAGCTAAAGGATTAGAGAATAAAGTTCAAAACCCTTATGATGTTTTACGATGGGTTTTAGATTGGACTAATGGACAACCAGTATTAACTCAAAAAATTTGTAAGCTTATCCAAGAATCTGAAGTCGATAGTTTTATTGATAAAAAATGGATTGATAATTTAGTTCAACGAAAAATTATTAATAATTGGGAAAAAAATGATAGCCCAGATCATTTAAGACCAATACGTCATAAGCTTCTTGACAATGAGAAAAGTGTTAGACAACGACTTGCTATTTATCAAGTAATTTTACAAAACGGACAGGTAGAAGCTGATGAAAGCCTAGAACAAAGAGAATTAATCCTTTCAGGTTTAGTATTTAAAGATAACAGCTCTATAATCATTTTCAATAAAATTTATGAAAAAATTTTTAATAAAGATTGGGTTCAAACAAAAATTAAAAAATTACGTCCTTACGCTCAAGAATTATCTTCGTGGTTAAAGTCTCAATATCAAGATGAATCACAACTATTAATTGGCAAAAAATTACAAGAAGTATTAGCATGGAAAAAAAGGAAAAATTTAGGTCAAGAAGATAATGATTTTTTATATTTTAGTGCGATATTAGATACAAGAGCAAAGGACAAATTAGGATATCTCAGTAGATACCATTTTGATTATGAGCTTGTGATGAAAGAAATATGGCAATTTACAAATGGCGATGAAACTTTAGATGATCACTTTATTAAGGTTATAGCCGATCAAAATAAGATTGCAAATCTCCTAGATAAGTCCTATAATAATCTTAGCCGTGAATGTCAAGAAAAAAATGTTAATGGTTTTTTTGAGTTTTTAGACAAAAACATTTTTTTTAGTAATGATGATTATCAATTATTAATCAGAGGATTAATCAGAAAATTTTTATTTAATATATCAAGAGCGAATAAAAATATGACTCCAGAACAATTAGAGCTTATTTGTAAGCCATTTGATAAATTAATTCAACCTTCGGGTAATTCCAATATACTACCTATAGTTAAGGAAATACTGAAGTGGTCAAATCTGCAAGAAGAGCTAACTGAAATTATTATTCAAATATTTATTGAAAATAAAAAGCAAATGCAAAATAATACCATAGAAGAATTAATCAATAGCCAAATAATTAAAGATTGGAAAAATAACAAAGCAGCAGAACATTTAATGTTTGTTCGTAATCGTATTTTAGAGAATCAAAATCATGATTCTTCTCTACTATTAAGAACTTATCAAAAAATATTATTAGGACAAGTAAATAAAAATTTAAATAGTGAAATTAAGGAGTTACAAAATATAGGATTAGTCAAAGAAAAACAAGATAAAAATATTGAAGTTTCTAATCCAATTTATCAAATAATTTTTAATGAGGATTGGATAAAACAAGAATTGAACAACTTAAAACCTTATGGACAAAAATTTGCTATATGGTTAAAGTCTAAGGGTCAAGACTTATCCAGTATCTTAGATGAACAGGAATTTGAAAAAGCAGAGGAATGGGTAAAAGACAATGAACTAGAACAAGAAGAACAAAAGTATTTATTTCGTTGTATGATATATCAACATTGCCAAAAGCAAGAATTGAATAATTAAAGATAATAATCAACAATAAATATAAATGAGTTTTATTTTGTATGAATAAAAATAATCTCTACTCAGAACTTAGTATAATAATCGACCCGCTAATTGAAAACAAAAAATTTAAATTTTTCTCTAAAAAAGTTATTCTTAAAAGAGTGTTAGAACTCAGTAAAGATGACCCATATATTGCTCAAACTTTTGTTCAACTTATTCTCTTGATTGAAGCTGAAAAAGAAAACGAGATCCTCAAAGTATTAGAATTATCTCCAAAAGCTAAAGACGGAGAAACAAGAAAAAAACGTACTGAAAATACTACACAGTTATTGCTCCGAACAGCTTTAATGAGTTTTGCTATTTGTTGGATCGGACTTGCGATTTTGAAAACAAACACCATTATCCCACTCGGATGGATGATAGGATTAGGAATATTGTTATTTGTCGTAGTACAAATTAAACACACAATATCAGTAGAACAAAAAATTTATCAAATTATTATAGCTATACTTCCCAATTTAGTTTTATTACTGATTCAACAAGTACAATTATCACCTCAGTCTTTAGTAATATTGACAATAGCAGTTAGTATGTTAGCAGCTATCGTGATGTTAATTTTCCAGACGATAGCACAAAAAATAGACAAAATCAACTTTTAAGAGCTACGAAAAACACAAACAACCCGAAATCCAATGGTATTCATCTTAATATTTTGAGGCTTGAAGTTACGTTTGGCACTACGACAACTCTTTGGAAAACTGTTCCATGCACCTCCGCGTATTACCCTGATTTGAGGCTCTTTTTGATTCAAAGCATTGTTATTATTGCGAGCGTCTTTATAATCAAAGAAGTAAATATCATCACACCATTCCCAAACATTACCATACATACCCTCCAATCCAAAATCATTAGCAGCTCGAATAGAGTTAACTAGAATTGTTTTCCCCCGATATTCTTTCGGTTTGTCCAGTTGTCCAGATTGATAAGTATAATTACAGTCATAATTAGCAACTTCTGGAGTAATTGTCTCCCCAAAGTAAAAAGGAGTAGTCGTGTTAGCACGACAAGCATATTCCCATTCGGCTTCAGTTGGTAGCCGATATGTACCTTCACATTTTTGAGTTAACCGATCACAAAACTCCTTTGCTTCCTCCCACGAAATGGTTTCTACAGGTAAATTTGTATTTTCAAGGGGATTCTCACCAAATGTTGAGGGTTTATCATCGAGATATCGCTCAATTTGTGGTAATTTTGCGACCTGTTCCCACTGTGCTTGAGTCACTGGATATCTACTCATATAGAAGGTGTTGACAGAGGCATTAATTTGTGCTTCGTTATGACTTCGACCCTTCTCATCGTCAGGAGAACCCATCTTGAATGTTCCTTCCGGAATTTTTACCATATCTAGGTCTATGCCATTACCTAAACTGAGCATAAAATGTTGAGCAGAACCACGCTCTGACCGCAAGTTGCCTGTTTTATCTAATTTTGCAATGGTAAATTCACTCCTTATATCATCAGGCTTATACCAAGGGGAATTTGGATTAAAAGACTTGATAATTACAATGATTATTGGTAATATAAATATTAGAATAATTCCCAAAACAAAGAGAACCAAAAGCTTAATTAAGTTTCGTCTAGACATTTTATTTTATTGAGGTGTAGGTATGTTAGCTGTCTTTCGACAAAATAATAATTTAAATTATTGTGTTTTGTTGTTTTTCTTTGCTATTATAGCAGGTTGCACAATTCTTAGTCAAGAATCAGATTTTAACCAAGCTAAAGGCTGTAATGATATAGGTATTTTACTGCCAGCTACAGGAGCAGAATCAGTACGTTGGGAACAATATGATCGCCATCATTTAGAATCGGGAATTATCCGTAAAATACCAGGTGTTACTATTCGTTATTTTAATGCTAACAGCAACCACGATATACAAGAAAAACAAGCAGATTTAGCCCTCAAAAAGGGAAGTTGTATTTTGATTATTGCTCCTGTGGATAGCAAAAAAGCTAGTACGTTTGTACAGAAAGCTAAACAAAAAGGAGTTCCAGTAATATCTTATGACCGTTTTATTGATGATAAAGACGTATTTTTTTATATTGGTTTCGATAACAAAAAAGTTGGGGAACTCCAAGCAGAATACGTTATTAATGAGTTTAATAAAAAAGAACAAGGAATCTATAACTTGAAAGAAGGAAGTAATTTAGTGATGATTAATGGTGCCAAAACTGATCCCAATACTAAAGCAATACAAGAAGGCTGGTTTGAAAAATTAAACAGTCATTTTGATGATAAAACATTAAACTTGGTGTTCCCTAATGGAAAAGATGATCCTGAATATTTTATGGATAACTGGGACGGTGAACTAGCAGCCAAAAAAGTTGAGGAGTTATTAAGAGAACGTCAAGGTGACATCCAAATAATCCTTGTCGGCAATGATGCAATGGCAAATGAAGTTATTAAGATTTTAGGCGATAAAACAGGGAAAATACTGATAACAGGACAGGATGGAAGTTTAGGAAGTGCAATAAATATTGTCAAAAATTACCAAGGAATTACAATCTATAAACCGATTGAAGATATTGCCGCAAAAACTGTTGAGACAGTAGTTGCTTTAAGTAATGGTTATGATACCAATAGCTTAATTAATAATACAGATATAAAAAGCCAAGTAAAAACAATTCCTGCCCATTTGTTAGTCCCTATAGCTGTCACTAAAGATGATATTGAGAAGACTTTGATAGAGGATGATTTATTCACAAAAGAAAAGCTTTGTAAAGGAATACAAGGGATTTGTCCCTAACAAAGAAAAGCCCTATTTAAATCCGACCAAATTCAACCATACTTGATCGAATTATTCATTTTACAATTGTTCAAGTAAGCTTGCCAAAAATCTCCTTTCCCAAAGCCAATTCAGTCGGGCAACTCTCCAAACCGTTCCCGATATCGATTCAACAACGATTCTATTTCCGTTAACTGTTGTTCGGCTTGCATTCGCTGTTGTTGCTCTTGTTCAGCGACTTCTTGGGGTATGGGAATTAACTGTCCCTCGGCACTAAAAAAACGCAACTTCGACTCATAAATCCCTAAATATAACCCCAACTGCTTGCTCCATAACCACCCTTGCTGATTCGGCGGCAATTCCTCGTACTCCCCATCGACTAAGTGAAATCCTTTAAACTCTAAGCTATTTGGATCAAACCAAAAATAGTCCGGAGTTCGGAAAACATCTTGGTATAGCTGCTTTTTTAAGCCTCGATCAGTCGCCGCTGTCTTGGGAGAAAGAATTTCGACAATCACATTGGGATACTGCCCATTTTCCTCCCAAACCACCCAACTTGGGCGCGGAAAGCGTTCAACTCCTAAGACTACAAAAAAATCCGGTCCCCGGAACTTCTCCGACTTACGCTGACGGGGAGAATAGTAAATCGTCAGATTCCCAGAGGCATAGAAATCATTACGCTCTCGCCACAGCCATTCCAAACAGGCGATGAGCAATGTCATTTGTAGGCGATGCAAGTCAGTTTCCAAAGGAGGTTCGTCACTGAGTATGTCACTGGGGGGAAAGACTATATCATCCCATCGTTCTTCGGGGGTTTCCAACTCTTGCGTGAAAGACATAGCAGTTCCACAATGAGAGTGCGATAAATCTAGTGTAGTGTGAAAGTGGTTAGCGGGTAGAGTCACTCTATAGCAAAGGCTGGTGGGTTTCGACTTCGCTCAACCCACCCTACGCAAGGGTTCAGACGAGCCAAAAATGCCAAGGTTCAGTGTAATTCCGCTTAAGATATCAGCCCAGTCAGGATTTCATTCTGATTTCATAATTAACTGATACCTTTAAATAGATACGATTCTTCAGTAGTCTGATCCAGACTGAATGTC
>JGI11876J12873_1000199_pt1 | contig 12449 bp, 9 predicted proteins | sample ElkSloMetagenome_4_FD_12873 | JGI IMG/M metagenome (IMG submission 12873) | reverse complement strand
CACCAGGAATATTTACAAAGCCGCGTAGACAGCGATCGGGTTCTTCCACAACTTCGGGGTTGCAGGGAATGGCGGTGTTGAGCAGTGCCATGCGGACGGCTTCGGCATCGACGGGTTTACCTTCTTGCAGTTGTAGGCTCATGAGTAGGGCGGAAATCCCCGTCATTATCGGTGCAGCAATACTTGTACCCTTTTGGCGTACAGGTTCCTCTGTGGCTGGTTGTGCACATAGAATATCTTCACCTGGAGCCATAATGCCCTCTTCTACATAGTTACCGCCCCAGTTGCTATAGTGTTGTGGCGTACCATCCGTTTTCATCGCTCCCACAGCCAGGGTTTCTGGTAGCACAGCGGGGATACACCAGCATTTGCCTTCATCATTGCCAGCGGGAGCCACAATCAAGATGTTGTTGTCTTGACACTTTTTCACTGCTTGAACTAGGATTTCTTCTCCTTTACTCGTTTGGGTTGGACGACAAGCGGCACAGTGAATAATGTTTGCCCCTAAATCCAGGGCTAACTCGAAGGCACGAGCCAGATTCAGAGGAGACATCATTTCTGAACTCCCCATGCTGTTGATTGGTACATTAATCACTCGGCAGTTGGGTGCCAGACCGGGAGCTGGGGTGTGTTCCTGACCCACAATTACGCTGGTGACATGGCAAGCATGGCGATCCATATAAATGCGGTCAGCAAGCGAGTCAGACAGAGCTGCTTCTAAAGCAGCCAGCTTGGCTTTGCCTTTCAAATCACTGTTATCGATTTCCCGATATGTTGCGTGGTCTTCTGGAGAAATCGGCTCTGGAGTCTCATGCCAATAGGGAAAAACTTTAGAGACTTCAGCACCCTCAAAACACGACAATGTATGGTCGGGGCTACCGTCCAAAATTACGATCATGATGCGAGGATCACCCAGAGTTTGGTTGCGTAGGTTTACCAGTCCGGGAATGGAATTATCCAGGTCATGGGGGTGGAGTGCCACTGATATTCGGGTTGCAGAACTCTTAACCTCACTTGCTAAGGTAGCTGACAATTCAATTTTATCCTCCCCACTATCTGATTCAACTTTATTCACCAAAATATCTGCATCTTCTGCATCTATTGTTTCCACCGGTTCTTCTAAAGCATCTAACTCGAAAGCCTGAGTGACGATTTCCTCAACTTGAATTAATTCCTTGTCAGACGCACACACAGACTCTGTCGTATCTGTAGGTTGAGTTAAGGAGCGACACCCAACATCAGCAGGCTCAGGTTCCACTTCATCCTTATCAAATGCCCTCTCATTCACTGAATTTGACACCTTGGATGAGTTTAAATAAATATCAAATTTAGTAGATGACTCAACCCTACTTGCTGCAACATCCCAGTTCAGTCTTGATCCCAACATAAACTCACCCACCGCAGACTCTTCCACATAGTCCAACCTAGCTGCTCGCCCAAAACCATCACTATCTCCACTTCCCAAAGCACAAGGAGCCAGCCCCATATTCGTCGCGACTAAGTAAAGGTTGTGCTGCAACACCCCAACGTGTTTGAGTACTAATGCATAGGCAACGGAGCGATACTTGCGGAATAGCCGTCCAAACCGCGCCGTAATCACTAGAAGTACTTGTGGTTTTGGTTCATAGTAAACATAAGGTTCCAAAGCCAAGACATCCTCCGACTCAGCAATCTGCTCTAGTTGGTGATTCAGTGGGTCGTAATGATATAGCCCTTTGAGCAAACCTTCGCAATGTCGCACTACCAAATAAATCTCTAGCTCGTACATTGCTCCGGCACTCGGGTAGGGACGTCGTCTAGACTCACCATATTCAAAGTCAAGATCCAAACCTGCTTGCCGTTTCCAATCATCACCAAACCTATCTTCAGGTCGGTAAACTTCTTTGACACGCGCCGTACGATAAAGCAGTTCACCTAATTGCTCAATCCTAATTGGATGCATTTCATCGTATTCTCGAATCGATTCCCTTGCTTCGATTGCTTCCGTTAGCTTGGCATCGTTGCACATCAACCCCTCTAGGCTCGGACGTGGCAGTGGTGTAATTTTGTCGCTCATGGGCGGCTTGATCACCGGAAAATCTGACCATTGGTCAATACAACGCTGGATATCCTCTCCTGGGTAGTCATGGCGACCCAAGCGGCTGCGGCTGTGGAAAAGCAAGTTATGGAAGTCCCAAAGCTGAAGCGAGGGGAGTTCAGAGTCAACGCTTAGGAAGCCCGATGCCCATAACAAGTTGAGAAACTGATAGGCTGTTTCCGGTCCCAGATAGGGAGGAGGAGTTAGTCTGGCTAGGAACTGGGGCTGGGCGAGTTGGGCTATGAGCGCACTAGCCCGCCAGTCGAGAAGTTTTACCCGAAACGGCGAAAGTGGGGATTCCAGCACCATCGCATTTTCGTAGGAATGCTGGTAGGCAAAGCGCGAGAGGCTCACACTTGAATGTGTCCAACCCGGTTCGCTCAGGTTAAGCTTGGCAGTTTGCACCATCGGGATCGCTACAGCTAGCGGTAACACCGCATAACATAGCCAACCTCGTTCTTGTAGCTGTTGCAACGTCACGGCGAACTGCTCCCCAGCCGCCTTACCTTCTCGTTCTGCTAGGGCTTGCACCAGTGCTTCGGCAGTGGTGCGACCTTCCTGAAGTTGTTTGAGAGCGTTGCTAAGTCCAGGGGTTGTGGCGAGGTTTAGCAAGGCAGTCGAAGTTAGCCCTCTCGCCGCTAGGGTATATTGGTCTTCAGCTGTTGTGATTTCGATAGCGGGGTTGAGGGAAATGGCGAAGGGGTAGGTGATCATAGTTATGAATTTTGTTAAATCAATTCCTCATTTGCCTAAAATTTCGTTAAATTTTTTCACAGAATCTTGATGCTATGCCTTGATGTATCTAGTTGAGTGTAGTATAACCGAAAGTCATTTAAGCGATTGTTCTCCGTTTCTCGCTCAGTAACACCTACCCAAGTGAATGCATTAGCGTCTTGATTCTGGCAAAAGGAATAGATCCTGTTTCCCAAATCGTTAAAGGAAAAATAATTTGGAATATCTTTGATTTTCTTAAAACCAAAATATAAAACTGGCTCTACATTTGCCTTAGAGAAGCCCACATTAAGAAGGTCTGAAGCCTCAAAGATGGAAACAATTTTTTTTGAAAAATTTTTTCGTATGTAAGGTCTTAAGCATCTTCCCCAATTACCCCGAAGTTCATGTTTGCCTCCCGGAGTAGTGGCATATAGCTCTATATAGCTACGACCATCCAAAAAAAAATCAAATCCGATCAGTGTTACACTTTTTAACAGAATTTCTGTCAATTCAGCTGAGTAGTGACCCCCATCAAGAGTGAGCGCTGTCCTCACCAGCTCTTCAGGATTTTCCTCTCTATTGATATGAATGTGTATTTTTACACTGGAGTCCTCAAGTTTCGGGTGTAAATCGATTCCTACAGTATTGCCAACAATTTTTTTAGACTCGATATGTATGGCTAAAAAACGCTGAAGCAAGTCGCGGTTAATTTCAACACCTATCCGAGTTTCGATTCGATCTAAAAACTTTAGAGCTTGTACCAAAGATTTTGGCCAAGTATGTACTAGCTCACCACGAGCTGCAAAACGCCCTGCGAATAACCGATTGCCTTCAACTTTGCAAGAGGCTTCAATACCACAAGGGTATTCTATTTCAAGGACTACTTCCTCGAAAATCTTGATAGGAAATGTTGGTTCTACATCAAAAACATTTTGATGGGTACGCATAAACTGGAGACGACGCTCTCGTAGTTGATGATCCTGTAGTATGGAAGTTATGGTCACAATTTCATTTCCTCACGATAGATATATTCACATTAATGTAATGAAGGATAAAAAACGTGGTTGGGTTGGTGATACTGATTCCTGTTTGAATTTTTTTAAATGTAAACTATCCCGCATAAGGTTGACATTGATCACGTTTATTATAGGAAAAACTGAAATTTTCCAATCTATAACTGTTTAACTCTCGCTCCTTGACAGTTAAGGCAGCGTAAGTCACACAATCCTGACTTATAATGAAATCGTAAATTCTATTTCCCAAGCTGTTGAACAAAACATATTTTTTTAGATCTCTAATATTCCTAATGTGAAAAGATAAACTTGGTTCCACTTTTGTTTTAGGAAAATGAATGATTAAAAACAAGGAAGCTTCAAATATGGATATGACTTTTTGAGAAAAGTGTTTCTGAATATAAGACGTCAAATATATTCCTCGATTTCTGGAGAAATCTTTCCCTTGACCTCCTGGAGAGCCAGACCAAAGTTCCACATCGCTGTGACCATTCAAAAAAAGATTGAATCCAATCAAAACCGTATCTTTAAGCAGTACCTGTAATAATTCAGGCGAGTAGCTACCACCATCAAGTGCGAGGGCTGTCCTTACTAACTCTTCCGGATCTTCTGCCAACTCAAGATGCATATATATTTTAATGCAAGAATTCTCAAGTTTTGGTCGCAAGTCAATTCCTATTGTGTTATTGGTAATTTTGTGAGAGCTAATATGAACTTCTACAAACTGCTTTAGCAAATCACGATTAAGTTTAATGCCCACTCTACTTTCAACTTTATTCAAGAATTTTACAGCATCGTTTAAGGAAATAGGCCAAGTATGCTCTTCATGAGAAACCTGATAATTGGTAGCAAAAAGCTGATTGCCTTCAACATGGCAAGTCGGTTCAACACCACAAGCGCCTTCTATACTCTGAACAGCTTCTTCAAACAGAGAGAGAATAAAGATTGGCTCTAAATCGAAAGCATCTTGATGAATACGCATAAACTGGAGACGACGTTCTCGCAAATTGTTTTGTTTAAATATACGAGTTTGATTCATAAGATTATATTCTTTCAAAGAATAAGTTAAATCTACTCAACCTAGTAGGAACTATTTTGTTGAGTTACAGTTTATAGTCCCAGGAAATCCCCGCTCAAGGCACGAGATACATTTTAATCGGAAGAAGGCGAGGTTGATGAGGTAACTGCATAGTTTTATGTAGTTTTTAGTTGACCTCAAACCTCGCCTTTAGGGTAAAGCCTGGATAAAATCTAAGTGCTCAGACAGTTAACCACTGTGCAATCGAGACCACTAGACTTCACCTACAGCAAATATACTGCACAAAGGCGTCAACTGAGTTTTTTTCACCAGCTTGCTTTTTTACGTTTTATTTTCCAGCACTCTGTTTGAGTTTTTGTGTCTAGAAATTAAGAAAAACGCCAAAGCGCACCTCACGCAGTATAAGTATATTAGAGTGCAGATGCTTCTACACCTAATCGTCATAGGAGCAGGCACAAGTAGGAGCACACATAGATGCACCTACACCATCATCATAGGAGCAGGCACAAGTAGGAGCACACATAGATGCACCTACACCATCATCATAGGAGCAGGCACAAGTAGGAGCACACATAGATGCACCTACACCACTACCACCGAGAGCTTCCTCAGAGAGTTCAGCCAAGTGGCTGGGGAGTTTACCCGTGGTGGTACGGAACACGGGCTTGCCTTGCTGGGGCAGAATGTTTTTCTTGTCCATTGGACTAATCCTCATGTTGTTGTTTACTTTATTAACCCGTTAGGGTGGGTGAGTCCCCTTCCACCTTGCGGCGAAGCTTGTTAGTTGGCACCTGGTTTGAAGGGAATGATCAGTTGCCAATCAAATTCTTAAATATCTGGTGGATGCCAATTTTCAGCCACCCAAATTTGGCGTGATGGGGCAAAATTGGAGGCGCTAAAGCGTCCACGACAAACGCTCAAATCGCGGATGTGCTGCCCTCGCCACCGTAAGATGGCACAGGCATGAGCTTTTTTGAGCATGAATCGATCCGCTGCCTGGGAGAGTTCCTGCAATTCCTGTTCCTCGGCTTCTGAGAGTAAGCCCTCCTGATGGCGTTCTAGCAGGGTGATATGGCGTTCCTGTTGCTCCAGAGGACTCTGGCTTTGGGCAATGTGCCGCAGATCTTCAACACTTAGAGTTGGCAGGGTTAACAGTTCACTGCGAGCTTCAACCGGAGCCGTTTCAATCGCCGGGGGTAAATTGCCGGTGATGCTTTGAATCACAAGATAGGACAACGGTTGGTTGGTCAGTTCTGCCAGTCGAGATAGGCGTTCAAAGGCAGATTCAGGCAGATCGATGGTAAGTTGCATGATGATGTTGATTGATGTCAAAGAGAACTTATTAGACAACTTGTGAAATTTCTGGACTTGGCAGAGGCGTTCCGGTTTGCCTGTAGCCATAGACCAAATCTTCTAGAACTGCTTTGGCATTTTCCCAGGCAACTTCATAGCTGTCACCGTGAGTCCGTGCATACTCACCCCACTCTGGCAAACTTGCCACATAAGCTTCGTCTGGCTCAGACCATTGAATTAAAATGCTGTACTTCATTGGCTTTAGCTCCCTTCAGGTCTTAGGCATTTCACCAACTAGCTCTTAAAATGGCATCGGCGTCGGGTTCATCTGGTCTTCAGGGAGCGGTTCATCCCGCCACCCCAGCTTCACAGGCACATCATAGAGCCGCCCCGCCCCAAACCGTGACCAAAAATGGCGCAGCCCTGGCACAATCACCTTGACCACATTCAGCCCAATGTCTGGTCGGGTTTGATCCAGCACCAAGGTTTCTAGCCCCGCTTGCTGGGCAATCTCCACACAGGTATTCACCTCAGCGTAAATATCATCCCCCCAAAGTTTGGGGTAATCCTGGGCAGTCTTCCGGGGTTGCTTGGTATCAGGAAGCAAATAGGGATGATCCGCCAACTTCGCATTCAGTAACCAATCCGCCGCCTCGCCCTTCAGGTTCTCATCTGGCACCTTATCCAGTTCCCAGCCAATTTGGTTCACCTCCGTCAGGGCGCGAAGGATGGCAATCGTGGGGTCGAGGTGGGCGCCAAAGCCGAGAATCAGCCGTTCCGAGGTTCCCGTCTGCCGATTCGACACCCCGACAAACGCTGGAATGCCTAAATCTGCCGTCAAATCCAGCACCCACAACTCTCGGTCATGGTCTCGGTAGTACCGCTGCAATTCCAGGAAATAGGGCTCATCAAAGCTGCTCAAATCCACCCCTGGACGGTTTAGGCGGTTGTACCACCACAGCGCCACACTGTCGCGCTCCACCAGTTCCAGAAACCCTTGCAGGATTGCTTCTTCCAGGGTGTTCCCCGCCGCATTACCGTTGGAATCGTTTCGGCAGAAGCGGTGGTTTGGGGGCGAGGGATAGTGGTAGTAGCACATCGCCGTGGGTACATATTTATGAGTCTGCTCCGTGAGGGACCACATTGGCGTCCAATCAATCGCCTGACTCGGATCAAACCGCTGGGGAATCCAATCATGAGCCACCGTTACCTGCTCATTCAGGGTGTTCCGATTGGCATATTGCGCGTCGCTAAAGCACAAACACCGCTCTGGATGAATCGCCACGTCTCCCAGTTCCGCCAGGGTAGCCCGTTTCCGGGGTTCATCTCCCTGAAAGATAGCCGAATAGCGCTCCACTGCCTCACACAACCCACTCGCCCGGGATTGGCTATCGGTTTTACCCTTACCGGAACTCTTGTGTTTCAAGGTATGACGTAGCCCCCGCAGGGAGGTGGTACTACCAAAGCTATGCCCCGCTTTGTAGGTATGCACCAAGGGATTCGCTGGGTCAGAAATCCGCACCAGTTCCGTTACTACCCCCGTCACCGGACTAACTAGATGCTGGTATCTCTGCACCGTCTGTTCTGGGGTAGTCGCACGATGACCGCCATCGCTGGTGAATTGCTTGGGACGCGACTCCAGATTCAGCGGCTCAAACCCCCGCCGTTGCAAGAGTCCCGCGTCACCACAGGTGGAACATTGGGGACGCTTAATCAGGATATGACGTTTCAACTCCAGAATCATCTGATTGAACGTGATAATCGTACCCTCTAGAGTGGGGAAGTATGCCGTTTCCGATGTCGTGGTATTGATATAGTGCTTAACCACCCACTTAGCAATCTCTGTCGCCGCCAACTGTAACCCAGTTTGCCGAGTTGAGGGTAGCGTCGCCCGTGCTGTGGGAAAGCAACTCAGCATCCCCTGACCATTTTGACCATTACGCTGCTGCTGTGCCTGTTTTTGCCGCAACACCGAGGACTCCACTTCCCGGTTGCCCCGCATCCGATGAGCAAGACAATGCCAACACCCCGTCTGCCCCGGCACAAACACTGGACCCAACCACAGTACACTCCCCACCGGCTTCACCAGTAACCAAGGTTGCTGACGCTCTAAAGCCTGCTGGTTAATCGCCCCTAGTTCCGGTTGTAAATAGTCATCCGTTAAGACAACATTCAGTGCAATTGGCGAATCCGTCTCTGTGGCAGGTGCCACAGCAATACCTACCTCCCCCAGAGCCCCTTTCAGAGCCGCCACCGTCCCCTCACTAATCCCCTGACCCACCCTTGTCAGCGTCACCGACTGCTGTAGCCCCTGTGCCGCCACAGGCGGAGCAATCCCTAACTCACTCCAAAATGCCGCCACCTCTGGGGATAGCTCCGGCGCCGCCTCGGTGAGATACCCCTTCTCTGCCAAACGATTTAGCACATAGTCGATGTAGTCTGGCGGGACTTCCCCATCCAGCTTTTGGACAATCTGCTCGATGGTGTACTGCCCATTTAACAGGGGCAGAATCTGGCAGTAGAGTTGTCCGGTGAGGGCATGGTTGCCCTGTTCCCCCAGGAGATACACCTGCTTCGGCTCAATGATCTCCACATGGAAGTGGGGCTTAATTTGGGGCAGTGTAGTGGATTCCATAAGTAAAAAGTCAATTGTAGGGGCGGGTTTAGCCGTTTAATTTTGGTATTGACCGATAAGCTCTCAACAAAACCCGCCCTTTGTCAAAAGAGGGGATATTTGGTATCGTGAATGTTACCGTTTTTCCGGAAGATATCCCGTAGGGTGGGCAATGCCCACCCGCCTCATCTGAGCGTGCCATTCGGTTAAGCCCAGATACGACCCCGACGGAAAGACTTGGATTTGCTCCCAGATTTTTTTGCCTGCTCCCTAGCGTAGCTCCACCAGTAGGAGTAGTCTTGTAGCCCAGTCATCGAGGTCGGCACGTAGGACTTTTGGGGTTCAGACTGAGGCGTCTGGTTGGCTGGAGGGGCGTCTGCCGCCTTATCTTCAGAGTTTTGGCTGCTCGATTTCTTGCTCATGTTAATCTCCTTATAATAAATAGGGGTCTGGCTACCACAAATAATTTGCTCAAGAACTGCCGCAAAATTTGTTGGCGCATCCGCAGCGGCGAAAAACTGTCCCTGGGTTTGAGCGGCAACTCTGGCATACTCTTGCTGAATAGTGTCGCGGTGCTTGCTTTTGGACATACCCAAATAGGTATGAACCCGAACGTGAGATGCTTGGGCGCTTTGAATCGCTAAATTCGCTGCCTCAATATCCGCTGCCTCAGTTTTGTCACCACCGCCATCGAGGGCTTCATCACCCAGATAAAACAGGGCGCGTGTGGCTGTCTCTCGCCAGTCGAAATGGTTTGAGACATCTTCAATAGCACGAGCAGCATCTTCTTGAGCACCCGCCGAGGGAAGTTCACCTCGCTTGCGCCCCCGCAGTTGAGCCTCAGCCACTCCACATTCTTTTGTGAGGTAGGTTCGCAGTGTTCGCTTAAACGCCGTCCCGCGCCATCGCCCTTCAATTCCTAGCCAAACCACCCGCAGATCCGCCGGACAGTTCGTCTCGGCTGCGGCAATCGCGGCTGCCACCGCATCACTGACGGCATTGGCAACATCTTTCATCGAAGGACTTGTATCCATCAGGATCACCAAATCAACGAGTGGTATTGTGCTAGCGGAATTACTCATAGGGATACTGACGTCACCTTTACTTCTCAAGCCATTGACCGAATTAAAAGAAGCTTCCCATGCCGCCAAAGCCACCCCAACCCTGGCTAGCACTTGAGTGCATCACTTGGTTAAAACTGCGGTTGGCATAGGCGGACGGATCATTATAGTTAGCGCCATGGAGCAAATCCATACGAATATGCACCAAATCTTCGAGCCGACCATTTTCCACATCCACGCATAGTGCTGGCTGGATGAAATGGGGTCGTTTGACCGGGGGAGATAGTATAGGAAGTCGCATCGTTTGGCATTCTCCGGATTAATGAATAGAGTGAACAGCAATGTATACTGCTTCGGCGTTTATCGTAGGGGCACGGCACTGCCGTACCCTAAGCCCAACCCTCACCCAAAATTGGCTGTCCCTTAGTAAGGGGAAGACCAAGACCGGACTTCGCCCAAGGTAACCGGAACCAGGTCACTCACATCAATCGTAAATCGGAAAATCTTCTTGGCACGACGATTATTTTCTGGGTCAAAGAACTTCAGCTTCACATCCCAACAGTCGCTATCCATCCGACAGAAGGGACTTTTCTCAACGGTAATACTATCAAGTTCCATCCCCACCGCCACAGCTTGGCTAAAGGTTTGCGCCGCTTGGAAGGCATTGGTGACCGAGAAATTAAGGGCGCGGTCTTGGGAGGTGGTGCCCAAGTTGCGGAGGTCGTAGTAAATCCGGTTGAGGAAGCCATCCAACGTCTGACGGATACGACCTTCATCAGCACTCCCAGCCTCCGCTTGTACGGCGTCCATCGCCGCACTCACCAAGTTGTTCACCTTCCAGCCGTAGATGCCCCGGGTTCCCAGGGGTTCAATCACGGGGACAACTTGACCGGAGAAGAGCTTAACCGTGCGCTTGGTTAAAATACCCGGAATACTGACGCGCTCAACATATTCAGCATCATTTTCAGCTTGGATTTGACCTCCTAGGAGTTCGTGGAGAGCACGGTAAGCCTCCACCGCAAAGGGACCCGTGGGTGCGATCGCATAAACTGGAGTCAGTTCAATATTAAGCGTCCAAATCAGCGATCGCGCTTCTGACATATTAGTCGCCAAGTAGTCCACCATCTGGCGGGCATCGTGCCGGTACCATCGTCCCCTGAAAGTCAAAGGGCGGCATCAGTTGCTTAAACGAGTCCCGACGGGCTTCTGTGCCGAAGTCATAGCCCAGAGTTCCCAAAACATAGACGATTTCACCCATAGAGGGGATCTCGCTGGGGGCTTCGCTGGCGGTAACGGAATTGGCAGTAAGATTGGGCATAGCAGGTTGTTGAGGTACAGAATTCATCAGATCTTGCAGGTTAGGAGTATTCGTGGGCATTGCCCCTGGGGGTGCTGACGGGGCGGACTCAGCACTTGGGGCTTCCGTCCCACTGGTCAATCCTCCCCCACACCCGCAACCTGCGCCTTCCACGCCTGCTTCATCAACGGTGGCTGCATCAACGGCTGATGCAATTTCCTCTGGCATAGTTCCTCCTGTTAGTAACGTTACAGCTCCAGATATGTTGAGTTTGCCCGCCAGACACCGCTGGGCATCAGCGGGCAGGTCAAAGTCACAGGGTAATGCACTCTGCAACAACACTTGACGCACTTGTTGGGGGTCAGGGGTTTCCCCCCGTTCCCGTTGCAGACTTAGCAGCAGTGCCGCCACCCCCGACACAATCGGCGTGGCAAAGCTTGTACCACTCAGCGTCTGAGTTCCCCCACCGGGTTTTGCCCCCAAGACATCTTTGCCGAGGGCAAGAATGCCTTGAGTTTTATAGGTGTCACCCCAGTTACTAAAGTCCAAGGGCTGACCGTTGGCATCCATGGCGCCAACCGCCAGGGCAGCGGGCAGGGCGGCGGGGACATGGAGACATTCACAGCCATTGTTACCCGCTGCCGCAATCAGCAAGACGTTTTCCTGCTCACATAAGCGCACGGCATTCTCCAGCCAGCCATCGGCTTCCCCAAAATCCGTGAGTTGACCCCCACTAATATTAATGACCTGCGCTCCAGCATTCACTGCCCGCTCAATCCCCCGCGCCAGGTCTTCCAATGAATAGCAGGCGTGAGTTGTACAAATGATTTAGAAAAATCTATTTAACCCCATTTAGGGATGAATTTATATGCGAAATAACCACCTGAATTGTACAACTCAGGTAGACTGAAACCTAATCAAAATCCAGCTAAAATTCGGACATAGAAACAGAAAAATTCTTGTCCTCAATGAGTTACACCAACGGCAATAACCGTTAGCTGCCACGATTGTATATTTAGTTAAGCAAGAAACACTGTTTAACTGGGAAGTTCAACTGTTCCCCGACCTGATGTGGATTAATGAAATAGGATTATTTCACGAAGGCGTTCACCTAAGCTATACATTTGTAACAAAAATTCATATTGTGGGCATAACTTGTCAGAGCCTTAGCGATCGCGTCCAACCCATCCAACCCGCTTTACCCTAGGTATAGCGCCCAGTGTCTAGGTTGAAGCAGAAAATAACTCTGGGTCGGAAGCCAGTTAAGGTAAAAGGTAAAATGAGTATTAAAATGATTATGAACATTAGTTACAAGGATTAAAGTTCTATGACGCCCTCATT
>JGI11876J12873_1000197_pt1 | contig 12486 bp, 10 predicted proteins | sample ElkSloMetagenome_4_FD_12873 | JGI IMG/M metagenome (IMG submission 12873) | reverse complement strand
GCGGGGGAAGCTGGGGGAGATATTAGCTGTTCCGTTATTTCTGCCTTCTTGCAAGAGGAGCAGGGAAGAGATGCAATTTGTTATCCGGACACGACTTTGCTTGGTGGTGGGGAGTAATAACCCAATGATGGGAATTATTCTATTTTTATGCCACATCAAACGCCATTTGATAGACAGTTAAATCTTCTTTTAACCAATTCTTTCTTTTTTTCCTTTCTGTTTGGACTAATCAGAGCTGATTATCCCTGGGCGATCGCACTCAGGTGTGATAACAACGATTCACGACATACCCCTACTACTGACCGTTTCGGTGAAAGTTGTCAAGTCCTGATAACTTAAACCATTCTTTCCCCTTCCGGGGTTTAAATTTTCCAATCAGGTACAGGTCTCAACAAAACGTCATACTTGCTCGTTTTTTACCTCTTTTCCAGAATAATCTACGAATTTTAAGGGGTTACAGCCATTGTGAGATGAGTGTGCGATTTTCAGGTATAGTATTTATGGTGGGTGCTTTGTGGGTTCCAATAATTCTGACACAGCTAAACCCCTTGAATCTTCGTAGAACTTTGTATAATTTCTGGTTTTCGTCTTACGCCCAATGTCCCCTTGGACGCATGTATTTTGTTGAACTTACGATAAAAATCATGACTAAGTATTGACAAAAACACAGATAACACAGACGGGATGACACTTTCCTCCAACCCTAAATACTGGAATTGAGACGACGATGGCAAGATTTGCCAAAGTAGAGGGAAGCGAAGTAAGCGCTACGAACGGCGCTAAACCCCATACCCCAACTCCCGCATCATCGGTGCAATAATAGGCATCACCTGGTTAATCGCCTGACCATTCTTCTGTTTCCACTTATCCGCTTTCGGCTGGGAAACCGTAGTCCAACTGAGACGCCCCTCCTGAATATACTGAAGACTCTCCGGGGACATTTCCCATCCAGTGAACTGACAAAACTGCTCCAATACCGCCTGGGGATCAGCTAAAAGCTCTTCATAAGAAACTCGCATCAACCGTTTCTGCCAATCGGGATTCGCCTGTTCCCACTCCAGCAGATAACGATTATGCTCCACCCAACTCCAGGCACAAATCTCGGCTAATGACTGGTGAACCACCGTTTGCCAACCGGGTGGAATCGGATAACACCAATGGGAAATCGTCGCACCTTCGGGAAACGGTAACGGGCGCTTCCAGAAAACCCCCGAATGCCAACCCTCCATCATCGAAGAAACACAGGCTCTACCATCGCGAACCAGATGAACTAACAAAGCATCCGGAAACATAAGCCGCAGCGCCTCTAAATGAAAGCAATTGGCAACGGTTTTCTCCAAATAGCGCACGGGTTTCCTGAGTAAGCCATAATTAAAGCCATCTCGCCAGCGAGAGAGGCGGCGATGGCGTAGGTTTTCGATTAGCAGTTCCCGCCGAAACGCCTTAATCATGTCCGGGGTACATTCGGCTGGCAAAATATAATCAGTAGGCACAGATAACCGCTGATAGGGAAAAAACTGAAACCATAACGGATCATTCTCTTTATCAAAGGACCAAACCTCTGGTAGGCGTCGAGTGATTTCATACAAATAACTCGACCCTGACCGAGGTGCCGATACAATAAAGACAGGTCTAGACAAACGCGGCTGTAAAACCTGGAAAATGAGGAACTTTATCGCTTTTGACATCAAACGTGATGGGCGATGGGGATAGGTGATAACCGAAGGACTGCATCCGAGTTCCACAAATCGTTTCAATCATTTGCAGCTTATCCTTGCCCAAAAATTCTAACCAATTCACCTGATGATTGCCACGGGGTTGAGACTGCTTAATTAAATAGGTGTTAACTCCATCTCCCCCATCTACCCCTATGGAAAATAACATTATTATCTACCGAGATACGCTCCTACCCTACTCGGAAACATTTATTCCCGCGCAAGTGGAAAACTATGAATCCTACACCGGATTCTACGTCGGAACATCCCGGTGTCGCGGCAGAAACTATCCCCTACCTGCCCAGAGAACCCTCGTGCTCAGCGAGATGGCGAAACTCACCCTAAGACGCAAACTCTTATTTCTGATCACTGGCTTAGGCTATCCGGACTGGTTTCGTCGCCTGAGACAACTCTCACCCCGCCTGATTCATGCCCATTTTGGACCCGATGGCGTTTGGGCATTACCCATGAGGCAACGGCTGAAAGTTCCCTTAATTGTCACCTTCCATGGCTACGATATCACAGTTAATCAGGACAGCGGCGATGATCTCAGTGACATGTTTGGTCCCCATCCCTTAACCCGTGTGTATTTCTGGCGGCGACGGCATTTATTCAAAAAAGCCCACTGTTGTATCGCCGTGTCTGAATTTATTCGCACGAAACTAATTGAAAAAGGCTGTCCCCCGGACAAGATAATTGTTCACTACATTGGCATTGATGTGGATAAGTTTGCCCCTCAGCCCAACCCGTCACGTCAGCCTGTGGTGCTATTCGTCGGGCGACTGGTGGAAAAAAAGGGGTGTCAGTACTTAATTCAGGCAATGGCTCAGGTACAATCAGTACGACCGGATATCGAACTGGTGGTTATTGGTGATGGTGGACTACGCTCAACCCTAGAACAACAAGCTGCCCATTCCCTGAAACGCTATCGCTTTTTAGGGGCGCAACCCTCGGATAGGGTTCGGGATTGGCTGAATCAAGCGATGTTACTTTGTATCCCCAGCGTTACCGACAGTCGCCACAATTGTGAGGGGCTACCCATAACCCTACTCGAAGCCCAAGCCATGGCGGTACCCGTCGTCAGTTCCATTCACGCCGGAATTCCGGAGGCGATTATCCACGGCGAAACCGGTTTCTTGGCTGCCGAAAAAGACTGGCAAGCCCTAGCTGAGAATATCCTGACCTTAGCCAACAACGAACCACTCCGAAAACAGATTGCGATCGCGGGACGCCAACAGGTAGAGCAAAAATTTAACTTAAAGCATAATACCACGAAGTTAGAAGGAATTTACGATCAGATTTTGCAGGAGAGGTGAGGGTGATGGGGATCAAGGGCAGACAATGAACCATCAACCATCACCGTTTCACGTTTTTGAGTAAAGCATACGTCGGTTGAGACGGGAATATCGTCGCTAAAGCAATTTTCAACAGAACAATACTGATTATCTTGGGTCTAAGCAACCAAATCGGATCATGAATTATCACTTGTCCAAAAAAGCGCATAGCTGTTAATCCACGTCGCCGTTCTAAACGACCTTCAATCGCTTTAAAGGTAAAATACTTGTAACGTTCTGCCAGAACCTGCCGTTTAAGATAATCTAAGGGTTCAGGTGCCTGAGCCAAGGCTCGTTCAATCACCCGTAAGCTAGCCGCCTCCATTTTCCAAACATCTGTAGACATGGAGTGAGGAGAAATACGATATAAAATTTGGGCAGAAGGGACACAAACAAATTCATAGGGAGCCGCTAGACGCAACCACATCTCCCAATCTTCTACCGCATTGAGTGACTCATCAAAGCCCCCGACTTCAGCAAATGCCTTGGCTAAGACTAACACATTAGACCCCCCTTCTACGAAGTCTCGCAAAAGCAATTTATTGTAAACATTACCATTAGCAATAATGTGACCCCCTGGACGTAAAAATTGACCCGATTCATCAATCCAATCCGTCCAACTATAAGCCACACCCGCTTGCGGATTCGCTTCTAACGCTTTGATTTGGGCTTCTAGTTTATCCGCTCTCCACAGGTCATCGGCATCAATGAAGGAGATATACTTTCCGGTGGCTTGGGAAATCCCCCGATTCCGACTGGCGGCTAAACCAGCATTGGCATAAGAAAACACGTTTAAACGGGAGTCATTAATCTGGGAAATGACGGATAAGGTGTTATCGGTAGACCCATCATTAATCACCATCAGTTCAAAATCAGCAACGGTTTGCTGCAATACCGATTCAATGGTTTGTTTAATTGTTTTTTCACCATTAAAAACTGGAATAATTATTGATACCAATGGCATAGTTATGTTGCTCCTTGTGTCAATTTTAGGGACAGTCAGGACGGGTCTGAACGCAGGTATCCGTATAAAGCATGAACCTCAGCCAACTTGCCCAACTTGGTAAGCAATGCTTGTGCTTGCTGGGGAGGTAAGAGAGTCACAATGGTCATTCTCAACATCACTTTCACCAGTACTCGTGCTTGGAGAAGAGACGGATCATTACTGAGTGCTATCCAGATAAATCGAGCTGCTGTTAATCCCCGTTGACGACTAGATGGTCGTTCTAAAGCATCGACAACCAAACATTTATAACGGTTAGAAATAATATCCCTCCTCAGAGATTTTATCGATTCAGGAGCCTGATCTAGGGCTTTAGCTATCACGTTTTTAAACCCTTTTTCTTGGCGTTCAACGTTATTCGACCAGGAATTCGAGAACAGGGATTTCCGATATAAAACTTGCGGTTTTGGCACCACAATAAACGGATAGCAGGCTGCCAATCGTAGCCACATATCCCAATCCTGACCGCCCACTAGGGATTCGTCAAAATTACCCACTTTTTCCAGGGCTTGCCGGCGGATCAATGGATTAGAACCACTGCCAATAAAATCAATCAACAATAGCTTGGCTTGCACATCACCACTGGCACTAATATAAGTTCCTCGACGCCAAAATTGACCCTTTTCATCGACCCAATTTGTCCAACTATACGCCACGGCTACTTCAGGATGCGACTGTAGTGCTTGCAATTGGGCATCTAGCTTATCGGCTGTCCACAGATCATCGGCGTCGAGAAATGCCAAATAGTCACCGGTAGCTTTTTCAATTCCCCGATTGCGGCTTTTTTGGGGACCTGCATTGGGATAAGAGAATACCTTAATTCGAGGATCAGGGATATTAGAAACAATTTCTAAGGTTGAATCTTGAGACCCATCATTGATGACAATGAGTTCAAAATCTGAAAAGGTTTGCTCTAAAACCGATTGAATTGTTTCGCGAATGGTTACTTCAGCATTGTAAACGGGAATAATTACAGAAATTACTGGCATAATTCACTTCAATTAATTAGATATATTTTTTCTCCATAAATAAAAAGGACTGAGAAAGCCCCCCCAGAAAAATTCAAGCTCACAAGCCTTGATCAGATCCCGTTTTACCTGCCATCGATATTTAATAATGTAGCTGATCAGGCGACGCAAGTTACCAAGCAGCGTTCGGATAAAAATCACAGGTTTTTGCCAAGGAGTGGCATTAATCATTCGCAGTTGACATGTCGCTAACCCACACCCCCGTGAAATAGACAGTAAATAATCCCGTTCTAATCGCCAGCGCGGTATTTGATGATAGGTATGCAAATCGGGATGATACCAAATTTCCCACCCAGCTTTATACATGTACAGTAAGGGTTCATAATCATCCCCCTGTATCATCACTCCCGGTAATTTACCTGTTAATGTGGGACGCGGCGGCACCGTTTCACACCAGGCTTTTTTCCGCACCACTAATGAAGCCGCTGGCGGTAATCTCAAATTTTGCGGTTCAAATTGATGGGGCGTAGAACCATGTTCGCGAATCGCTAAAAAGGCTTGGATGCGTTGAAAGTTTTCCGGCGGTTCAACTTCAAACTCCCCATGAATTTGCCCACTAAACGCACCCGCTTGGGGATGTTCCTGGGCAAATGAATAGGCTTGGGCTATCCAATCGGGATTGGGTAAGTTATCATCATCTAAAAATCCAATGAGTTCGCCCTGCGCCGCTTGTACCGCCCGTAATCTGGCAAAAGCGGCACCCTGTTGCGGTTCAAGGATATAGGTTAAGGGAACACCGGGTTGCCAATTGGCTTGATACTCCTGCACCACTTGAGCTGTATCATCTGTACTGTTATTATCAATAACAATCACTTCCCAGGAAATCTGGTCTAAACCCGCTTGCTGTCGCAGTTTATCCAGCAACTTCGGCAAACGGCTGGCACCATTATAAGTCGGAATAGCTACCGTGAAGTCTATAGACATTGTTCTGGTGTCTCCCGTGACATAACGTTCAGGGTGATGATTGGGTTGGGGCTACTGAAATAGCCATTGCGGTACAGGTACCGTTTTAACGGTTTCAAAGCCTTTAATCTAGTAAGTTTTAGCTAACTTGAGCTTTCAGCCGGACATTTATTTCCTGGCGTCCAAGTCAGCCAAATTCGGCTTACCCGTTAGTCGTTAGTGCTGATGCGCTGATGGCGATCGCATCGCAAATCCGAACGTTTCGTATATATTTTGGCATAGATATGATACTCTGCCTAATGTTAACTCTAACTGAATATTAGCTGAATTCGGGAGACATTTTAGTAAAATTTTGATAAAGATTTTTTGCGAAACCGGATCAATGTACCGCGTCGGGTTTAGGCGAATTTACTACCCCGGCTTACTACTTAAAGGTGAGGAAGTTATCCGCACAAAGGATCTGCTATGAATAATGATTACAGTATAACTGTTCTGAATGCCTTTTGTACAGGGGGATTGAGATGCTCTTACCCTACCCCATCTGCGGATTTTTCTACCCACTGAGGATAATTGACAACCGAGAGTCGTTCTCGGACATAATCCTGTTGCGGCTGATCGAAAACCTGGTAGAATTTCCGGGAATTGGCATTGTGAATCGGTTTGTAAACTTGGGCTTTCCAGGATTCATTGTCTAAGACGACCTGTTTTGCCACGGTTTGATACCCTTGCAGCATCGTTTCATGATAGTCGATGCCAATAAATGCGGCTAGGTCTTGCAGTACGGCTTCAGGTTTCGCGACTAACGTTTCATAGCTGACCCGTTTATGATTCGGTTTATGTAATTGTCGTTGAGTCAAATGAATTGACCATATCCATTGCTGAATACAGGCATCTAAACTATGGCGATAGCGCTCTCCCCAATTGGCATAGGTATTAATGGCTTCATACATGGAGGCAATCACATCCTCCCCGTTGCGAACCAGATGAATAAATTTCGGGTCGGGGACATATTTTTCAATAATGTCGATATAACTCAAATGATGGGGGGATTTTTCTAACCAATAGGGTTTCTGCTGTTCTAAGGCTAAGGTATCCAAGATTTCAATAAACGCCTGGGTTTTTTGCTTCATCCACCGACCTCGCCAGGGGAAGCTTTTCCTAAACTCTGAGCGACCAATTGTGTCGATAAATTTATTCACTCGCAATCTAAACTTTGGCGAGGCAATCCCTAATCCTACCCGACAATCGCTGATTAAGTTTTCCAGTCGGTCTTGGAGCGTCAGCGGCGGTTGACCAAATAACCGACGCTCTAGCTGTTGGGTTAAATCTAAAAAGAATTGAGTTTCTGGAAACGACGCGATTTGAGGATGAGCCGCTAATAGGGTTTGTAATAAGGTTGTGCCGGAGCGGGGACATCCAACTAGAAAGAGTCGCGATTTAATCAAGTTAACCATTGCCGTATCAATAATCGTTTAATGTCTCAGATTCATTGCCATTTGATAGACGGCTAGGGTTTTCTTGCCGATCCCATTCCAATCGAGTTGATCGCAAACCTTAATCACAGACTCGCTCAGCTCATCCAGATTAACATGCTTGCTTTTTTCCAGTGCCTTAATTAATCCTTGTTCATCCTCTGGATCATATAACAATGTATCCGCGTCTTTCATCGTTTCGGGAATCCCTCCGAGTCGAGGCGCGATAATCGGTTTGGCGTAAGACATTGCCAAAATTAAACTACTAGAGTTTAAGATTTTATCAAAGGGTAAAACCACTATATTGGCGGCACTAAAAAAAAGATGGAGTTTACTATTGTCGATGTATTCGGGATAGAGGCGAATGGTATTTATCCCTTCCACCTGTTGATTGAGTTTATTTTTATAGGCTTCATCTTGAGGCTTACCCGCAATGACAAGTAAACTATCATCCCTATTCCAGTTTTGCCATGCCTGAATTAATTTCTCTATCCCTTTATAGGGTCTAAGCAAGCCAAAATGGAGGTAAATTCGCCCAGTTCCCGGTAATCCCAATTCTGCTCTCGCTTGGATGGAATCAATCAGAGGATGATAAACATCCCGATAATGTCCAATCGGTATCGCTGTCGCTTTTGTCGGAGCAAAGCCATACAGTTGAGCCACAGAGTCTAACGTCGATTGGCTATGAAAAATGAGCCGATCAACCCATTGTGCAACCCAGCTTCTCGTCCAACGTTCTAACCGAGGAAATTTAGACTCATGAGCCATGGCATTATGCACCGTCCAAACAATTTTAACACCAGCCAAACGAGTACAAACAATATCCAGGATAAATTTTAGCGATCGCCACAATTGCTTCAGTTGAGAAGAACTCTCAATATACTCATGAATCCAATGAAGATGAACAACCTGATAGGAATTTTGGGGATTTTTCCAGGCTGGAATCACAGCCGCCCGAAATATAGGAAAGGTTTTGACATAGGGATAGCGCCAAAAATCAACAGTTACACCCTGCTTTTCTAATGCCGCCGCTAGAAGGCTTTGATAGGGATTTGGATACCGAAAATCCGGCATGATTAAAATATGGAGGCTTGGTGAATTATTCAATTTCATCCCCAGAACTGATTGAACTATCGTCTACAGTTTAAATTATTTTTGCTCTGATGAAAGAACTGACCCGCCATGTTTTGAAAATAACCGAGCCTGGTGTGGCGGCAGTAGGAGCCATAAGATAATTTTAAGCAAGATGACAACCATTAATTTTTTTCGCTGCCACAGCAGATGAGGATAAGCGCTAATAGTATACCAGTAATACTGGGCAGCTAGCCAACCTTTATGGCGATTCGGCAAACCCTCAAGTGCTTTAAAGGTTAAATACTGGTAAAGCTTAGCTAGGCTTTGTTTTTTGAGGTGCTGTAGGGAATCAGGGGCTTGAGCAAAGGCTTTCTCAATTACTTTTAAACATTCTTTGGCTTGGGTTTGAATATTAGACGAAATTGAATACCCTGAAATCCGATATAAATTATGGGGGTATGGCACAACGGTAAAAGGATAGCGTGCGGCTAGGCGCAACCACATATCCCAATCCTCAGACCCCCAGAGTGACTCATCAAAGCAACCAATTTCCTGCAATGCTTTGCGGCGAATTAACGGGTTTGAGCCATTGTGTAAAAAATTAGTCACTAATAGTTTGGCATAAACATCTCCAGTCTCAGCAATCCGCTCATCTGGATATAAAAATTGACCGGATTCATTGATATAATCTGTCCAACTATAAGCAACCGCCGCTTGAGGATTAGCGTGCAAAGCGTTTAATTGAGCCTCTAATTTATCCGGCGTCCAGAGATCATCTGCATCGAGAAACGAAATAAACTCACCAGTGGCGTGGTCAAGACCTCGATTGCGACTCACGGCTGGTCCCCTGTTGGTATAGGAGAAGACTTGGATCTTGGGAGAATTAAAACTCTCAATTATGTCTAAGGTTTTATCTTGAGATCCATCATTAATGACAATAATTTCAAAATCTTGAAAGGTTTGGTTTAAGACGGATTGAATCGTTTCTTTAATGGTTATTTCTCCGTTAAAAACTGGAACAATCACCGATATACTTGGCATATTCATTTTCTATTTATAAAATTAATACTACTGACGAAATTAAGAGAATTTCAAATAACCTAATAAACTTGTAGTATTAAAAATCCGATTAAATTTCGTCAACAATCGTTGCGTCTGTTGAGACGGTAACATCAGGGTTAGGGCAATCTTAAATAATACCTTCCCCAAAACCCGTGTTCCCAGCAGAGACGGATCATTTCTGAGTGCTAACCCAATAAATCGTGCAGCGGCTAGACTGTTGGCTCGGCTAGGAATCCCTTCCAGAGCTTTACTCGTCAGATATTTGTAAAGATTAGCCAGAGTTAGCCGTTTCAAATTCTGTAAGGATTCAGGAACTTGCGTGAACGCTCGTTCAATCATGATTAAACAGCCTTCTTCCTGCTTGAAAACGTCAGAGGAGGCTGAACCGGGAGAGATTCGATATAAAACTTGAGGAGATGGCACCGCCACGAAGTCATAGGAGGAAGCCAATCTTAGCCACATATCCCAATCTTCCCCATGAGTCAGGGACTCTTCAAATCCTCCCATTTCCACTAACGCCGTTCGACGAATTAAGGGGTTAGAACCATTTTCCAAAAAATTAATAACTAAGAGGGTTTTGTAGACATCACCATTCAACTGAACGTAAAACCCTCGACGTAGTAGTTTACCCCTTTCATCAATAGAATTTGTCCAGCTATAAGCCACAGCCGCTTGCGGATTGGTTTGCAGCGCATTAAATTGAGATTCAAGTTTATCCGGAGTCCATAAGTCATCAGCATCAATAAAAGAAATATAGTCTCCAACCGCATGCAAAATTCCCCGGTTGCGACTGACCGTCGGTCCAGCGTTAGGGTAAGAAAATAGGCGAATTCGAGGGTCTGGGATACGTTCAACAATCTCCAATGTCGCATCTTGAGACCCATCGTTGATGATAATTAACTCAAGGTCAGTAAAAGTTTGGTTTAAAACCGATTGAATCGTTTCTTTTATGGTTTTTGCCGCATTGTAGGCTGGAATAACGACTGATATTTTTGGCATAGATCTTAAGTTTATTCATCAATAAACTAAGGATAAGCGTTCATTTGTTAACAAGGTTTAGCATGATTTGCTCAACCCCGTTCACGGTTCTATCCAAGTTGAAGTGTTCTACAATATGGTTACGGCATCGCTGAGACAAAGTTGGGTCTGTTTCACGCCACTTTATCAGTTTGGTCAGTACAGTTGATAAATCCTGTTCATTCCCTGGCTCAAACAAGCCAACTTTAAATTCTCCCGTTAAAATTTCGGGAATTCCTCCAGTACAACTTCCGATAACTGGCGTACCACAAGCCATTGATTCAATAATTGATCGCCCGAATGGTTCAGAATCTAGACTCGGTAGAACGGTAACATCACTAATTTGATAAACCCAAGTTGGATTTTCTAGATGTCCGGTAAATTTAATCGCTGTTTTTATTCCTAGTTTATCGGCAATTCTTTCCAGATGGTTTTGATAATGTAAATCTTCAAGATAAGGTTTTCCTGCTATTAACAAAATAGCATTGATCCCTGATTTTAAGACCCGAGAAAACCCACGAATTAGAGTTTCTAATCCCTTGGATTTATCCAGTCTTCCCACATACGCTATTACTTTTGTGCCTTGATCAATGCCCCATTGATTCTTAACTATAGACGAGTTTTCGGCTGGAGTGAATAAGGTCGGTTTAATTCCATTATAAACTACGGCTATTTTTTTTTCGGGAAATCCTTGATTAACCCAATCCTGTTTCGTTTGATGGGAAATCGCAATAAATTGCTTGACCAGTTTAAGACCCAATCTCCATTTTTTATACATCGTTGGTGGAGGTGGGTGGCGGAGGTGACACAGGAGAGGAATCGTTTTGAATAACGCTAAAGCGCTAGCAAAAAGACTGTCATGGTACTGATTAATATAGACAATATCCCCAGGGATATTATAGATTTTGACGAGGTTATTCCATAAACGGAATAGGACGTGAGTTGTTAGAGATTGATCATGACTGATTTTAAATCTGTTGATTTGAATGATTTGATCACAAAACTTCTGATAATCGGGGAGTAAATCTCCTTTTTCAGCATAAAGTAGATGAATATGATGTCCCCGCTGATATAAACTATAGCAAATATCCAGTGTACTTCGTTCTTTGCCACCAAGTCTTGATGGGTTGTCTTCTAAAACTATAACATGCATCGTTTACATCAACCTTATATTTTGTATTTTCTAAATAAAAAAAAGCAACTGATTAAACTTCCCCAAAAAAACTCCATTTCACAGGCAGCAACGAGATTGGTTTTAAGTTGATTTCGATATTTGGCGACATGAAAGACAACTCGACGTAAATTTCCTAGAAATGTGCGGATAAAAATTATGGGTTTTTGCCAAGCCTTGGCATTGATCATCCGCAATTGACATGTGGCTAAACCACAACCCCGACAAATAAAGAGTAAATAATTCCGTTCTAATCGCCAGTGGGGGATTTGATGATAGGTATGCAAATCAGGATGATACCAAATTTCCCATCCAGCTTTATATATGTACAGTAAGGGTTCATAATCATCCCCCTGTATCATTACTCCGGGTAATTTACCTGTTAATGTGGGACGCGACGGTACAGTTTCACACCAGGCTTTTTTCCGCACCACTAATGAAGCCGCTGGCGGTAATCTTAAATTTTGCGGTTCAAATTGATGGGGGGTGGAACCATGTTCTCGAATGGCTAAAAAGGCTTGGATGCGTTGAAAATTTTCCGGCGGTTCGACTTCAAAGTCCCCATGAATTTGCCCACTAAATGCACCGGCTTGGGGATGTTCTTGGGCAAATGAATACGCTTGGGCTATCCAGTCTGGATTGGGTAAGTTATCATCATCTAAAAATCCAATCAGTTCCCCCTGTGCTTCTTGTACTGCCCGTAATCT